>OGCQ01004605.1_pt1 | contig 10977 bp, 8 predicted proteins | sample 1570161 | NCBI WGS metagenome assembly OGCQ01 (sample SAMEA4384402, study PRJEB24528) | human gut metagenome
CACCGTTGCCGTAACCGACGATATAGGCGAAGTGATCCGTCGTGTTCAGACCGAGCGCGTCATCGTCGGGGATCACGACGGTGGGCGGCGTGTAGGGGCGCGGGGTGTAGTTGCGCGTCCACTTGGCGTAGAGGGTGATGTCGGGAGTAGCAAAGTCGTACTTGTTGGTGAGCTTCTCCTCGGTGTACCAGCCAGCGAAGGTGTAGCCGCTCTTGGTGGGATTGGCGGGCTTGTTAGCCGTTTCGTTGTACTTAACGGTCTGAGAAGGGACCGTGCTGCCGCCGTTGGACTCGTAGGTGACGGTGTAATCTTTGGCAGTGAAGGTAACATCGACCGTGACATCGCTATCGGGCATGCTGCCGGAGACAGTAAGCTTGTCAGCGGTGTAGCCGGTGATCAGGGGGCTGGCAACGCTGTAGGAGCTGCCATACGTGAGGGACTCGGTGTGAGTCGGCTTAGCCTCAGAACCATCGGCGTATTTGCAGTTGATGGTCAGATTGTACTTCTGCAATGTGACTTTACCGGCGGGGATGGGGAAGTCGATGGTGACATCCTCGTCATTGCTACCCTTGACCGTCAGGGTCGTGGGACCGTTGAGGGGGTAGTAGCCATCGTACCGCTCGGCATCGACTGCCGTGGGGTCGATCTTGACGGTGTAGGTCTTGGTGTAGGTGTAAGTGGTAACGCCGCCCTCGCCCGGCTCGCCGGTAGCACCGGTCAAATTCCGGTTTCCTTCGAAATCACCGCTGATGCAGGTCACGCCGTCAGGCAGCGAGTCGTGGACCGTGCCGCTGGAAAGACCGGAGGTGATGCTTGAGGAGATCGCGTCGAAAGCGTCCTTCAACCCGGAGAAGTCATTAGCAGAGTAGGTCTTGTTGAGGGCGATATAGGTGTTCAGATATTCGAAGAGACTGATATATGCACCTGTGTTAGGATTCTTCACTTCCTCGTTGGCAGCACCAAAGCAGATGGAGTAGAGCGTAGTTCCACTATTGCAAATAGATGCAGCTGTATTCGCGGTTGCCTCGAAGACCTCCTTAGTACATGAGTTGCCGAAACCTCCAACGGTGGGGTTGCCAAAAATATCCTTCGTCATATAGTACGTCGGCTCACCGTCGGCCAGAGCGATAATGTTCTTGGAGTCAATCTCCTGAACATTAGATTTTGCAAATAACAGGTTTGCGTTTTGCAGACCGTCATCCAGATTGGTGCCGCCGTCGGGTTTCAGGTCGTTGATGTCGGTCAGAATAGCGGTATAACCCGCCTCGGCGGAAACATCCTGCCAGCCCGCGTCTGCTACTGTTGCGTTTGTATTGAAATCGACCAGCGCAACATAGCGGCCGGTGCCGCCGTACTTCGACGAATTGTGATATTTTACGCCACCGCGGACACGGCGAGCGTGTCGCTCTGCTGGGAGTAGGTCAGGGGGGAGACGCAACCGGCGAAGGTGGTCTCGTTGATGACGCGCTTGGTGACGGCATAGGTCATGTCGATCTGGTACCAGTTGCCGCTGATGTTGACCTTGTTCCAGGCGTGGTAGCTGCTGCCGGCGTAGCCCTTGGTGAGGGTGCAGGGGATGTTCTGGCTGCGGCACATGGCGGCGAAGAGGGACGCAAGGTCGTAGCAGATGCCCTTGTTGTTGTTCAGGGTGGCAGCGGTGTCGGGGATGTACTTGCTGACCTTGCCGGAGGTGATGTCGCTCGCGAGCTTGGTGTCGTAGGTGTAGTGACCGGCGATGTAGTTGTAGATCGCGGTGACCTTGTCCATGTCGGTCTTGGCGTCCTTGCAGAGCTCAGCGGCCTTCTTGCACACATCGTCGCCGGAGGTGAACTGCACGTCGGTCGTGGCGATGAGGTAAGGGGCGTAGGCGTTTTCAATCTTGGCGTTGACCTTCTTGCTGGTCACAACGCGGTAGGTCGTGCCGGAGATGTTCTCGCAGAGGAAGATGGTGTAGGTGCCGTCGCCCTGCTCGAGGGAGAAGACGGCGTCCTTGCCGCTCGGGCAATTCTTGTAGGACACCTTTTCGCTGCCGTACTGGATGCCGACCTTCAATTTGGCATTGGAGGTGTAGTTGACGGTGACGAAACCATACTTGGCATTCGTGGTGTCAATGGTGGTGCCATTGGCAGCGCTGGCGTTCACAACCGTGAACAGGGACATGACAAGAAACACTGCGAGCATAGCGCAGGCATGACGAAACAGCCGTTTCATACGGCGATCTCCTTTCGGTAGCTGGCAGCCAGCCCTGTTCCCAGGGGTAAGGCCCTATAGCTTTGCGTCGCCGGTTTTCACCGGGTTTGCTATTATCGTTTGAGATGCGGTCGAAGCGGCTGCACCTACTCTTTTTTTACAGCTCACACTATATACGCGTTCTTAACGTTTGCCAACAGAGAATTTGACCTTTTTTCGACAAAAAAGCAGACAAAAAGGAGCGCGGAAACCGCGCTCCTTTTGATGTTTTTGCGATTTTCGGGCAAAATCACACGCTGAGCCAGTCGTCGAGGATAAGACCCTCGTTGTGCTTGGTGAGAAAGCCCACGCTCCACTCGCCGCCGAAGGCGATGAGCTTGCGGCCCTTGAAGTCCTCGAGCACGCGGGAGCCCGAGCAGAGCATCAGGTCCTTCACGTCGCACGGGCACTCGCGGATCAGGCGCAGGTGCTCATAGGGGAGGCCGCTCATGCGCAGGTCGACGCCGTACTCGTTTTTCATGCGGTATTCGAACACGTCGAACTGCAGCGTGCCGACCACGCCGACGACCACGTCCTCAAAGCCGCTGTCGGGGATTTTGAAGATCTGGATGGCGCCCTCCTGCGCGATCTGCTCCACGCCCTTGACGAACTGCTTGCGCTTCATCGTGTCCTTGGGTGAGACGAGCATGAAGTGCTCGGGCTCAAACGTCGGGATGCCGGAGAAGCGGAACTTTTTGCCGGGCATCGTGATCGTGTCGCCGATCGAGAAGATACCGGGATCGAACACGCCGATGATGTCGCCCGCGTAGGCCTCGTCGACGATCTCGCGCTCGGCGGCCATCATCGTTTGCGGCTGGGAAAGGCGCATCTTGCGCCCCGACTGGACGTGGAAATACTCCGTGTCGCGCTCAAACCTGCCCGAGCAGATGCGCATGAACGCCAGACGATCGCGGTGGGCCTTGTTCATATTGGCCTGGATCTTGAAGACGAAAGCCGAGAATTCGGGGGAGTAGACGTCCACCTCGCCCGCGTCGCTTACGCGCGGCAGCGGCGGCGTGGTCATTTCCAGAAACGCGTTCAAAAACGGCTCGACACCGAAGTTCGTGAGCGCGCTGCCGAAGAACACGGGGGAGAGCTTACCGTGGCGCACGGCGTCCAGGTCAAAGTCGCGGCCCGCGCCGAGCAGCTCGACCTCGTCGGCGAGCGTGTCGCGGCGGGCCTGACCGATCAGGTCGACAAGCGCGGGATCGTCGAGCTCGATTTCCGTGATGCCCGCCTTTTTGGCGTGACCCGCATCGGTGAAGTGCAGGATGCAGCGCTTATCGCGGTCGTACACGCCGGCAAACTCCTTGCCGCAGCCGATCGGCCAGTTGACGGGATAGGTGTCGATGCCGAGCTCGCGCTCGACCTCCTCGCAGAGCTCGAGCGGGTCGCGCGTCTCGCGGTCCATCTTATTGATAAAGGTAAAGATGGGGATGTTGCGCAGAGCACAGACCTTGAAGAGCTTGCGCGTCTGCGGCTCGACGCCCTTTGCGCCGTCAATGACCATGACGGCGCTGTCCGCGGCCATCAGTGTGCGGTACGTGTCCTCGGAGAAGTCCTGATGTCCCGGCGTGTCGAGGATGTTGATGCAGTAGCCGCCGTGCTGGAACTGCATGACTGACGACGTGACGGAAATGCCGCGCTGCTTTTCAATTTCCATCCAGTCGGACTTCGCCGCGCGCTCGCGCTTGCCCTTGACCTCGCCCGCCTGGGCGATCGCCCCGCCGTAAAGCAGGAACTTTTCCGTCAGCGTGGTTTTACCGGCGTCCGGATGCGAAATGATCGCAAACGTCCGGCGGCGGGAGATCTCTTCCTGTAAAGTGGCCATGACTGCCTCCTGAAAAATACGATTTACCGGGCAAGTGTATCACAGCCCCCTGCATTTTGCAACAGAATCCTAAAATCTATGCTTGACAAAGCGAAAAATGTCTGGTATAGTACATCTTGTTCCGCGGGCGTAGCTCATCTGGTAGAGCGCCACCTTGCCAAGGTGGAGGTAGCGAGTTCGAGCCTCGTCGCCCGCTCCAAAAAATAAAGGCATGACGTAAGTCATGCCTTTATTTTTTGGCTCCAGCGGGCAGAGGGGCGAACAGGGCGCGAGCGAAGCGAGAAAACGCCCCAGTGGGGCGTTTGGTGCCCGCTGTGCGTGTCGCGGTGTGATAACACCGCGAGCGAGCCTCGTCGCCCGCTCCAAAAAAGAGGTCACAACGTAAGTTATGACCTCTTTTTTGGATTCCGGCAGGAAATTAAAATGCTCGGGCGAAGTGAATTCGCCCTCCGCCAAGGTTTTGCTGCGCAAAACGCTTGTACGGCGCAAAAGCGTTGTTTTTTGCTTCGGTAGGCCAAATAGATACGGGACATCCGAACTGGGTGTCCTGTTTTTTATAAGAACGTTCCCTGTCAATGATTGAAAACAGGTTTTTAATTTGCTATGATACCTTCATACTTTCCATAGGGGGATAATTTGTGAAAAAAAGATTTGCTATATGCAGCACAATAGTTTTGCTGCTGCTTTTGTCAGCCTGCGGCGCACCGCAGACGTTGGACTTTTCCTACGCTCCGGAAGGAGAAGAGCTTTCTTTTTTGATGGTGGAGACTTCACAAACTCACCGCGCAGAACTGGAGCACGTTCCCTCTGCGGCTGATTTTGCCGATGCGATTTCGGATGACCCCGCCTCGGCAGGGCTGCTGAGCGAGAGCGAGGTGGAGAGCCTTTTACGAGGTCATGCCGCGATGGAGACGGTGTCGAAAGAACAGGCGCAGTCTGATGTTTCCCTGCTGTTCCGCACGCTGCAAAGCGCTTACGGCGCTTACGAATACTTTGGGCAGGAAAAGTTTGACGCAGCGGAGGACGCTGTGACACAATGGCTTTCCTCACAGAATGATGAGATTAAAGTTTCTGCGCTGGGAGAAAAACTGCAGGAATCTCTCGCATTCATGCTTGCGCACGACGCGCATGCCATGATTTATGAACCGGCGGCGGAAGAGATCGAAGCGCAGGTGCGATATGAATACTTCTTTGCCGACGGCTTCTATTTTTCAAAGGATGTCAACGGCAGCTATTATATGGTGAATGACGGGGAGAGGTGGACATTGAGTAGCTTCTCCGATGAACATGTCAGCGTGCAGCCGACGCTTCTGCAAGACGGACGCATTGTTTATCAGCCGACGCTTTTTGCGCTGCGGAAGGACGCCGTGCAGAGCAGTGTCACACTGAAAAATTCTTCTGGAAAGGCGAAAATCTATCGCCTTGACTGGACGGAGAGTCAGCCGCTTGATGTTGACCTCGGCACGCTGGATTACCGCCTGATACAGGAAGACGGTCTTACCTATGTTTCCCTCCGCAGCTTTGTTTCCGGCACATATGATAATATGCTTGCACGCTATGCTCGGGAAGGGGCAAAAGCACGCGGGAGCAAAGCGGTGATCTATGACCTGCGCGGCAATGTTGGCGGCTCGGACAGTTGGCCGAGAAAGTGGATACAGAGTTTCCTCGGAACGCAGAACAGTATTGAGACCTCCATGCTGTATGCGCAGAAAAACAGCGCCCTTTTTGCTGCGGAAAACAGCGAGAGTCTGCTGCCGGAAGATGAGGGAACTTGCTTTGCCCGTGAAGTCCACGGGACCTGGTATGAAAATGATATTCCGATCATCGTGTTGGTTGACGATCATTGCGGCTCATCCGGCGAGGGCGCGGTACAGCTTTTGAAAACGCTTGACAATGTGCTCATTGTCGGCAGCAACACGGCGGGATACCAGCTCTGCGGAAATATCAGCACCTTTACATTGCCATATACCGGCATCGGTGTGCGCTTTGGGTCAACGCTTTTCCTCTATGGGGACGGAGAAAATGTCGATCACAGGGGCTATGCTCCGGATGTCTGGTGTGATCCGCAGGATGCGCTTGCTTCAGTGCTGGCACTGCTGAAAGAACAGGGGGTCGTCAGTGCAGATGCTTGCGAAACCGTGAGAGAAAAAATAGTGAAATGATGAATTTTTCGCTCATACAGGCAGAGCGGCAGCGGGTAATAGAAGCAACTCAAATCGTATAGCACCCACACTTGGCAGGCATTCGATGCCGCAGGCTGCGCAGATCTTCAAACGGCAAACTGCCAATGTCGGGGGTCGAGGGGAACTCCCCTCGCGTTCGCTTGGGGGGTACAAGGGGGCATTCTCTCACGCGAGAGAATGCCCCCTCTTCTGCGCGGCCACAGGGGGAGAACCTCAGCGTCCCCCTTGCGCAGCAAGCCCCTTTCATGCTATGATATTTTCACAGAAAAAGAGAAAGTGAGGAGATCATCATGACTCTCGATGAAGCGATCAAGTCCCTGATGGCTTTGCAGGCCAAGCTCGCGGCCTACGGCCATGCCATGGGCCTGCTCTTTTACGACGGCGCGACCACCGCGCCCAAGGGCACGGCGGCGAACCGCGGCCAGACCATGAGTATTTTGAGCGAGGAGCACTACAAGCTTACGACTGGCGGGGAGACCGTCGCGCTGCTCGAATTCCTCGACGCGCACAAGTCCGAGCTCAACGAAAAGCAGCAGCGCATGGTGTTTTTGCTCATCAAGGACATCCGCAATATGCAGAAGATCCCGATGGACGAGTACGTCGCCTACCAGCAGCTGCTTGTCGAGGCCGACGACGTCTGGCACCGCGCGAAGGAGACGAGCGACTTCGCCCTCTTCGAGCCCGTGCTTGAGAAAATTTTCGAGACCAACATCCGCTTCGCACACTACTGCGCACCGGAGAAGGACCCCTACGATTACTGGCTCAGCGAGTATGAGGATGGGCTGACGATGGCGCAGTGCGACGAATTCTTTGCGACGCTGCGCGAGCACATCGTGCCGCTTCTCAAGAAGATCAAGGAAAAGCCGCAGGTCGACGATGCGATGCTGCACGGCCATTTTCCCGAGGAGAAGCAGGCGCAGCTTTCCGACTACCTGATGCGCACGATGGGCCTCGATTTGGACCATGTCGGCCTGTCCACGACCGAGCATCCGTTTACGACGTCGCTCGGTTCGCACTTTGACGAGCGCATCACGACGCACTATTTGGAGGAGAATTTTGCCTCATCGATGTTCTCCGTTATCCACGAGGGCGGCCACGCGCTCTATGACACCGGCAGCGCGGATGATCTCGCCTATACGGTGCTCGACGGCGGTGTCTCCATGGGCATCCACGAGAGCCAGAGCCGTTTCTATGAAAATCTGCTCGGCCGCTCGCGCGCCTTCACGGGCTTCGTGTTCCCGAAGCTCTGCGAGTTGTTCCCCGAGCTGAGCGGCCACACGGCGGAGGAATTCTACCGCGCCATCAATAAGGCGGAGCCGTCCCTCATCCGCACCGAGGCCGACGAGGTCACCTACAGCCTGCACGTCATGGTGCGCTACGAGCTCGAAAAGCGCGTGATGCACGGCGAGCTCAAGGTACACGACCTGCCGGGCGAGTGGAACCGCCTTTACAAGGAATACCTCGGCGTCGACGTGCCGGACGACAAACACGGCGTGCTACAGGACAGCCATTGGTCGGGCGGCAGCATCGGCTACTTCCCGTCCTACGCGCTCGGCAGCGCCTACGGCGCACAGCTGCTTCGCAAGATGAAAGAGACGGTCGATGTGGACGAGTGCCTCAAGACCGGCAATTTTGCGCCCATCAATGCGTGGAACCGCGAGCACATCTGGCAGTACGGCTGCCTCAAAAAGCCCAGCGCGCTCTTGGAGCAGGCGCTTGGCGAAAAGTTCGACCCGACGGTCTACACGCAGTACCTTGAGGAAAAGTACGGCGAAATTTACGGTTTGTAAGAGCGGAATAGCATCAAAAAGGCGGTATCCGACCGGATATCGCCTTTTTGTGCGTGAAACGTGGAAAGTCCATTGCATTGTAACCGCATTTCCGATACAATGGGTGGAGAGAGAAGCGGGTAACGAGCGGAGGAGAGACCGCACGCCCGCAATGAGAGATGGGAGAGCAAAAATGAATACTGCGCTGTATGAGACCTACGTTCAGATTTTGCATGAGGAGCTTGTACCCGCGATGGGCTGCACTGAGCCCATCGCCGTCGCCTACGCGGGTGCGCTTGCGCGCCAAACGCTCGGGGCACTTCCCGAGCGCATCGAGCTGACCGTGAGCGGCAATATCATCAAAAACGTCAAGAGCGTCATCGTGCCGCACACCGGCGGGCGAAAGGGCCTTCCCGTCGCGGTCGCGGCGGGTGTACGCGTCGGCGACGCCGACGCGCAGTTAGAGGTGCTGGCGAATGTGACGGAGGACCAGCTGCCGCTGCTGGACGAGTACCTTTCCGCGGCGGAGATCGCGGTGAGCAAATCGCCGCTGCGCTGCCCATTCGACATTCAGGTGCGTGTTTTCGCAGGCGGGGACACGGCCTTCGTCCAGATCGTCGGCAGCCACACAAACGTCGTGCGCATCGAGAAAAACGGCGAAGTGCTGCTCAACAAGCCCTTTTCCGAGGAGGCGGCCCAGCCGCCCGAGAGCCGCAGGAGCCTGACGGTCGAGGACATTATCGCCTTTGCCGACGAGGTCGATTTAGACGATGTCCGCGCGCCCATCGCGCGCCAGATCGAATATAACACGGCCATCGCTGAGGCAGGATTGACAGGGCAGTACGGCGCGGCCATCGGAAAAATCCTGCTCGATTCCTATGGCGACGGCGTGCAGAACCGCGCCAAGGCCTGGGCTGCCGCGGGCTCGGACGCGCGCATGAACGGCTGCGAAAAGCCTGTTGTCATCAACTCTGGCAGCGGCAATCAGGGCATGACGGCTTCGCTGCCCGTCATTGTCTACGCGCGCGAGCTGAAAGCGAGCGAGGAGCAGCTCTACCGCGCGCTCGTCGTGTCGAATCTTGTCACCATCCATCTGAAAACGGGCATCGGCAGCCTTTCCGCCTACTGCGGCGCGACCAGCGCGGGCGCAGGGGCCGGGGCCGGCATCTGCTATCTGTACGGCGGGCGCTATGATGAGATCGCCCACACGGTCGTCAACGCGCTCGCCATCAACTCCGGCATGCTCTGCGACGGGGCGAAGGCGAGCTGCGCGGCGAAGATCGCCTCGGCGGTCGAGGCGGGGCTGCTCGGCATGCAGATGTACCGGCACGACAGCCAGTTCTACGGCGGTGACGGCATCGTCGTCAAGGGCGTGGAGAACACCATCCGCGCCGTCAGCAGCATCGCGCGCGACGGCATGCGCGAGACCGACAACGAGATCATCCACCTGATGATCGGGGAGGAAACTGTCAAATGAAGATACTTGTCACAGGCTTCACGCCGTTCGGCGGGGAGCAGATCAACCCCTCGTGGGAGGCGGTACGCCGGCTTCCCAACCGCATCGGGGGAGCAGAGCTCATCAAGCATGAAATTCCGACGGAGTTTGACGCCTCCGGTGCTGCGCTGCACAAGCTTTTGACGGAGCTGCGTCCCGACGCGGTGCTCTGCGTCGGCCAGTACGGCGGCGCAAATTGCATACGCGTCGAGCGCGTGGCCATCAACCTGCGCGACGCGCGTATTGCCGACAACGCGGGTAAGCAGCCGACGGACGAGCCGGTCGTGGCCGGAGGTCCGGACGCCTATTTTGCGACGATCCCGACGCGGGAGATCGTCGACGCCCTGCGTGAGCAGGGGATTCCCGCTCAGCTCTCGTACTCCGCGGGCACGTTCGTGTGCAACAACCTCCTCTACTGCGCCCTGCACGAGAGCGAGCGGAGCAATCCAGCCCCGCGCTGCGGCTTTGTCCACGTCCCTTACCTGCCCGAGCAGACCAAGGACGGCAGCGCGCCGAGCATGGGTATGGAAATGATGGTCAAAGCGCTGCATATTGCGGTGGAAGCGATCGCAGAGGAAGAGAAGCAGTGAACTGAAAATAAGAAAGCCCGCGGCAAATCGCCGCGGGCTTTTGCTATTTATACTGTTGCAGGCTTGAGGAAATCATTCCTACTCGCTCTCTGAAACCGGGACCGAAACGATTTTGTAAGCAGCTCTCAGAGCATCTGTTTCCGTCCAGCACCTCAAAGCCTGTCTACAAGATGCCGGACTACGCCTCTGTCCACAAGGAGCTCCAGCGCAGCGGTGTTACGCTGAACCTGCTGTGGCTGGAATACTGCGACCAGTGCCGGGCAGCGGGCGAGATTCCATACCAATCAACCCAGTTCAACAAGTACTATGCCGACTATCTGGCAAAGGTCAACGCTACCATGCACCTGAACCACAAACCCGGTGAGATTATGCAGGTGGACTGGGCCTGCGATACTGCCGCTGTTATTGACACAGACACCGGTGAAATGATCCCGGCCTATGTGTTCGTGGCAACCCTGCCGTACAGCGGCTACAACTATGTAGAAGCCTTTTTCTCCATGAACCAGGAGTCATGGACCACTGCCCATGTGAATGCCTACAAATACTTCGGCGGTGTCACCCGGACCATCCAGTGCGACAACCTGAAAACCGGCGTGCAAAAGCATGGGAAGGATGAGGTCGTTCTCAACAAATCGTATGAGAAAGATTTGATTGCCGTTGCAGAACGGCTCAATAAAATCATGGAGGACATAGATAATGTCAGCGAAGAATCTTGATAAAAGAACAGATGGCGCAGTGTTACGGTTGCTTTCAGAGTTTCACCAGAAGAAGCGTACCGCCTTAACATGGTGGCAAAAACTTCTGGACTTACGAAGGATAAGGTAAAATAACTTGCGCAAATTGAAAATCGCATAAAAGAAGACATAGCTTGCAGGCTCTG
>OGCQ01004606.1_pt1 | contig 10977 bp, 7 predicted proteins | sample 1570161 | NCBI WGS metagenome assembly OGCQ01 (sample SAMEA4384402, study PRJEB24528) | human gut metagenome
GCCTTTGAACAAAAGCTGGATACTTTCTTTACCTCTACCTATAAGAGTGAGCAGATGAATCATAACGCTTCGGGATTTGTGGGACAGTATGCACATGGTAATGAGCCCAGTCATCACGTAGCTTATCTCTATAATTTTGCAGGTCAGCCGTGGAAGACGCAGAAGTATGTCAGCCATATTCTGAACACGCTGTACAACAACACTTCTTCGGGATATGCCGGGAATGATGACTGCGGTCAGATGTCTGCCTGGTATGTATTCAGTGCGATGGGATTCTATCCGGTCAATCCTGCCGACGGTCGGTATATCATCGGTTCCCCGCTTTTGGATGAGTGTACTTTGAAACTGGCCGGTAATAAGGAATTCCGTATCCGGACCATCCGCAAGTCTCCCGAAGATATCTACATTCAGTCGGTGACTTTGAACGGGAAGAAACACAAAGATTTCTTCATCACTCATCAGGACATCATGAACGGTAGTACGATGGTGTTCAAGATGGGTAAGAAACCATCCGGATGGGGAAAGTAAACAGTATGAATTCAGATATTGTATCTAATAGAAACATGGATGAGTTATATCATATAGGGCAATAAATATTATAGCCTTGTTTCTATATAATAAGAGACTGTCTACCTTCTGACAGTCTCTTATTATTATTTTCTTATTGAACCTCTTCGGAAGTCTGTAACATCTGGAACAGCTTGTCCAGTTTCGGAGCCATGATAATCTCCGTACGGCGGTTCTTGCTTCTGCCTTCTGCTGTTTCATTGTCGTCAACAGGCATATATTCGCCGCGACCGCTGGGCTGTATCTGCAAAGGATTTACACCGTAGTTCTTGATCAGGATACGTACGACGGAGGTAGCACGAATCACGCTCAAATCCCAGTTGTCTTTGAACTGTACGGTGTTGATCGGTTTATTGTCGGTGTGACCTTCGATGAATACGTCGATGTCGGTCTGCTTGTTCAGGACTTCCGCCAATTTGCCGAGAGCTTCCTCTCCGCGTTTATCCAGACGGGCGCTTCCTGACTGGAACAGCAATTTGTCCGACATTGCCACATACACCTTTCCATCCTTTTCACGAACCGTCAGTTCGTCTGTGCTAAAGCCCAGTAACGCGTCTTTCACACTGTTCAGCAGTTGTTTCACTTTCTCGTTCTGAGCGTTGATCATGTCCTGTAGCTCGTTGATGGTGCGTTCTCTTTCGCTAAGTTCGTTTTTCTTCTGACTCAACAAGGCATTCAGTTTTTCCTGTTCGGTCATGTTAGTACTAAGCATACTCTGATACTGGCGGATACTGTTTCCCATCTGGGTGGTATCACGCAGGAGCTTCTTGATTTGTGCTGACAGCTGGTCGCCTGTGTTGCGGCAATCAGTCAATAAACTTTGTAAGCTGTCGATACTTGCAATACGTGCGGCTTCTGTCATCATGAACTTCTTTTTCGTTACACATGAAGTACATAATAACAATGTAAGGAAAGTAAATAATGCAATTTTCTTCATTACGCTTTATTTTTTTGCAAAGAAATAATTTTCTTCTGAAGATTACAAAAAATCTTTTATTAAACTCTGTGTCATATAGTTAAGAAATGACCTGAGAGAATTTTACTGCTGGTACTTCGTTGATGTCAAGACAGACTGTTGTATGGAATATACCAAAGAATCAGCGTTGCAAAAACTCGCAAAGTTTCTGTACAGCCAGTGCACGATGGCTGATCTTGTTCTTTATTTCGTTTCCCAGTTCGGCAAAAGTCTGTTCGTACCCTTCGGGCTTGAATATCGGGTCATAACCGAAGCCGGAATCTCCGCGCTTCTCTTTGATGATTTCCCCTTTGATCACACCTTCAAAGAGATACTCCTTTCCGTCCAGAATCAGCGAAATGGCAGTGCGGAATTGCGCTTTCCGATTCTTTTTTCCTTCCAGTTCGTGGAGCAGCTTGCGCATATTCGCCTGAGCGTCATGGCCTTCGCCTTCGGCATAACGGGCGGAGTATACACCGGGCGCTCCATTCAGAGCTTCCACTTCCAGTCCGGTGTCATCGGCAAAGCAGTCCAACTGATAGTTCCGGTAGATAAAAGAAGATTTCAGCAAGGCATTTCCTTCCAGCGTTTCGGCTGTTTCGGGGATGTCCGTGTGGCAGTCAATGTCATTCAGACTGAGCAGTTCTACCTTATCTCCGAGGATAGCGGCTACTTCTTCGAGCTTATGAGCATTGTTAGTGGCAAATACAAGTTTGCGTTTCATGGTCTTATTCTTGTTTTTTAGTGGAATTATCCGGATTCATTCACCTGTTTATTTCACTTTCAACTGATCGAACCCTTCGCCATACACCCCGATGACGGAACTTTGCGAGATGAAAGCGTTCGGATCGATACGCTTTACCAGTCGGAAGATATCCAGCGACTGACGCCTTTTGGCCAGTACGACCAGTACTTTTACATCGTTTTTGCTGTACCATCCGGTACCGTTGAGCACGGTCACCCCACGGTCTGTATCTTTAATGATGCGATCGGCTATCTCATCATACTTCTTGGAGAAGATGAAGAACTGTACGGACTGACGGGCACTGTTGATAATCCAGTCGAGCACGACACCGATGATGAACAGAGTGACGAAACCGAAGATTACCCGGCGCCAGTCGTGAAACACAAAGTAACAGGAACTGATGATGAACACATCACAAATCATGATCATCCTTCCAAGGGATACGTCTTTATATTTGTTGACAATAGCGGCGATGATGTCTGTTCCTCCGGTGCTGCCGTTATAATTGAAAGTAATGCCCAGACCTACACCACACATAGCCGCACCGATGATACAAGCCATAAAGTCCTGTCCGCTGCCGAGCAGCAGAGGTTTTCCGTCGGCCGACATATCGGGCGTTTGTATGTAGTTGTTTACCAATACCTGGAATATCCATAGCAGGAAAGTCAGCATGAAAATCGCATAAGTAGTCTTTATGCTGAATCGCGGACCTAATATCTTGATGGCAAATGTCATCAGAACCGCATTGATGATGAAGTACGACCACTGGATCGGAAATCCCGTTGCGTAATAAATGATGGCCCCGATACCGGTAGTACCTCCTGTCGTTATCTGGTAAGGCAGCAGAAACGCCGCCCATCCCATAGCATAACTTATCAATCCGAGAGTGATGTAGATATAATCCTTCACTTCTCTCATTATTTCCGCTTTTGCTGGTTTGCGCATTTAATTAATAGGTAATAAGTATTAAGTAATAGGTAATAAGTCGTAATTGATAGGTATTAGGTATCAGGTATTAAGTATTAACCATGCGGACATGCTTGAACAGCAGCTACGGTAATACTTAATACCTATTACTTAATACTTATTTATACTACCACATTTACAATCTTCTTCGGCACCACGATGATCTTCTTCGGTGTTTTGCCTTCGATCCACTTCTGCGAACGTTCGTCGGCCAATACGGCAGCCTGGATGGCATCCGAAGCGGCATCAGCGTCAAACTCCATGTTGAAGCGTGCTTTTCCGTTGAAGGAGATGGTATAGTTGATCGTATCTTCTTTCAGATATTCTTCGTTGTATGCGGGCCATGCGGCGTCACATACGGAAGTTTCGTGTCCCAGTGTATCCCACAGTTCTTCGCAAACGTGCGGAGCGAAAGGAGCGAGGGTGATAACGAGCTGTTCCAGTATCTCTTTCTTGTTGCATTTCAAGTTGGAGAGTTCGTTGACACAGATCATGAATGCGCTGACAGACGTATTGTAAGAGAACTGTTCGATGTCTCCCGTTACTTTCTTGATCAGTTTGTGCAGGCTCTTCAATTCTTCCTTCGTTGCAGGCTCGTCTTTCACCAGATATTCGTCGGTACGGCTGTAGAACAATGACCAGAACTTACGGATAAAGCGGTGTACACCGTCGATACCGTTCGTATCCCAAGGCTTGGACTGCTCAACCGGACCGAGGAACATTTCGTACATACGAAGGGTGTCTGCACCGTATTTGTCCACAATCATATCCGGATTGACTACGTTGAACATCGATTTACTCATCTTCTCAACCGCCCATCCGCAGATGTATTTTCCGTCTTTATTATGTACGAATTGAGTATCTTTATATTCAGGTCTCCAATTTTTAAAAGCCTCTTCATCTAATACATCATTGGAAACTATGTTGACATCTACATGTAAGTCTATTGTTTCATCTAAATTAATGCCTTGTGTTGTAAACCAACTATTTTCATATATAATATTATTGTTATCAAATATCCTTTTTATTTCTTGTGGAGCATAATCTCCATTTAACATTTTTTCTGCTATATCTTTTGATACAAAAATATTTGTTGGTATAATTTCTCTTGTTCCATTTTGTTGATTAATTTTCCAAGGAGAGAATCTAGCTACAAAGTTGCTGCGGCCTTGAATCATGCCTTGGTTTACTAACTTCTGGAACGGTTCTTCTACTACCGATGCACCTACATCGTGCAGGAACTTATTCCAGAAACGGGAGTAGATCAAGTGTCCGGTAGCGTGTTCCGTTCCTCCTACATAAAGGTCTACGTTTTTCCAGTATTCGTCCACTTTCGGGTCCACCAATGCTTTGTTGTTGTGCGGGTCCATGTAGCGCAGATAGTATGCGGAAGAACCGGCGAATCCCGGCATGGTGTTCAGTTCCAGCGGGAAGATGGTAACGTTGTCGATCTTTTCGTTTTCTACCGTGCACTTGTTTACCGTGTCCCACGCCCATTCCTTGGCGTGTCCCAATGGAGGTTCGCCTGTTTCGGTGGGGAGGAACTTGTCTACTTCCGGAAGTTCCAGCGGCAGACAGTCTTCGTCGATCATGTACGGCATTCCGTCTTTGTAGTATACAGGGAACGGTTCCCCCCAGTAGCGCTGGCGTGAGAAAATGGCGTCGCGAAGACGGTAGTTCACTTTCACACGTCCCAGATTATGTTCTTTCACATATTGCTTGGTCTTTTCAATGGCTTCCTTGATGGTCAGTCCGTTCAGAGACAGGTCACAGTACGGAGTTACATCCGGACGCGGAGAGTTGCAGACGATACCTTCCTTGGCATCGAAGCTTTCTTCGCTTACGTCACAACCTTCTACCAACGGGCGGATTTCGAGTCCGAAATGCTTGGCGAAAGCATAGTCGCGGCTATCGTGGGCGGGTACGGCCATGATGGCTCCTGTTCCGTATCCTGCCAATACGTAATCGCTGATCCAGATGGGCACTGCTTCACCTGTAAACGGATTGATAGCATACGAACCGCTGAATACACCGGTCACGCTGCGGTCGGCGATGCGTTCGCGTTCCGTACGTTTCTTGGTGCGGTCAAGGTAGGCGTCTACTTCTGCTTTCTGGGCGGGAGTGGTCAGCTGGGCTACCAGATCACTTTCCGGAGCCAGAACCATGAAGGTCACACCGAACATGGTATCTGCACGGGTAGTAAAGATGGTAAATTCGAGATCGCTGTCTTTTACCTTGAACTGTACTTCGGCACCTTCGGAGCGTCCGATCCAGTTCTTTTGAGTTTCTTTCAGTGATTCGGTCCAGTCGATGGTATCCAGTCCGTCGAGCAGACGCTGAGCGTAAGCGGATACACGCAGACACCACTGGCGCATCTTCTTCTGGACTACGGGGAAGCCGCCGCGTTCGCTGACGCCGTCTATGACTTCGTCATTTGCCAATACGGTTCCCAGTGCCTGGCACCAGTTCACCATCGTTTCGCCGAGGTAGGCGATGCGGTAGTTCATCAGGATTTCCTGCTGTTCCTTTTCGCTTTTGGCTTTCCATTCTTCGGCGGTAAAGCTGAGTTCTTCGCTGCAAGCGGCGTTGAGTCCTTGGTTTCCGTAGATTGCGAATGCGTCGATCAGTTCCTGGATAGGGCGTACCTGCTGTTCGTCGTTGCAGTAGTAGCTGTTGAACATCTTTTGGAAAGCCCATTGGGTCCAGTGATAATATTCGGGTTCGCACGTACGGATTTCACGGCTCCAGTCGAAAGAGAAGCCTATTTTGTCGAGTTGCTCGCGATAGCGGTCGATATTAGCTTTAGTAGTAATTGCGGGATGCTGTCCGGTCTGAATAGCGTATTGTTCCGCTGGCAAACCATATGCGTCATATCCCATCGGATTGAGTACATTGAAGCCACGCAGTCGTTTGTAACGGGCGTAAATGTCCGAAGCGATGTATCCCAGCGGATGCCCTACGTGCAGTCCGGCCCCTGACGGGTAAGGGAACATATTCAATACATAGAATTTCTGCTTCGATTCGTCTTCCGTAACTTGGTAGGTTTTCTCTTCCACCCACCTTGCTTGCCACTTCTTTTCAATCTCCCTGAAATTGTACTCCATAGTGATAAAGTTTTTATTTATAGTGATTTATACTGTTATTTCAATTTGAGCCAGCAAATTTACGTGTTTATTTTCAGATAACCACGTAGTGAGTGAAAAAAACCTTTCTTTTATAATAAGGTATTGCCCGAATAACAAGGTAATACCTGATAAATGAAGAAATATCACGGCAAATACCGTCCGGCTATTGACTTTCTTGTTTTTATTTCGTATATTTGGAGGAATATAAAACGGAATAGTAATGATAGGATATGTAAAAATTATAACATAAGTTCAATAGGTGGATGTGCAGAATTGCATAGCCAGGATAACGAATGGGCAAGAAACTGTGAAGGTTCTTGCCCATTTTTGTTATAATAATTCTATTGAGGCCGCTGGAAACGCCTAAAAATAGTTTATAATAAACTTGGGGACTGTTTATAATAAACTCTCTCGTTATTTATTAAAAACGATGAAGGAGTTTATTCGATTCCGGGGGGGTAGTGTAAGAAAGGGAGAAAACTTTTTTTGAGTAAAGTTCTCTTCCTTTCTTTATGTGGTAAAAATATGATATATTAATAGGACTGTTTTGATAGTGGTGATTTGTTTACAAACGGGCGCTTCTATCTGTAAGACTCTCTTTTTCGTTAGACTTTTGGATAATATGTTTCTTTCATTTGGTATTATTATATACGTATTAATGTGAGTATATTTGGGGAGGATTGTTTGATCGTTTATAATACAAAGAATATGGATAAAATGTGAGTGTATACTGGTTATAGTTGAAGTCCTGTCGGGATAATCTTTTTAGAGTGTTAGCTGAAAAAGCCTTTAAATAAACGTTAAACTAGCCTGGATACCGACTAAAAAGTATTTTTTCCAACCTATATCCTTTATTTTCTCCTCGAATTAATTGCAAATTAATTACTAAATTAACTAGCGGGACTTACATTTGTGCCAGTTATCATAAAATTCTAATAAATGAAAAAGTTGCTGGTACTATTAACAATGCTTCTTACATCCTTCTTTGCTGAAGCGCAAAAAAGGAGAGACTATTGGAATAACAAGCTAAAGCTTATCTCATTCCGACTACCTCCTCCAGTAGGATATATTCCGAAGATTGGTCAATCCTGTTGTAACTAACCGAATAAATAAATTAAATATATATGAAATATCTTATCAGCTTTTTATTCTTAGCTCTTGCATTTTCAATGAAAAGTGAGGCTAAAGTGACATTACCTTCCATACTCGGAGATAATATGGTATTACAGCAGCAAGCAGAAGTCAAACTATGGGGAAAAGCCCGTCCCAATGCTACTGTAACGGTGAAGACTTCGTGGAACGGGCAGACATATAAATTCTCATCGGATGGCAAGGGAGGCTGGTCGTTAACAGTATCTACCCCTGTTGCGGGAGGCCCTTACAAGATCATCTTCAATGACGGCGAATTACTGACGTTGCAGAATGTACTGATCGGTGAAGTCTGGTTCTGTTCGGGGCAATCGAATATGGAGATGCCGATGGGCGGTTTCGACCGGCAACCGGTCAGAGGGGCGAACGACATTATTGCCAAAGCCAAACCATCCACGCCTATCCGAATGTATACTACAGATTCAAAGGATGGGAGATGGGTACGCCAGTTTAGTAAAACACCTGCGGAGGACTGCCAGGGCGAATGGCTGGAAAATACGCCGGTAAACGTTTCCCATATCAGCGCCGTGTCTTATTATTTTGCGCGTTACATACAGGAAGTGCTGGAAGTTCCGGTCGGCATCGTCGTTTCTACGTGGGGAGGATCAAAAGTAGAGGCATGGATGAGCAGAGAATCCATAAAGCCTTTTAGTAGCATCGATCTTTCCATCCTCGATAACGATGCTGAAGTGAAGAATCCTACCGCCACTCCGTGTGTACTCTACAATGGCAAGATAGCTCCTTTGACTAATTTTGCAGTGAGAGGCTTCTTGTGGTATCAGGGCGAAAGCAACCGTGACAATACCGATCTTTACCTGAACCTTATGCCTGCCTTTGTGGCTGACTTGCGTGCGAAATGGGGCAGGGGCGAACTTCCTTTCTACTTTGTGCAGATAGCGCCTTTCAATTACGAAGGAGCCGACGGTACATCGGCTGCCCGCCTGCGCGAGGTCCAGTTGCAGAATATGAAGGATATACCGAATAGCGGCATGGTTACGACGATGGATGTCGGCCACCCTGTTTTCATCCATCCCGTAGACAAGGAGACGGTAGGGAACCGACTGGCGTATTGGGCATTGGCGCAGACCTACGGCATGAAAGGATTCGGATACGCTCCTCCTGTTTATAAATCGATGGAGATACAGGAGAATAAAATCTATATAAACTTCGACAATGCCCAACGCGGTCTAAGTCCGATGTGGACATCCCTTAAAGGATTTGAGATTGCGGGCGAGGATAAAGTATTCTATCCGGCTTTTGCCGAAATAGAAACCAAGACTGCCCGACTGGCGGTTTCGAGTGACAAGGTCCCTCATCCCGTTGCCGTGCGGTATGCGTATAAGAATTATGTGGAAGCAAGTATTTTCAGTATTCATGGCATCCCTGCGGCGCCTTTCCGGACGGATAACTGGTAAAAGCAGATGATTACCTGAATAGATACAGCCATTTTATCAGACATCCGGATATTCGCTTTCTTGTTATATCCGGATGTATAACCGGTTCTCTTTCGGCGAAATTTTGTTGAAAATATATCTGTAAAAGTCAGTGGGTATATTCATGAATCCCTGTATCTTTGCATTCTCATTAAAACCATAATTATGGAACTAAAGCATGGGTACTATCATCTGATTGCCATACTAACAGTAGCTATCTGGGGACTGACATTCATTTCGACTAAAGTATTGATAAACCACGGGCTGACACCTCAGGAAATCTTCTTTTACCGTTTTCTGATTGCATACCTTGGCATCTGGGTAATTTCTCCCAAACGTCTGTTCACCAATAACTGGCAAGATGAACTGTGGCTGGTAGCAGGCGGTATATTCGGTGGCTCCCTTTATTTCTTTACAGAGAATACCGCTTTAGGCATCACCCAGGCATCGAATGTATCGTTTATCATCTGCACGGCTCCCTTGCTGACTACTATCCTTTCCCTGCTTTTCTATAAAAGTGAAAAGGCATCGAAAGGACTGATATACGGTTCCCTGCTGGCATTGATGGGGGTAGGGCTGATTGTCTTTAACGGCAGTTTTGTGCTCAAAATATCTCCGATAGGCGATCTGCTGACCTTGCTTGCCGCATTATCATGGGCATTCTATAGTCTGATTATTAAAAAGATGGCCGGGCGTTATCCTACCATATTTATCACCCGCAAGATTTTCTTTTACGGAGTACTGACGATTCTGCCTGCCTTCCTCCTGCATCCCCTGCATCCCGATACCGCTGTACTTCTTCAACCTGCCGTTCTGTTCAACCTTCTGTTTCTGGCCGTATTGGCTTCGCTGATCTGCTATGTACTCTGGAATGTGGTGTTAAAACAGTTGGGAACGGTACGGGCATCCAATTATATTTATCTCAATCCTCTGGTCACGATGATTGCATCGTTCCTTATTCTGGATGAGAAGATTACGTTAGTCGCTTTAGGCGGCGCAGCTTGTATTGTCTGCGGGGTATATTGGGCTGAAAAGAAATAGAGTAGATTATGAGAAAAATGATGAATGAGCAGCTTCCTATATCGAAGTCATCTCCTCTGAAAGCTCGTTTTTATGATTATCCTTATTTTACTTACCCGTGGCATTTTCATACGGAGTATGAGATTATCTATGTCAAGGAGGGCACAGGAATGCGTTTTGTAGGAAATAACGCGGAGAAATACGCTGATGGTGATATTCTTCTGCTAGGCTCCGATTTGCCTCATTATATGAAGAGCGATGAGGTGTATCGGCAAGAAGGCAGTACGCTTCGGACAACAGGGACCATCATTCAGTTTGAAAAGGACTTCATGCACCACGCTTTCAATTATTATCCCCATTTTATGAAGATAAAGAACCTGCTTGAAGAGGCGCAACGGGGGATTTACTTTCCCGCAGGATGCTCCCTGCGGCTGGTTGATTTGCTTGAATCGATTCCGGTGGAGACAGGAGTCGATCAGATTACTTCTTTCCTGCAACTTCTGAAAGAAATGGCAAACGTCGCTTCACGGTCTGTGCTATCGACTTCCGACTTTGAAAATGATATTATCTACGACGGCTCGAGAATAGACAAAATCATAGCTTACCTGAATAAGAACTATACACGACAGATTGATCTGAATGAAATATCTTCTCTGGCAGCTATGAATCCTGCTGCATTCTGCCGCTTCTTTAAGAGCAAAACGGGGAAATCATTCAAGAATTACATATTGGAGATGCGGATAGGATATGCGTGTAAACTCTTGCTCATGGGCGATATGAATATTTCGCAGATCAGTGTGGAGTGCGGATTTGATACGATTTCTCATTTTAATAAGTCGTTCAAGAAGCATACCGGATTCACTCCGTCTTACTATAAAAAGATGATGCTGGCTGAATAGAAATGAATGAAAGAAAGAGGCAAACGGGACGTATGGACATAAAAAAAGGGTCAACGCCTTGACCCAACCTTTGTTAACCTTAAATCTAATACTATGAAAAACACATTGCAAAGATACG
>OGCQ01004624.1_pt1 | contig 10928 bp, 9 predicted proteins | sample 1570161 | NCBI WGS metagenome assembly OGCQ01 (sample SAMEA4384402, study PRJEB24528) | human gut metagenome
CTATCCCCAGCTCCACCGCCTTATTCTTTAATTTACTCTTGTCAGCCTGTATGCGGCTTAAATGGCTTGTTATGCTCATCTTTATTCCCCCTTTTTATATAGTTTGCAGAATTGCCTCAATATTGCCCACTATGGTATATACTCCTCCTGATGTTATGGGACGAGTGCCGTCCTCAACCGCCGCATTAGTTGTAATTACAGATATAACGCCGTTAGTAATATCTATATTATTTCCTGCTGTATAATTGCCGCTGTAGCTCTGCGTATCCAAAAGCACCGCTTCGGGCGTTCCGGTATCCGCCGCCGCAGCGAGCCAAAACGACTGTATGTTGCATACATCTTGAGGCGTAAAATATCCGCCGGGCCGAGACGAATCAGGAACAATAATAACCCTATTGCTTGCGCTGAGGCCCGAGCCGGGAGCAGTTATTATATATGATTCCCCTTGCGTGCCTGCACAGCCAGTACTTACTTGCCCCGAAGCCCAGGTAATATTGCCAAATTCTTTGGGCAAATTAATTACTACTGCAGCGTTGACTTTTTGTAATTGCGCTGCTGTCGAAAACCCCCACGCAAACAGGAACGAACCGCTTCTTATATAATATCCTCGAACATTGGAAAGAACATTTTCACCCTGCTGGACAGTCCATCCGCTTATGGTTTCAGGAGTAGCATTACCGATATAGGCGTTTACTTCCTCTACTACCCTATCTATTTCTGATAGCGCAGAATCGGTCAAATCGGCGACAGGCTGCCAAAACGCTTTCTTTATTTCCTCAGCGCTCATCCCCGCTTCAGACGGCCTGTCCGGTAATGCAAAAGCAGATTTGCGCTTTATTATATTACGCGCTTGAGAGCTTACCTTATTTATGGCCATTATCTTACCCCCCTGTTTGATTTGTTTACTTTAAATAAAATTGTAAAGCTGTTAATAGCGCAATTATATTCGTCGTCCGATACAAATCTAAAAATGATGAAGTTAAAATTGCGCTCATTGCATTTAATTGTATAACTGCTGGCAAAACCAGTAGCAAAAGTAAAATTTTCAAAAGATAAATCATCAAAAGAAAAGACATTTACCCCTTTTGCAGCCTGCAATCTGCTTGAATATCTTGTGTTATACCCAAATGATACTCGGCCGTTCACTTCCGGCTCGGTGCATATGGTCATTTCCAGCAGCGTTTTGCTGTCTGCGTTCGTTCCTAAATCCAGTATAGGAGTGTACCACTCAGCCACCACATTTTCCTTATGAGTAATCTGCGCTTGAATTGCATCATATGCAGCGCCGTTATATGCTGCCAAATCTAGAAAATCGCTCGATGTACCGCTTTTAAGCATGAAGGAACTATCAGTTATATTGCCTAAGTACAACGGAACATTGGATATTTTTTTAAGAAGCCTAAACCCCTCGCCAATAATACCGACTTTTTCGCCGTATTGATTTGTAAGCCAAAAAGTGCACGCCGCTCTGTCCGTTCCGCTGATAATATACTTAGTATTGACCTCCAGCCCGCTCATTCCCACTTGGTCTGCGTATACTTCTATGCCGTCATATATTTTAGATATGATATTTTCATCAACATATATTTGGCCATATAAAATAGCATAGCTGCCATAATCCATAAAGAGCGCATACATATCCTCCGTGAAAACCGCAATATCATTGTCCTTCAGCGCCATATTAGAGCCGGAAGCATAATTAACGCGATTATTAGCTATATCTATTGTTAAGCCGTCTGCACCGACGTCCTGAATAGTTCGGTCGCTGTAATTATCGTCAAAGGTACATATTCTGCCGTCAGCACAGCCAAACCACAGTTGATTATTTATTTCCGCCCAAACGCGCACCGGCATATTAGTCCAGTACCACCATTCATAATTATATGAACCGTCAAGATTGTTTTCGCCCGCATACTTAAACCTGGCGTCCGCAATATAGCACACGCCGTCTACTGCTAAATAATACCTGTTTTTATAAACAATCCCCACGGCCTGTTCCAGATGTTCATGTCTTGTTAGCTGTTCATTGATAGAACGGCTTCTCTCGCGCGTATATCGTTCAGCGGTTGCAACGTTATTAGCAAGCACTATTCCGAACACCCCATTGGCCGATAACATCAGATTATCACCGCCAAAATTTACACAGGCATATCTGCTTACCGACACCTCTCCCGTGTTGCCTGCGGTTGAAGGAAATATAGCGGTCGTTCTATCGAGATTGCCATTGGCGTCATAATATTCACGGTATTGGCCTTGACGGTAAAATATAGTCGCATCGCCTCTGCTGTCTCTTAATTTACCGTCCTTTAATATGACCAGAGCATTATCCGAGAGCCTAACATAGCCGTTTATGGCTGAACTGTCGCTGCCCAAAGCTGCCGTGCCGGTATCCTCGAAATATGTATAATCATCCATGCTGGAATGAAAATCAATATTGGGATAATCCGAATTGCCGCTTAAAAACAATCTGTCCGTATTGCCGCCTACGCCAAACAAGATACCAAACTCGCATTTAGTTATCATGTCTTCATTTCCCTCTTTATCGCAGACAAACTTCACATAAATATTATCCTTGCCTTCTATTTGCGGAGTTGTGGCAATGGTAAAGGTTATCCGCCCCTTTGCGAAGCTTACAGCGCCGCATGATGCGGGCGTTATATCCGCATCGTTCTTTTTTACTTTATAAAGCAGCGTTTTATCCGATTGGTTATTTTGTATAAGATATACAACCGGCTCGTTGCTTTCAAGAGTTTCCAGCGTTATTTCAATGTCGGTGCCTTCGTCGATTTTTTCTGTGTCCAATGTCCATGTTTGATTGGCGGTACTGCTTCCCAATAATTTATTTATCCTTTTACTGGACAGCAAATTAACGGCGTCCAGGCTTGCACGATTCGTATCATTTTCTACCGAATCAGGGTCTATAGACACAGTAGTGGTAGGTATATATGTATCCTCATTATTGGCAACACGCCTTAATTCGTAGCTTTCCCCTTCGTTCCAGGTACCGTATACAAGAAAATCGCCGCAGCCCACAATATAGCATTTGCCCTTATTAACAAACGCTTGGCTGCGCTGGTTCTTGATTCTTTGGGAGTCTACCTTTGCCGGTTCATACGTTGAGCTCAGCGTAACGTCGCTGTAAGTATACTCGGCATTTTGCGCGTCAAATACAGCTTTATATATATGCGTTCCGGCATGAACCAATAATATATCATGTTCATTATGCTTATACGGAAATATACCGTTTATTTCCTGAGGCTCCCCATCGGGATTTTTGATGCGAAACAATTCATACCAGCCGTTACGCTTTTTGTTTACCCCATATTCATTTATAAAATTCTGCATTTTAGAAGCCCTGTTTTGCTTTACTTTTAATGGCGAGCTGGAAAAATCCGCTCCTAGAAAGCCATCAAAAGTAAGCTCGGAGCGATTTTTGAGCGAAATATTTGTGCTTGCCCTCATAATTTACATCTCCGCCAAACTATATTTTGTACAGACGCGGCCTGTTCGGTTTGTACGCCCGGTAATGATTGCGTCCATTGCCGCTTCAAACCAGTTGCGCGCTTCGCTGGCCTCGTTAGGTTCATCATCACGATATAAATCGCCTTTAATAAAGTAAGGTATCTGTTCAGCTATTCCGTTCGGAATATCTAACTCCATTTGGTTATCAGCAAGCGAATCTATGCGGGCTATTTTAGGATAATAAAGCAGCCTATACGTTCCTTCAGCGCAAGGATTTTTCAGAACGAGAATATCAGCTTCCCGCTGATAATCCATATCCCCGCAATATATGCCTTCGTGCTGATATATCAAGCGGTCTATATCAAAAAAATCAGGTATCAGCGCATTCAAATTAAACCTAAAGAATGAATTATCCGCTTCTCCATCCGAATAATGCAGAGTATATGATTTAACAGGCAATACCCGCTTTTCCTCAATACTGGAAAAGCATCTGTTAATACTACCGGTCATATTAACCAAATAGCTTCCATAATTTTGGTCTGTGCTTAAAGCATAGATATCCTCTATGGATATATCGTCATTATAATTAACAAACATAAGCTTCAGCGCCTGAATCTTGATTTCTCCCAGCTTCATATTAAGTCTCCTAATAAAGGAGCGCCCTTATCAAAGGGCGCTCTTTAAAATCTTAAGGCATTTTAAACGCGGCTATCTTTATGTCGGCACTATCTCCTGTAAATAATACCTTGCCCTTATCAGCTCCAACAACATTTTTAAACCGTCCGCTGTCTAAAGCTATAAAAGTATATGAGGAGGCCGCAATACTGAATGTTATATCGTTAACCCCCTGAATGCCGTTGCCTGCCTTTATCGTAACATTTTTAGCCCCAGAAGCATTTGCGTTTTGAATAAGAACCAGATACTTATCGTCTCTTTCGCTCCAAACTATCTCAGCTCCGTCCGTAGCGTCAATGGCCGTAGTCATGTCAGCAGACAAAGCCGCCGCGGCAAATTTATTCCTTTCGTCTAATGCCTGCACATTAATAGTTGCTCTCGCCATAATTCATTCCTCCTTTACAATTAAGCATATTTAACATTAATATTCAGTACCTCTTTAGGCCGCACTACCTTAGCGTCAAACAGAATGTAGCCTTTAACTGCGTCTGCAAATTTCTTTTCAGGCCGGTATGCCTCTGTATGAGTAAGAGGATTTGCGTAGGCTATCGCGCGCTGAGTGCGAATCATAATATTATCCACCGCACCCGAATCAGTACGGCATACGTTATTAGACATTTTAATTATAGCGTTGCCGTATTTTGCAACTTTCCCATTCTTCATCATTTCGCTGTTATCCGTATCCTTAGAAATATACGCGCGCTTAAACTGAGTATAAAAACGTGGCGAAACCGTTACGACTATATTAGTTTTAGGATTGACGTCATTTTCGTAAAGCGCCTGCAATCCTTCATCTAAAACGTCTAAAACGTTTTTTTCGCCCGAAGCAGCGCTGCCCGATACTACTTTAGGCACAGTCGAATAAAGCTTCTTGACCGAAGTATCCACCGCCATATTGGCTATGTAGGTATCCACCTCATTAGCAAGGCCCTCGCTGGTTTCCTGGTTGAGCGCGTCCATTACCCCGCCTACAGCCTGAGCCTTATCTATATCGCCCACCATGTAATTAAAATATCGTATCTGATTAATATACATGATGACCGAGGTAGCTTCTATCTCTTCCGGCCCGTCAATATCGTTGTTCCTGTTGGATTTTGCTATGCTTTTGATGGTCGGCTTTCCTACCCCCAATATAGCAACGCTTTCTCCTTTCTTCTTCACGTCCCCTTCATATTGCCTGTTGCAATCCTCGGAAAATACGCAAAGACGCTCAAGTTCTCTCATTATCCCTTCGTTCCAAACAGTTGGAATAAAATTAGCATACGACATTAAATAAAACCTCCTTTAAAATTTCCATTTGGACATGCTTGCCCTTATTTTTTCATAATTATCTCTGACTTCTTTTTGAGACATTTTTTTAACTTGCTCAGGCGTATAAAAGCCGCTGTCATTTGTTCCCGGACTGGCCAATGCGCCAGGAGATGCTTTTTGATTTGCCAGCATCTGCTTGGCCATTCCCTTAGCCTTTTTCTCAAATTCAGCCCGCAGCCCGCTATAGCTTTCATAAATTACCGCAAGCGGAAGCATTCCCACCTTTCCGCTGGCGAACGACTGAAAGTGCTTATCCTGAATAAGCTCGTCAATATTTATGTCCGGGTATTTTGAAATGAATTCCTCCCGGTCCTTGCGAAACCAATCGGCACGCTCTTCTTCTTTTAGCGTCTCGGCTGCCTGCTCTCTCTTTTGAGCTTTGCTGAATTTAGAAAAATCCGCTAACGGGTCTCCTCCTTTGTCTTCAATTTCGCGCATCATTAAATACTCGGCAACATCTTCCGAATCAACCATTTTTTCATTGGTATAAGGATTCACCCCTTTTAAGGTCTGAATTATTGCCTGCTCGCGCGCTTCCTTTATTGCCCTTTGCCGTTCGGCTTCTCTCCGGCGCCGTGCATTTTCCACGTTCTGCGCCTTTGTTTGCTGTTTATCCTGCGCCTCCCGCTCTTTTCCCTCAACGTCTTCTTCGGGCGTATCGGTAAATTCCAGCTCGTTAACTGTCTCAGCATTTTGGCCGGCATCAGCGTCGCTACCAACCGAATTAACTTCCTCATTTGTTTCCGCTGTTTTGAGTTCTTCCATATTAGCCTCCTGCATTTTTCCGCTATTGCTGCGTAATTAACATATTGCATTTTTCCGCTGTTGCTGCGTAATTTATAGTACGGATATAAATCCGATTACTATTTTTGCTGCGCGCCGTTCATCCCGGCCATTCCCGTTATAACCTGAGCAAAATCGCTTGCGTCTTTGAGGGTTTCGGCTAATTTAGCATTGCCCGCCCTAATTTGCAGATTGCCCTGCTCTATTTTAGCCTTAGCCTCTGTATATAGATTGGCTATTACCTCCCTGAGCTGGTTATTTTCTTTTATAAGAGACACAACTTTATCCACAGTCCCTTGCTGCTGCTGAATAATCTGTGCGCTCTGCGTCAATTGTTCTTCATATTGCTGCAAGCGCGCTTGGAGCTGCATTAATTGATTGTTTTCATCTTCTTCCACACCTTTTAATATTTCCGAGCGGTTGCTTAGGGCGTCCTTTGGATAAGCGCGAAGATACGTTCTGAGGGAAATAAGGCCGCGCGCCAGCAAGGTGTCCAGAATGTTGATATCGCCAGCGGCGCTGGCCGCCGTTCCGTTTATAACCTCTACCACTACCTCAAACTGCGTATTGATAAAATCTGCGCTGTTGAACATATCGGTGAGCTGTATTTCCTCCTCTTCGGGCATACCGTATTCGTTCAGTATCCGATTGCCTTCCGCATCGCGCTTTGCGTCTGTCTGGGTAAACGTAAATTCTTTTTCGGTATAATATAATTTAAAAAATTGAGCTAATACCTTACCCTGTTTTTCCTTGGCCAGCCAAAAGGCGTCCTTTAATTCTTCAATAGGCTGTTGCGCCTGCGACTGCAGCTGCGCAATAGCCGCGCCCGACATATTAGAGCCGATTACTTCTCCCGTCATAACTTCGCTCGCACCCGTTACTGTACGGGTCAGCTGCGTTAATGTATCTACTAGCTGCAAAGGCTGGGACTGCATTGTCTGCTCGGTCATTTTTCTTATTCCTGAGCCTGTTCCTGAATAATCGGTAAGCACCTGTCCCGGCTCATTATTAATGACTTGTCCGCGCAGCGCTTCAGGCAAGACAATATATTTGCCCCAAGCCACCTCCTGAGCGTTGAGCAGCGACATAGCCAAATTAAAGTTAATGGATTTCTGATTGGGTATCAGCCCTTCTACCTCGCCCAAACCATATATTGAATTTTCCCGCGGCTCATAATTGCCGACTACAATAGGGTATAAGCCTGCTTTTACACCGTCTTTAATAAGGGAAGCACTCTCCGGGTTATCCGGTAGTGCATTGTTGGGCGCGTCCTCCTCCTGCAAACCTAGCGCAGCGCTAGCCGCCTGAATGTCCGGCGCGAGCGGGAACGGTTTATTAACCATCGTATTTTTAACAGCTTTTTCGCAGTATACTTCCCCTTTAATACGGAAATAGCGCGTTAATACAGTACAAAGCCCGGCGCCCTCCTGTTCAATGGTGCCGTACTTGTTGTCCGTTTCGTCAGGCGCAATCATATCCGGGTCTATATCGCTGTCGCATTTGGCGCGCACCGAACCGACGTCTTCCCGGCTGGCTATCAATATCCACTTTTGCTTTTGTTCGTCCGTTTCAGTCGGGTTAGAGAAAAATATATTCAGCGGGTCTATAATCTCGCATCTTAAGCCGCCCTCTTTAATACCGTCTTTTCCCTGTGCTTCCGAATCCCAGTAATAATGATAAAAATACGACCCTTTTTTGACGCCGTCATCTATCGCTTTTTTGTCAAGAGCCTCCTGCCCTATTTCTTTTTGTATGTAATCTGCAAAATTATTAAACTTCTCCACATCGGCCATATAATCTTCCGCTTTATAAATGATTTTAACCGGCGAAGCCAGAATGGCGCTTTTTTTATTTCTGCAAATCATTTTTATTATGTTTACTACGGGCCGCGGCAGATTTTTTGTATTCTTTGTAGGCTCTGGCCATTGCTTACCCTCATAAAATTTTACAAAAGCAGGGAGATTCTTTGCTAGCCCGCTGGTCGCTTGGTACGAAAGGCCGTTTTGGTAATCGTCCCATAATGAAGTAGTATCTTTCAGAGTTATCGCATTATCCATTTGGGGCCTCCTTTCCGTTTAGCCATTCGTCCAGCACCTGAGAATACGGAGCAGCTTCCTCACTTTTGCTTTTGGCTAATGCGTTTACAATATCCTTTATATTTGCGATACCTTTTTGCAGCTCTTCAAATGCGACAGCATTAGCCTGCACGCTTTTTTGCAGCTCTGCCAATGAAGCATCATTGGCTCGCAAGTTTTTTTGCAATTCTTTCAATGAAGCGGCATTGGCCTGCACGCTTTTTTCCAGATGCTTTCTGCGAGAAAAAATATTAAACATTAAAACTCCTCCCAGCTTATAAAATTCCCGTTATCATTGTTGCTTGTAAAGTTCATTTCCAAAAAATCCGGCTCTTCAGGCAGTACGTTTAACCAAGTTCTGCTCTGCTGATTTGATATAAAATGAGCTATTGCCAACGCCATAACCAAATCATCATGCGCGCCGTCAATAGCCTCCTGCTTACCGTTGTCCTTTTTAACAAACGTAGTCATTTCCTTAAGAGTTGGTATATCAACCTCTCGAGCGGGACTGCTTCGCATAAGCTCAACCAGTTCGCCTATAATAACGGGTTTTGTTTTGGATGTTGTTTCAAAACCATATACATGCTCAACCGTTCTGGCCAACTTATCTACCCTTTCACGAAGATATAATTTAGGATATCCGTATTTTCGCAAAACGCGAATAGGATGGCGGCTGTAGTTAGTTTCAATTCCGATTAAGGCGTCGTTATAATAGCACCCTAAACAGAATAGCTGCTCCGCATAAATATCTTCGTCCATACGCTGTTTATGCAGCGTGGCAGCCGTCTTTCCCGTTATGTTGTCGATTACTTTGGCTGTAAAATAATCCTCACCGCTTCCTGCTGTATCCCCGCCTATTACATAAGGTGCTTTAGCTGTAATTTCACCCTCTGCGCTTGTTTTAACGCGCGGTGCTTCATGTATTGTTATATAACCGCCATCGTCATCAATAAACTCAATATTTTTAATTTTCCACTCTATATCCTCGGTTTCTCCGTTTGAATTAAGAATAGGCAGAGCTTCCTTTTTATATTTAAAATATCCTTTGCGCGCCGGCTTAAGGTTAGTGACGTTAGCTATTTGATTATTGATAGCCTCTTTATCAAACACGCAGTCGCCGCTGGATACAAACGCCTCAATAGGGGTAATTGGATATTCCTGCTTAATAGTATTTTTGTCCAAGTAAGAAGCATATTTTTTGCAGTACCAAGTTATTTGTTCTTTATCCAGCCCTCTAGCCTTTAATACCTTTATCCGCTCCAGCAGCCATGAATCACTTGTATCAAGATATTGATATTCTTTGCTCCTGTACTCGTTCGTCCGCCACCATTCATAAAAAAGATTATGGCAGGATTCCGAATCCCACAAATCTTTTGCTTCATTAAATCCGTTAGCCGTAGTCTCATACACCCTAAAGGCGCCGTCCGTCATGGCTTCGCCTATGCCCTTTTGCAAGTTAGCCAAGGAACATTCATAAAAAGCTACTTCGGAAAAATGCACAAAATTCAGCGTTCTGGAGCGCCCTACCTGGTCGGTAGCGGTCGCTATGCGCCAGGATGAATTTAATTTATCAAAAAACAGCTCGTTAACGCTGTTGAAGCGTTCAGTAGGCTTTAATTCATCCGGAAGCCGCTCATAAACCATACGGGCTTTATCATTAAATATTGCCCTTGTATTATCGCCGCTGTCCGCAAGCGTAAAGCCGGAAAAATTCTTCTGCACAATCGCATATGCCAGCTGCATAGCCGTTATCAGGCTGGTAAAACCCTGCTGCCGGCCTTTTAGTATATAATACGGTTTGTTTGTGCCTAGCTGTTCAAATTTACTGATAAAATCGGCCTGCACTTCATTCAGGAAAAACGGAACGCTTTGCTTGCTTTTATCAACAATATTAAACGCCGCCTCAATTAAAAGATAAGGCTTTTGCTTTACCTCGTTAGCCAGCTCCGCTGTAGTGAGTATTTTAATCGCCGCAGCTTTGACAAATTGCCTGTCATATTCAATGTCATTTTTTGCGTTCCATATTTTTTTCCGCTTTTTAACGATATCGGATATAGTCATTAAAAATCCTCAAACTTCTTTACCGCTATACTTCCATCTATAATTGAAGTAGCTTCCTTATTGGCAAGCGCCTGCTTGTCATAAATAGTGCCGAGCACCACGGCCAGCTTGCCAATATCTTCAATTTTTATACCTTCCAGCTTTTTATACAGCGCTCTGCGCTGGCTATCTGTAATACTATCTACTTTTGCCAGCTCTTCCACCATCAAATCAAGCTCTTCTTCCGCCTCATTTGCACGCCTAAGGCGCTTTTCTAAAATGCTTTTAGAGATATCAATTAATTCCCAAGCGTCTGAAATAAATTGCTCCTTCTTTTTCCGCCGAAGTTCATCAAAAGAATCTGTCTTTTCAAATTCTTTACGCCATGTCCTAACCGTGCTTTCCGGCAACTCTAATTCTTCAGCAACGAAAGCTGCATTATTATTAACTGATAATAACGCACGCGCCTTCTCTTTAATATCATCATTATATTTTTGTCCGCGCGCCATTTTACCACCTCCCCTTCCCGCTGCCGGCCCCCGCCCCAGCCTTTTTAACCTTTTGCGCAGCGGCTTTTCCCTT
>OGCQ01004631.1_pt1 | contig 10911 bp, 10 predicted proteins | sample 1570161 | NCBI WGS metagenome assembly OGCQ01 (sample SAMEA4384402, study PRJEB24528) | human gut metagenome
ACTCGATTATGGGGAATAACATTAATAGAAGTAGTTTTAACAGAAAATAATAAACAGAATACAACATTTACATTCTTTTTAGAAGTTAAAAGAAGTATACTAGATGGTATTGTTACTGCAAGTACTAATATTATAACTATGCTAGAAGAATTAACTAATAAGATACAAGAGGCTATTAAAGTTAGAAATGATACAGAAAAGCTAATACGAGAAGGTGGAGCAGCAACAAAAGGAGAATTAAATGCACTTGATTCACAGATGTGTTTTAGAGATTATTATGCTCCAATAGAAAAATACAACAATAACCTTGTGCAAGCTTTGAGAAATGAAAAAGGGGTACGTATATCTAATCAAGATATAATATTAACTGAATCTTTGACACCTGAATTATTAAATGGCAAGTCAATTTTAGGAACTTCTAAAAATTCTCGAATAATAGTACAAGGGAATATTTCACCTTTTAAATTGCATGGTATTAATAAAAATACAGAAATAAGAAATGTATCTATTATTGTAGAAGAATCAAATACAAACGCTATTTTTGATATTAACACTAATAATGTAACTACATCAGACATACTAATTGAAAATGTATATTTAGGAACAAAAAATAATGGTGATGGAAATTATACAGGTATATTGATGTATGATAATACTGATAAAGGGATATATAAGAACACATTTAGCAATATACAGATAGCTAATTCTAAGGTTGCTATTCACTTGAAAGCAGAAAATTTACCTAATGGACAAGTTACACCTTGGATAACACATAACAAATTTGAAAGCATATATATTAATTTATTCGGAAGTATAGGTCTTAATATAGAAGAATTAAATGGTGGAACTATAGCAGTTAATAACTTCGATTTAAGAATAAATCAAAAGTCATTCGTTAATGATACTAGAGCCATTATTGTTGGTGGTACAGAAAATATTATTTATTATGAATATTTTGAAGATGGTGGATTTGACCCTAAAGGTGGCGTAAATTATGGATTAAGCATAAAAGAAACTTCGTTAAGAAATACAATAAAAGGATATAATGAAGGGCCTTTTGAAAACTATAATAATCTTACTAATAATATTTTAGAATTAAATGGTATTAAAAGGGTTTTAGATGTTTCTCCTAATTACATTCCTCATATGAATATATATTCTAATATATGTAATTTTATAAAAAATTATAACTTTGAATCAGGTGTGCAAGGATGGGTTACTTCAGAAACAACACCAACACTTGCTAAAGGTAATAATTCTACTTTTAGAAATGTAATGAAATATACTACAACATCAACTTCTGCTTCAATTATGAGACAAATTCCATTTGGAACTCATTTCAGAGGAAAATATATTACTTTTACTGCTAAAGTTAAATCTGATAAAAAAGTTTGTGTGATTATAGATGAAAGTCCTAGTATAGACCAGCAAGACTTTGTAGTAGGAAGTTATCATTATGGAACTAATCAATCAGAGCTATTAACAGTTACAAAGAAAATAAATGATGGTACTAACTTAACATTAAGTATAATGAATGATACTCCTAACGAGGTTGCTAATATAGAAGTTGAGTGGGTATGTTTAACAGAGGGAGTTGTTTCCCCAGTTAATCCAGTAAAAGGAGATAGTCATTATATTAGCAAGGGTAATGGTATTTCTACAATAAGAACAAATGAAAAAACTATAGTAGTAAATCATGGATTAGATGTAACACCTTCTTACAATGAAATATATTTAACACCCGTATATTGGGGGCAAAACACTTCAAGCAGATATTGGATTTCTGATATAAATGAAACATCATTTACAATAAATATTGATACTGCTGTTCAATTAGCTGATGATATTGTTCAATTTGCATGGAATATAGATAGTTATAATTAGAACTTACTTAAATGTAGGTTCTTTTTTATATATAAAACTATGAAAGGAGAAGTTATGGATGAAAAAGAGTTGCTCATAGACATTAGGGAAAGAATAGTAAAATTAGAAGCAGAAGTTAAAAATGCTAATAAAACAAATGAATTAAAATTAAAAGCAGTTACAGAACAATTAGAAGAAAAAATAAAAGTAGCAAACAATAGGATAAAAGACCTAGAGGATTCTAATAAATGGTTATGGAGAGCAGTTGCTGGTGGCTTAATAAGTGCAGCAATTGCTTTTTTAATAAATTATAAATAAAAGGAGAGTGTTTTAAATGCAAACATTAAAATCAATTTTAAACAGATTAAACAATAAGGGGACTATACTTGCTATCGTAGGCTTAGTATTAAATATTCTAATTCAGCTAGGCTTTCAAGTAGAATCTGATAAAATTACTAACATTGTAAATATAGTATGTACTTTATTAGTATCTTTAGGGATTTTAAATAATCCAGTTGATAATAAAGAAGCGTATATTCCAGGAGTTAGTGATAAGTTAGTTGAAAAGAAAGTTAAAGAGGAAATTGAAGAAGCAAAGTAATTAAGGTGGGAGAAATCTCACCTATTATTTTAAATAAAATTAATCAAATTAGAAAGGAAGTATGCAAAATGGATTTAGAAAAAATCGTTAGAGAAGTAGTTAAGGAAATTGTAAAAGAAGAAATGTTTAAAGAAAAGGTTGAAGAAGCTCCAGCAGAACAACCAGCTGAAACTGTTTCAGATTCAATGATGTAATTCAAAAAAAATAATTTATGAAATTCAATAATTAATAAATGAAGGAAAGGTGATTAAATGTTAAAACAACAATTAATAAGTCCTAGTAAATATGGGATAAAATGCCCTTATCCAATGACACCAAAAGGTATATGTATTCATAATACTGCAAATGACGCTCCAGCTCAAAATGAAGCTAATTATATGCAAAGAAATGACCTTGAAGTATCATTCCATATCGTTGTAGATGATGTAGAAGCTATTCAATGTTTACCACTTGATAGAAACGCGTGGGCAACAGGTGATGGTGGTTATGGAGAAGGAAACAGAAACTATATACAATTAGAAATATGCTACAGTGAAAGTGGTGGAGAAAGATTCATCAAAGCAGAAAAGAGAGCAGCTAAAGAAGTAGCAGCATTACTAAAACAATATGGTTGGGGAATAGACAGAATAAGAAAACATCAAGACTTTAGTGGAAAATATTGTCCTCATAGAACTTTAGATATGGGGTGGCAAAGATTCTTAAATATGGTACAAGCAGAATTAAATGGAGTTGCAGAAGTAAAACAAGCTGCTGTACAACAAACTTCTGTAAAATCAGCTCCATCTACTGGAGAGTATACAATTAAAGAATATCCAGAGAGTGGTGTATTTACTTGTACAGTTGACGCTATTAATTTCAGAAATAAACCTTACGTTGGCTCAGATAATCCAATTACAGGACAATATTATAGAAATGAAACAGTAAATTATGATTATGTAGTTATTACAAATAAATATACTTGGATTAGTTGGATTAGTGCTAGTACAGGTATTAGAAGATATATGCCAATTACAGATAGGTCTATAAATGAAAAATGGGGTTATTGTGTATAAATAAAAAATTAAAATAAATATTTACAAATTAAAGAGATTAGAAGAAATTCTAGTCTCTTTTTTTAGAAAGGAGATAAAAAATGAGTAATAAAAATATAACAGACTTTATTATTCCAGAAGCAATAACAAAAGAAGATCATTATATAAAATTTTTATCTATTGGTGGAGATATAAATTTACTACCAAATCCAATTACAAGAAAAGATAAATTTTTATATGCATTGTGCTTAGTTAAAGCTGGAATATCAATAACTAGATATCCATATTATAAAGCAATGGTTAATAGTGATTCAGGAGCATATAATTTTATTGGTGGCTTCTATGATTTAGGAGAGAATAAGAAAACAACAAATGCTAAAGTTAAATTTAGATTTACTTTAAGAAATATAGGAAATGATATTCCAAAATCAGTTGGACTAGCATTGTTAGCAGATAATGAAGCTACACAATTTGTAGGGAATGAATATAATTTACAAATTCCTAATAAAATTCAATCTCCAAAATTTGATGAAGAATATACTATTGAAGGGGATTATTTAGCAGTAAATGCTGATAAAAATTTAAATGCTTATAGATATATAAGACCATATATTAGAATAGATAAAACTAATGCTATTAAAACATCCACTCATGGAATAGATATACATGAGATTATATTAACTATAGATGGTAATGAGTACAATATAACTAATACAACAAGAGTATTTGGGCCAGTTCAAGATGGTGAAAGTAAAGTTGAATTCATTGAAGGTCCAGAAACAGGAAGTAAAGAAGAAGTTAAAATAGTAAGAGAATATGTTAAAGCTGTATTAAATAGTGGTTCGGTTGGACAAAATTATTTTAGTGTAATGCATGACTTAGGAGAAACTGAAAGAATAACTGAGGCTAAGTTTGAATGTAGATTTACTTTAAGAAATACAGGAAATGATAAGCCTGAATCTATAGGGGTAAAGCTATTTGCCAATAATGATTCAAATAGAGATGTTATTTCAGATTATACATTAGATATACCTTCATTAATTAATGTTCCAGAATATGACAAAGAATATAAGATTGAAGCAAATTATACTGAAACTTCTGGAGATAAAAACTTAAATGCATTTAGATATCTAAAACCTTTTGTGGTTTTAAATAAAGCTAACAAGATTCAAACATCAATTCATGCTATAGATATACATGAGGCCAAATTAACAATAAGCGATAAGACTTATGATTTAACTAATACAGTTAAAGACTTTGCACCAATATCATCAGGAAATAGTAATGTTCAAATTGTTAAGGATGAAAGTGACTGAACTTCAGATTTGCCTTTTTTAGGTGAAGAATGTAATTGTATAGGAGATTCGATAACTTATGGATTAGATCCTGATAATCCAAGTAGAAGATTAACGAATCCTTGGCCAGCTCAATTAGAAAAGTTATGTGGATTCTCAACTGTAAGAAACTATGGTATAAGCTCAACTACAGTAGCAACTAATAGTAAAGATTCTAACTGGAATAATGTTAGAAAACCAATGTGTTTAAGATATAGAGATATGGATAATAATGCTAAGGTTATAATATTTAAAGGTCTTATTAATGATTTTTGGTTAGGAGTACCACTTGGAACTTTTGGAAGTGAAGATACTGATACAGTGTATGGATCACTAAATATATTATTTAAAGGATTAAAAGAGAAATATCCTAATAGTAATATTCTTGCCATGACTCCTTTAGATTATGTTGATAAAACATATGGACTTAATTTAAATAAAAATGGCAATACACTAGATGAGTTTAGAAAAGCTATGATAGATACTGCAAATCATCATAAAATAAAAGTATTTGACTTACAAAAAGCCGTAAGCTTCTCAGCTAAAAATGAATCTGATATAGATAGATATATACCTGACAAATTACATCCAAATCAACTTGGAGTAAATGATATGGCTACAAATATAGCTAAAGAAGTTAATACGAATTTATAATTCAAAGGTCTAGTAGGTAGGAGAAATCTTACTTACTAGACCTTTTTTATTTTGTCGAAAAATAAATTACGATTAATAGTAAAAAATATTTCAAAAAAGTATTTACATTTACGATTAAACGTAGTATAATTAATACATAAGGTGAAGGAAATAAATAAATAAATGGAGGTAAGTTAAAATGACTAAGAAGGAATTAATGATAAAAGCTCACAAAATGACAAAGGAAATTAAAACTCAATATCCAGGAGTTGATTATAAATTCCAATTAGGATTATGTTTAGCTTATCTTCAAAAAGAGGGAGAGAATGAAATGGTAAGTTATAAAACAGAAAAAGGCACTAGTGTAGAAGTTAAGGTAGAAGGAAAGGAAGTTACAGACTTAACAGTAAACGGAATAGAAGTATTAAAAAATACATTTGGAGGAACAGATTGTTATTTAACAAGAGGATTTATAGTGATAAATAGCAGAAATCTTTATAAGAAATTAGGTGCAAATTCTCAAATAAAAATAGCTATGAATGGAGAGTTAAATAACTTATACAACAGAGAAACAGAAAAAGTTAAAGTTGAATTAAACAAGGATATTGAAGATATGGACAGAAGAAAATCAAAAGATGATGAATACTATGCAAATAGCTTCTATAAGCATATGAAAGATAAAAATGGATTTTAATAATAAGAGTTGCTAGTCTCTTTAAAACTAGCAAATAAAAAATGGAGGTTTAAAATATGAATAAATTAGTTGGAGTTAGATGGGGAGATTTACCAAAGGAAACAAGGGGTTTTTTATTTGAAAATTCTACAGTATGGGAAGATGTAAAAGATGGCCCTTGCATATATGATTTAATAGAAGATTTATCAGTAGTAGGATATGTTAAGTGCATAAATAAAGAAGAAGGTGATTACGAATATGTAATTGAGGATAATGCTATTATTTATAATCCTGAAGATGGTAAAAATTCAGATGTTAAAGAGAATGTAACATTTGAAATATATGATGTTATGACAGTAAATGAAGCAGCAGAGAAATGGGGAATTACAGAAGGAGCTATAAGGGCAGCTATAAAAGCTAAGAAATTTATTATAGGTGTAGATTACAGAAAGGCTGGAAGAATAACACTTATAACTAAAGAAGCTATGGAAAGGATTTATGGTAAATTAAAATAAAATAAAAGGCAGAGCATAAGCCCCACCCCTCGCAAGGTTATTATAGCTTATGTTCTCCTAAAATTCAAGGAGGAAATATGTTAATAGAAAAAGAAGTATTAAAATTATTAAAGAAAGCATTACAGGAGTATATATACTGTTTAGAAAGAAATGATTTTGATTATTTAGAGTTTAAAGGTGAAATTATAGCTTATATAAAAGTATTAAATAGAGATGATCTAAAGGTTAGATATTTAGATATAATTAAAGCTAAAGAATTATTGAATAATATATAATGAATTTATTACTAACAGGTAGAGATACTTGCTAGTTTTTCTATTATATATAGAAAATATTAAATATATAGAATATAAATTTCGAAGTACATAATATATATATATAACAAAAATAGAAAAATAAATAACGAAAATCAATAAAAAATAACGAAAAACAACAAAAAAGTAACGAAAATCAAAAATAAATAACAAAAAATATTGACACTAGTTATTTGGGTGATATACTTTAATCAAGGAGAGATGATTATGTACACAGAAATGATTAAAATTATTGAAGGTGGAATAAAAGGTGACAAAGAAAAGGTAGCTAATTATTCAAAGGTATTAGTTGAAAATTTAAGAAAAGAAAATCAAGAAAATATTGCAAATAAAATACAAAAGATTATAGAAAATAATAATACTAGGTTAGTAGGTTTAGATTCATTTTCTACAAAACCTGTAGATCAAGAAAGTAGAATGGATATAGTTGAAGTAACAATGCCTACATCAATGAAAGAAGAATTGGTGTTTAATAGATTTATTGAAGATGAAATTAAGGACTTTATTGATACTTTTGAATATAGAGATACTATAAGAAGTAGAGGTATAGATGTAAACAATACATTATTATTATATGGGCCACCTGGATGTGGAAAGACATCATTAGCTAAATATATAAGTCAAAAAACTGAGTTACCTTTAGTTACTGCTAGATTAGATTCATTATTATCATCATTATTAGGGAATACAGCTAAAAATATAAGGAAAATATTTGATTATGCGGCTAAAAGGCCTTGTATATTATTCTTAGATGAATTTGATGTAATAGCTAAAGTGAGAGATGATAAGAATGAGTTAGGCGAGTTGAAGAGAGTGGTAAATAGTTTACTGCAAAATATTGATGAGTTTAGTCAAGGGAGTATTTTGATTGCTGCAACAAACCATCATGAATTATTAGATCCAGCAATTTGGAGGAGGTTTTCTAAAATTATTGAGCTTAATAAACCTTCAAAATCACAAATAGAAGAATTGTTAGATAATTATATTAATGCTTCACAGATTAACTTAGTTGTAGGTGATAAGAGATTAGCAGCTATTGTTGATGGGTTAGATGGATTAAGTCCATCAGATATAAAAAATATTATTTATACAACTTGTAAAAAAGCAATTATGAAAGAGAAAGAAAGCATAGATTTTATACAAGTTATGTATGAAATATATCTATTTAAAAATCATAAAGCAAATGACGAAGAAGATTTAATTAAATATTTAAATTTATATGGTGTAACACAAAAAGAGATAGTAGAATTTTTTGATTTACCTATTAGAAGGGTAAGGGAAATATTAAACACAAAATAGGGAGGATTAGTAATGGGAAATAACACACCAATAAAATTTTTTGCTAAAAGAGAAATTGATAATAGTAGGACAGAAGGTGGGGGAGGAGGTAATGATCCAACATGGATTTTAAAAGGAGAAGATTTAATAAATAGAAGTAATGAATTAAATAAAAGTTTGAATATTGTTGAAGATATCCTAGTAAATAGAATTGAAGAAGAAGAATTTATACCAGTTGTTATAAAAGCTATAATGAATGATAAAGCTAAAGCTAAAAGGCATAGGTCTGAAGTTGGAAGAATATTTAAAGTAAATTCTCAAGAAAGTATTATTGGTCTTGTTGGAGAAGATGAATTATTAATTAAGATTGCAAATAAAGAAGGTCTAAATAAAATTAGAAAAAATATTAGTGATTACGAAAAAAATTATTATGCTATTTCTTGTATTAGTAATATAGAGAGAATGCAAGTAGAAGCTATCTATAAGAAAGATGAAGAAATAAATTATAAGGTTAAATTAATTAATTATCATGAATATGATCTGGATAGTCTTGTAAGAAGTAATTTTGAAAAAAAGTGTAAAAATTTAAATTTAAATATTAATAAAAGTAATTATACAGATGAGTTAACAGTGTATAATATTAGAAATTTAAGTTTTGATCAAATAAGTATATTAGAAGACTATCCAGCAATTTTATCAATTGAACCTATGCCTAAGTATACTGTAGAGTTAGATTTTTTTGATATTAAAGAAAATCCAATTTTAAAGCTACCTAAAGAAGGGCAAAATTATGTAACAGTAGGTGTTTTAGATAGTGGTATTGAAAAAATAAAAGAAATTGAGCCATGGATATCAGGAGATAGGCAAACTTTTTATCCAGAAAGTTTGATAAATCCATCACATGGAACTTTTGTAGCTGGTGTAATATTATATGGTGATGAACTTGAAGATAAAGAGTATACTGGATTAAAGGGATGTAAAATTTTTGATGGGAATGTATTTCCAGATTTAACAAGAGAAAGTATTGAAGAGGATGAATTAATTAATAATATACGAGAAATTATAAGGTCACATTATAAAGAAATTAAAATTTGGAATCTTTCTGGTGGATTAAATAGAGAAATAGATGAAAGTGATTTCTCTGATTTTGGAAAAGCTCTTGATGATATACAAGATACATATGGAGTTATAATATGTAAATCAGCAGGGAATTGTAAAAATTTCATTAATAATAAACCAAAAGGAAGAATAGTTAAATCAGCAGATTCAGTTAGAGCTATCGTAGTAGGGTCTATTGCACATGAAAGGAATTTAGAAAGTGGTGTAGAAAAAGACTTTCCATCACCATTTACAAGGGTAGGAAGAGGACCAGCAAGTATAGTTAAGCCTGATTTAGTTCATTATGGAGGGAATGCAGGTGTTGATGCTGCAGGTAAAGTTGTGATGAATGGAGTAAAATCTTTTGATAGAAATGGAAGGATAGCTAGCAATATTGGGACAAGTTTTTCAACACCAAGAGTTACATCTATATTAGCTGGATTACAAAGTGAAATAGCTGAAGAGTTTGATCCACTATTATTGAAAACTTTATTAATACACTCTGCAAACTATGGAGAAAATTTTAAACTTTCATCAAGTGAAAAGTTAAATCAGATGGGTTTTGGGAAACCTAAAAGTGTAAATGAGATACTATATAATAATCCGAATGAAATAACATTAATATTAAGAGATACTATTAGAAAAGGTCAATTTATAGAAATATTAGATTTTCCATTTCCGGAAGGATTAAAAAATAATAGACAATACAGAGGGCAGATAATAGTTACATTAGCTTATGATTCAATATTAGAACCTACTCAAGGTTCAGAATATTGCCAATCTAATGTTGATATCTATTTTGGTAGTTATGACGAGAAGACTCAGAGAGATATAACAAAAAATAATATATTGAATCCTATAGGAAAGGAAAATTCTAGAAATATATTGTTGAGTAGTAATTACAGTAAAACTGCTATTAAATCTTCAACTGAAGGATTTGGCTTAACAGAAAGAATGCTTATTGATTATGGAGATAAGTTCTATCCAATAAAAAAATATGCTGTAGATTTAACTGATATGACTCCGTCTAATAAAGCTAAATATATTACAGGGGACAAAAGATGGTTTTTAAAGATTGAGGGATTATATCGAGACTTTATTGAAAAAAAAGCTTTATATGAATCTATTGAATTAAGTCAAGAAATATGTGTTATTATAACTATAAAAGATCCTGAAAAACAGTGTGATGTCTATAATGAAGTGACTAGATTATTAGATATCAATAATTTTTGGCATAATAATATAAAACTTAATCAATCAATTAATATAAGAATAGATGAATAGATTTAAATAATATGTTAGTTAAAAATGATTATAGTAAAATTTATAAGTTTTATTGTTCAAAATAAATACTCAAAATATCGTAATTGCATTAAAAAATAAAATAATATGAATATAAAAATATTTAGAACTCCACATAAAGGAAACAAAAAATAGTACCTTATAGTATAACTATTGGGTGCTATTTTTTATAGACTTTTTTATTATATGGACAAGATTTACAATATTGTGTAAAATAAAAGAATAAAAAAGAAAGAACTCGAAATATGACTACCAATCTACACGAGTTC
>OGCQ01004632.1_pt1 | contig 10911 bp, 9 predicted proteins | sample 1570161 | NCBI WGS metagenome assembly OGCQ01 (sample SAMEA4384402, study PRJEB24528) | human gut metagenome
CCGATCAGACGCGTGGTCATACCCCATGATGTCTGATGTACATACTGTAATTTGTTCTCTTTGTCTGTATACTGGATACCGAATGCTTTTGCAAATCCGTCACCGAAGTTGTGGCTTGTACCGGACTGCAGTGCTTTTCCATCATGCATCAGAGCCTCGATGGTGTAAGTAGCCTCAGCACCTGCGAATTTTTCTTTTTCTGTTTTCTGTCCGCGGATGACTGGCATAGCCAGTACTTCCTCACAGAAATCTGCGTAAAGGTTCAGCATCTGTACTGTACGTGCCTCAGCTTCTTCAGCAGTTGCGTGAGCGGTATGACCTTCCTGCCATAAGAACTCTCTGGAACGCAGGAACGGACGGGTTGTCTTTTCCCAACGTACAACCGAAGCCCACTGGTTGTAGTTTCTCGGCAGATCGCGATAAGAATGTACGTCATGTGCATAAAAATCGCAGAACAGAGTCTCGGAAGTCGGACGTACACACATTCTCTCCTGTAACGGCTCTAAACCGCCCTGTGTCACCCACGCTACTTCCGGTGCGAAACCTTCTACGTGATCTTTCTCTTTTTCCAGAAGACTTTCCGGAATAAACATAGGCAGATATACGTTCTCTACGCCGGTTGCCTTAAAGCGCTTGTCCAGTTCATTGCGGATATTCTCCCAGATCGCATATCCGGCCGGTTTGATAATCATGCAGCCCTTTACACTGGAGTAATCAGAAAGCTCTGCTTTCTTTACGATGTCCGTATACCACTGGGCGAAATCTTCATCCATCGATGTGATGGCTTCTACCATTTTCTTTTCCTTTGCCATGTCATTTCTCCTTGCTAAAAATATTGAAATCCGGCTTGCCGGATTTTGGCACCGAGGCGCGGCTGCCATCGCAGCCATATTCCCCTGCGCCGAGTGTGCATTGTTGTTTTTTATTTCGTAGAAATAAAAAAGCCATCCGATCCCTGCTGATCGCTGCGATCAAAGGGACCGAATGGCTTAACTTCGGCGGTACCACCCTGCTTAACCAGAATCTCATTTACTCTGGTTCACTTACCTTCCGTTAACGCCGGAAATACGTTGCATTTTCATGCACAGCTCCAGGGTCGGTTCAACTTTCAGGGACACAAAAGCCTCGCACCATACAGCTTTCTCTCTGAACGTGTGTCAAAGTTTACTATTTCCTCTCTTCGCCTGTTTTGCTTCTTATTGTTTGATGTTCTAAAATCAAACGCCGGATTTCTTTTACGGCATCCATCCACGGAATTAGCCGTGCAAATCCTGACAGTATTATGATTTTACGCCAATCGGGCGGGTTTGTCAAGGCTGGAACGTGCCCTTATATTGCTTGCGAACCAGAACACAAATCACCCATCATGCACACCTGAATCGACTTTCCCAATACTCTTTCTTTTTACTCGGTCGTCACTGACTCGGTTGCATCCGAGTAAAAAATCAACGTATATACCCCAAATCGCATCTTCCCTATTTTGACAAAATATCCTCCCGATACATCTCCGCCAGCGACCGCAGGATCTTCGCCGTCATCCCCCAGATGATTCCTTCCTCACGCCGGTAAAAGTAAACGTCGTAATGCCCGCGCCGCCAGTGATAATCGCGACCGCCTGGTACATCTTCAAATGGGAATGTCTCTTCCGGCACAGTCACAAGCTCCGTCTCGTAGCGCTCTGGTTCATGTTCCGCGAACCAGCGGAGCGGAACGGAAAAGGTGTGATCGACCTCCGCCTCGGAATATGACCAGCGGTAGCCCTGTAGCGCCCCTAAAAATGGAGAAATCTCCATCGCTCCAGGCGCTTCCAGCACATCTAGCGGCGCGATGACGCGGATCTGGCAGCGGTTTATCAAGAGTTCCTCCATCGTCTCACGGACCGCCGCCTGCTTCGGCGTCTCCCCCCGCTCAACGGCACCACCCGGAAAACAGATCTCGCCCGGCTGCGTTTTTAAGCTGCCCGCGCGCACCTCAAACACCACGTGGTACTCCCCGCCTTTCTGAATCAGCGGCACCAGCACCGCCGCCCGGCGGATTTTCTCTTTCTCCAGCCGCCCAGCTCTCCGGCTGCCCCAGATGCGACTCATCTGCGCCAGCTCGCCGCCCTGAGTCCCTTCTAAGAATGCCTCGACACACTGGTTAAATGCGTCGGGCTTTTCTGCCGCAATAAAATGAGTTCCCTCTAAAATCCGAAGTCTCGCATTTGGCAACGAACGCGCAATCCGGCGTGTGTGGCGTTCGCGGATCATGTCATCACTGCCCGCTATCACAAGGACGGGCATTTTCAGACGGCGGAGAAGTTCAGGGCGGATCCAGGGTTCATACAGCATTAAAGATAGAAGCTCTTTTTTGTGTATATTGGCATCCCAATCGTTTTCCCTTTTTCCATGAATTTTTTCTTTCTGACAGCTTCTTCTCTGTTGTTTATTCCGTCCTTCCTGTCCATTCTTTTTTTCGTTTTCTTTTGAAAACTGCTTTTCTGTCCGCATTTTCCCTGCTGCCATCTGCATTTTTTCTCTTACCTGCCCGATGCCGCTCTTCTGCAGCCAGAGTTTCCCCTCAACGCCCAGGTACTCCTGCGCCACATCCGCCAGCACGGACAGCCTCATGCCAAACGGATTCAGATTCGCTCCATTTAAAATCAGCCGATCCACATATCCCGGATATTTCAAGGCAAAAATCAGCGCAATGTTGCCGCCATCACTGAATCCCAGCAAAATGATGCGCCTGAGTCCCCGGCGGTCGAGAAATTCTTTCAGATCTTCGGCAAAACGTTCCAGTGTAAATGCCCCCTGGCCGCGCGGCGATCTGCCATGTCCGCGTGTGTCCACTGCAATCACATGGTATTTTGACTCGAAAAAGGACATCTGGTTTACAAAATAGGAGCTGTCCTCTCCATTTCCATGAAGCAGCACCATCGGCTGTCCGGTTCCTGACTCTTTTGTATATAAATTCACGTTTGTTCCTCCATATTAAATGATATACAAACTTATTTCAGCTTAACATCCAACTACCCTCCAGCAACTCTTTCTCTGCTGTTTTTCTGGAACTTTTTTTGCATTTTTAATTCCGTATCTATTATTATATACGATCCTCTTGTCTCCCGACAATTCTAAAAAATCCTTTCATCTCCTTAAATTCCCACATTTAAAAACAATTTCAGGTTGTCCATCCACCAATACTCCACTTTTTTCCTCTTCCCCCCTCTAAAAATACCTACCTATAAACAACCGTCCCTTCGTCCTCATCCCCATATTCCTCCACAAAATCCTTAATAATCAACAGCCCAATCGGCCCCAGCAAAAAACCGAACAGACCAAACAGCTGTAAGCCCACATAGATGGCCGCCAGCGTCTCCAGCGGCGACAGTCCCATTTTCTTTCCCATCAGATGCGCCTCCGTAAACTCTCGCAGGAAATAGCAAAGCAGATACAGTCCGAAGAGAATCAGTGCGTGTCCCCACTCCCGCTTAAATAATAGAAGGATACTCCACGGCACCAGCGCCGTCCCCGTGCCGAAGATCGGCAGGGCATCCAGAACACCGATTCCGATTCCGCCCAGAATATAATATGGATTTCCAATCAGCAGCAGTCCTAGCATCGAGAGCGAAGATGTCATCAGGAAAATAACTGACTGTGTTTTCAGCCACGCGCTTCCCGTCACCGCAAGCCGCCTGCCGAGCAGAAAAAATTCGCGGTGAAACATCGAGTCAAACCGCCTCCGGCGCAGCTCATCCATTTCCTGTAAGCTCAAAATCGAGGCAATGAAAAATAAAACAACCACAACAACCGCGCGCACGATCCTCGCCGCAGCCGGAACCGATTTTTGAAGGAGCTGCGGCAGCAGGATTTCCTTGACCTGTCCGCCGCCCTGCAAGCCTGTCCCGCGAAAGAGCTGTCCCAGTCTTCCCGCCGGTAAATGAAGAAACCGTTCTGCCGACTGTTCAAATTGCCCTCCCAGCAGTGACAGTTCCTCCATCCGTCCGGGAAGCTCTTCTAAAAAGCGTTCCAGCTCCTCCATGAAACGCCGTCCCCCTGCTGCCAGCAAAACAAACAGCAGTATACACAGCAAAATCAACTCCACGCCCCCGATCACACCAATAGGAATGCCGATGGTGCGCCCGCGGAAGGAGATTCGCAGCCTTTTTTCAAGAAATGCCGCAGACGGGCGGAGAAAGAGTGCCATCAGGTAAGCCGCCAGAAACGGGAACACAAGTGGCAGCAGATACCGGAAACTTAAGTACACGCCCGCCGTGACTGCTGCTGTGAGAAATGCTTTTTTCTGTTTTCTGCTGAATGCCATCTTCGTAATTCCCACCTTCCCAATTTTTCTTTCTTCCATACACGGTTATGTTTCCATTTTGCCGCATCCATTCAAACCATCTTATCCGTCCAAATAAACATCATTTCACTAAACGAAAAACCACAGGAAACCGGCGTCAGCTCTCGCTTCTTCCGGCTCCTGCGGTCTCTTTTGTAAGCCCTCTTTAGTCGCTCCGGGGCTTACCCATGGACTCCGCCCATTTATGATTCGTACTTCCTTTGTACACGCTTTAGTATGAGCGGGTTGGAGGAAAATATACATAATTTTGTGCGTATGAAAATCAAACAAATCTGCCAAGCCAGAGCACTCATGTTTTTCCGTCCTCTCCCACCAATGACAACTTGAAATTTGCGCATTACCCACACGCCTCCACTCTATTTTTAGATTATTTCTTTAAATTCTTACAGTTTTTTTACTTTTCATTCTTTGTTCTTGCATATCCTTATACAATATGTTAGTATTTGCGTACAAAACACATCATTATTTTTTATAGTAATTGTTCCAATTTCGACCATATAGACAGTAACTCAAAAAATAAATATTTTCATCATAGGCGCCCCCAAATTTAGCATTTTTAAATCAAAGGAGGTATCTACCATGACATATAGACGAAATTTCTTTTCATATTTTAATTTCTTAGGGATATCGTTTTGCATCTTTATTGCATGGGCTTCTTATTTCGGCTATAAGAGCTTAGTAATAAATGGGCTTTTGGCATTCTTTGTATTCTGTGTATTAAAATGTGTCATGTTTGCAAAATTTAAAAATGATATACTGGAAAACGATACTCCCTTCCTATTTAAACTTTCTAATCATGTGTTCGGAATCATGTTCATTATCATGGACCTCTTTATTTTTTATATAAGTCGTTGATTTCCGAACAGGGAGAATCTCATTGCGACAGATGCCACCAGATGCAGAAATCAGGTGCCATCCCAAATAAACATACATCAAAAGGAGAATCTAGTATGAAACTTGCAGTCACCTATGAAAATGGACAAATTTTTCAGCATTTTGGTCACACCGAACAGTTTAAGATCTATGAAGTGGCTGACGGAAAAATCGTCAGCGAAGAAGTGGTCGATACGAACGGCAGCGGTCACGGCGCTTTAGCTGGTTTTCTGATGCAGCACGGGGTCGAGGCGCTGATCTGCGGCGGCATCGGCGGCGGTGCGCAGGCAGCTCTGGCCGAGGTCGGCATCAAGCTCTACGGCGGCGTCAGCGGTGAGGCGGATGCGGCGGTCCATGCGCTGTTAGCCGAAAACCTCGGATTCAATCCAGATGTTCAGTGTAGTCACCATAACCAGAAACACGGGGATGGCGGTCACACCTGCGGCAGCCACGGCTGCGGAAACCATGGCTGTCACTGATAAAAATTTTCGCTTCTAAATTTTACTCACAAATAACTTCGCTTACAGAGTGAACTGCGGTTCTGTGGAAAATTCCATCCGTTCTCCTGTCACCGGGTGAAGGAACGACAAGCGAACCGCACACAGCGCCAGCGGCTCGCGGCGGGCACGTCCCACGGAGGCAGCCGCTGGTGCACCATACTTGGTATCTCCCACCAGCGGCGTTCCATGCGCGGCAAACTGTACGCGTATCTGATGGTGGCGTCCTGTGTGAAGATGAATTTCCACCAGTGAACACACGGTACCGTCTTCCTGTTCTTTTTTTTCTAATATCTGATATTCCAGCTCTGCCCGTTTCGCACCGGCGACCGACTTATCCACAATCCGGCTGGTATTCGTTTTCCCGTCTTTCAACAGATAATCCACGTACTTACCCACATTATCCACAGGTTTTCCACATACGAGCGCCTGATAGATTTTCTCCAGTTTTCCCTCCTGTACCTGACGGCTTAAGTGCGCTGCCGCTTTCAGGTTCTTGGCATATACCATCACACCGCGCACCGGCTTGTCCAGTCGGTGGATAACTCCAACATACGGCTCCACCGTGACTGTGGATGCTTTTGGGGATAAACCGGTGGATAACTTTTTCGCTTCCTGCGCCTTCCGGTGGAGATAATTTTTTATCTCGCTGACCATATCCGGCTCCAGGCGTCTCGATGTCTGCGACTCAACTCCGGCTGGTTTGACCACAACTAAAATATCTTTATCTTCGTATAATATATCTAACATAACCGATTTCCTCTCTACTTCATCCATGGATTCCCGAGCATTTTAACTTCTCAAATCATCTATGAGTCTTTTTTCTTTCTCTTGTGAACTTTAAAATTTTCATATGCAAACCATCGCATATATTTATTGCTAACGCACACGAAACGTGAAAATCTTTCGTTAAGTCCTCATATTATTTCGTGATTTCATCACTCAATCACTTCGCCGTTCGCCAAAAGTGAGCAAGCTCCCTATGGCTTTCTTCCGCCCATTATAACATATCTCTTTCCCCTCTTGCATATTTTTCAAAAAAGATGTATAGTATATAAAAACATTCGATATAGTTTTAAATACTACATATCACATTTATAATTACCTTATCAATTTTACAGCAAAGGAGGTTATTCTATGATTTCCAATCAAACACATACATCTGACACAACGGAACTCGCTGAAACAAAGCAGCATAAATTCCACGTAAAGGATCCCGGAAGCGCGCTGACGCATTTTATTGCGATGATCGGCGCGGCGATCGCGGCGGTTCCGCTGCTTCACAAGGCAGCTGAGGAGGCAGATTCGCGCCATCTTGCGGCGCTGGCTGTGTTTATCATTAGCATGATTCTGCTCTACGCTGCCAGCACGACCTACCATACCTTTAATATTTCCGAGCACGTTAATAAAATTCTGCGGAAGATCGACCACATGATGATTTTCATCCTGATTGCCGGAACTTACACACCGGTTTGCCTGATCGTCCTTGGAAATAACGCCGGTTACCGGCTTCTGGCGCTCGTCTGGGGTATCGCGATTGCCGGGATTCTCGTCAACGCGCTCTGGATCAACTGCCCGAAGTGGTTCTCCTCGCTAGTTTACATCGCGATGGGCTGGATCTGTGTGCTGGCCTTCCGGCAGATCGTGCTGGCACTTCCGAAAAGCGCCTTTCTCTGGCTGCTGACCGGCGGACTTATCTATACAGCTGGAGGCATTATCTACGCATTAAAACTGCCGATTTTCAATGCAACGCATAAAAATTTCGGTTCGCATGAGATTTTCCATCTGTTTGTCATGGGCGGAAGCCTGTGCCATTATGTGATGATGTACGCATTTGTAGCATAAGAGTGAAATACCCATTTCGTCTGACAGGCATTATGCCTCATACGTACACGAAATGCATACATTCAATTTTTTATGTCACATTCATTCTCCTTTCGAAAAAGGAACCGTCCTGATGCCAGCTGATAGACTGACCCAGGCGGTTCCTTTTCAATTCATTAAAAGCGTTTAAAAATTTTCTACGAAACTATTTTCTATGTTTTTACGTGCTTCCTCATGCTGCTCCTTTATCAAAGTCTCTTTTGATTTCCTTGTAATAAAGCACGATTCCTGTGACACCGACCAGCACTTCCGAGATCGGAAATGCAAACCAGGTAAAGCGCAGGTCAATCAGCGACAGCAGCCAGAAAATCGGAATCAGGCAGCAGATCTGGCGCATCACGGACAAAAAGAGGCTGATCTTTCCATTTCCGATCGCCTGGAAGAAGACCGGGGTCATCAGTGAAAATACCGCCGGAATAAAACTTGCCCCGATGATAGGGAATGCATTTTTTCCGATCGCGATGACCTCGCTGCTCTTTGAAAAAACCTGGAGCAGCTGCACTGGAAAGAAAACGAAGCAGATCACACCGACCAGCATAAACACACAGGAAAATCCATAGCTGTCCCGCATAATTTCCCGGCATCTCGCATAGCTCTTGGTTGCATAGTTAAAGCTGAGCACCGGAACGATACACGTCTGCAAGCCCATCAGCGGGATAAAGAAAAACGTCTGCATTTTATAATAAAGCCCCAGCACCGTCACTGCCGAATCTGAAAATCCGGCAAGAATCGCATTTAAGATCACGATATAAACTGTAAATAATGCCTGCATAATAATCGACGCGTAGCCAAACCAGTAGATCTGCTTGATATAGAGCGGCATTTTTGTGCGCTCTGGCAATCTGCCAACCCCGCCAAACGATGTGATGACCGCAGCTGCCACCTGTCCGCAGACAGTCGCATAGGCAGCACCCGCGACTCCCAGCTCCGGCACCGGACCGAGTCCGAAAATCAGGATCGGGTCAAGCATGATATTCGTCAGCGCCCCCACGGTCTGGGCGACCATCGGACGGTGCATATTGCCCCGCGACTGATGGACCTTCGTCCAGTTTCCTTCCAGAAATGCCCCGATGCTGCCGATACAGACGATCTGTCCGTAGATAACAGCACTCTCGATCGCTTCCGGGGTATTCGCACTTGTCAGAACATACGGACGCATACAGAAGATCGAGAAAATGGCAAATATAAACCAGGTTCCAAGCGCCAGAAGCGTGCCTGTTCCCGCTGTTTCTTCCGCCTGTCCCGGCATTTTCTGTGCATACAGGCGCGCCATGTAGGTATTCACGCCCACACCGGTTCCCACCGCCAGCGCAATGATGATGAGCTGCAACGGATAAATGACCGAAAGCGCCGTCAGCGCCGGTTCGGAATATTTTCCCACAAAAAAACTGTCTACAATGTTATACATCGCCTGAATCAGCTGCGCCAGCATAACCGGAGGTGCGATTTGCAGCAATATCTTCGGAATTTTCTCCGTCCGGAAAAATTCTGTATCCGTTCCCGCCTTACTCTTCATCGTCCGTCTCCTCCAGTGCCTCTTCCAGAATCTGGTCATACTCCATAAACAGTTCCGTCATTCTGCGGATCTTGTCCTCTCCCAGACGTTTCGCCGCCCGCTCTTCCATCCGGCTTAACGAATATAATAATTTTTCCGAATACCGTTCGCCCTCCGGTGTCAAAACAAGCGCCTTTTCCTTCCCGGTGCTCTTTTCCGGATCCGTTACAAGAATCCCGTCCTTTTTCATCTCTGAAATCACATGGTTCACCGTCTGCCGCGGAAGCAGATACGAATCACAGATCTGCTTTTGCGTACAGAATCCGAATTCGCGGATGGTGTAAAGCACCAGCATCCGGTTATAGCTCACATTGTTATTCTTTGCCCACATCGAGTATACACCACGGCAGCGGATGATCGCCTGGTTGACCTGATCGTAAAGTTTTTGTATTTTATATTCCATAACCTTCCCCATTCAATCCCATTTGGGACTGAATGGAGTATACGACAGGATTTTGAAATTGTCAATCTTTACTCGCTCCGCGATATCAAACCGATATGTTACAATGTACGAATAGTGATTTCCATGGTTTTTCAACTAATAGGCACACACAATCATCGTCTTCCAGGAGCGGTCCTGGCATTTGTATTCCATCTGGATTTCTGTAAATAACATCCCCGCCTGCCTGTGAAACTTCGCAATCTTTGAAATAAGAAAAATATTCTGATGAAAATATCCTATATCGTTATTATCAAATTTGTTTCCACAGAAACAGTAACGTCAATGAAAATTGATATCACATTAAAAATTACACCCTAAATGACTAAAGCGCCGTTCCTTTCTTCGGCGCAAAAAAACGACTCATATCGGTATGTTCCAGCGTAAGCAGTTCCACTTTCTTATCAATTCCACCCGCATACCCGGTCAGGCTTCCATTCGTTCCTACTACGCGGTGACATGGAATGATGATGGAGACCTCATTATGCCCCACTGCACCGCCTACCGCCTGCGCGGACATATGGGACGCATTCTGCATCTTTGCCAGCTTTTTTGCAATCTCCCCATAGGTAGTCGTCTGTCCATACGGAATTTGCAATAAAATCTTCCACACCGCCTGTCGAAATGCGGAGCCAGTCGGATGCAGCGGCGGAATAAAGTCCGGTTCTTTGCCAGAAAAATAAATATCCAGCCATCTCTTTGCCTCGGTTAAAATCAGGGATTCCTGTGAAATAGCTCCGTCTGGAAGTGTATTTGCAAAATACTTCTGCCCCTCAAACCACAGACCCGTGAGTCCGATCGCGTCTGCCGCCAGCAGAATATCGCCTAACTTTGATTTATATGTACATGTATATACTGTTTTATCCTTCACCGCGGACTCCTCCCAAGGTTATCGACTGCTTTTTTACATCCAATCGCTTTCTGCTTCCTCCAGCTTCTTCACAAGTGTATCTTTAAGAACCGTAAAAGCCAGCATAAAGCTATCGCGTATCAGCAGAATCAACTCGTCTATTTCATCCTCATTATATATATAACAGAGGTATTGCGTTTTTTTAACATGAGTAACCATATCTCAGCATCATTGATAAATCCGATCTTATAACCAAGCTGGAAGTTATGGCTTTAATTTCCTCCAAATAACCAGCTTTAGGACAATACATACGACCACCACAACAGCCACCAAGGCACCATCCAACAGTAACTCTGTGTACCACGGTGCAGACTGCATGACATATGAATTTGGATAGGTTTTAAAATGCCAAAACTCATAAATTCCGAACCCAATGAAAACTCCTATGAATGAACCGATAACGATGTTTAAA
>OGCQ01004635.1_pt1 | contig 10904 bp, 4 predicted proteins | sample 1570161 | NCBI WGS metagenome assembly OGCQ01 (sample SAMEA4384402, study PRJEB24528) | human gut metagenome
TCTTTTCAAGCAGTTCTTCGACCTGTTCTTTCTTCATTACGTCCCCCGCTTTCGTTCATTTCATTTTTCTTGATGTTTTTTTACCATCTTTTATAGTATAATAGTTCTCAAAAAGATATACAAGGAGATTCTTATGAAAATTGTCGGATTAATCGCTGAGTACAATCCATTCCATAACGGACACCGCTATCATATCGAGCAGGCAAAAAAAATCACAGGCGCCGACCACGCAGTCGTTGTGATGAGCGGCGACTATGTACAGCGCGGAGAGCCCGCCCTTCTGGACAAATACACCCGTGCCCGCATGGCGCTCTCCTCGGGTGCAGATGTCGTGCTCGAGCTTCCCGTACTCTGGTCCACCGCTTCCGCAGAGCTTTTCGCGGACGCCGGAATCTCCCTCTTTGAGAAAACGGGCTGCGTAAACGGCATCTGTTTTGGCGCTGAGAGCGGCGACCTTGCCCTCCTTCGCCGCATTGCGGACGTTCTCGCGGATGAACCGGCGGATTTAAAGGCTTCCCTGAAACATAACCTAAAATCCGGCAGTACATTCCCAAAGGCAAGGGAAGCTGCCCTGCTCTCGTATTTTTCCGGCTCCGCCGGTCAGGATGGTGCCCTGCCCGTATCCGCAGAGGCGCTCTCCTCCCTGCTTGCCTCCCCGAACAACATACTGGCTCTGGAATACTTAAAAGCGCTACGCCGCCGCGCGTCTTCAATCACACCCTATCTGCTAAAGCGGGAGGGCGCCGCGTACCACGAAACGTCCATCCTCTCCGGCGCATCCGAAGTCCCGGCCTCGGCATCCGCGATCCGGCATACACTCTTCGCCGGTGGCGCCGGAGCATCCGAAGATTCTGCCGACGGGATTCTGCATCATGCCATGCCGCAGGAGGCACTGTCCATCCTGCAGGACTACCGGGCAGATTTTCCGCTGCTGTGCGCCGATGACTTTTCCAGCATTCTGGGTTATCTGCTGTTAAGCAGCTCTGCCTCACAACTCGCCCGGACTGCCGATTCTTCCCTGGAGTTTGCCAACCGCATGCGAAACCAGCTTCCTTATTATACCTCTTTTTCCTCCTTCGCGTCACGGTTAAAAAGCAAAGAAATGACTCTCACGCGCATCAACCGCATTTTGCTGCACTCCATCCTTGGCATTACTTCTTCCGATTACGCATGCGGCAATGCACTGGATAAAATTCCCTACCTGCGCATTCTCGGCTTTCGGAAAAGCTCCGCTCCCCTGCTTGCCGCACTAAAGGCCTCTGCTGCAGTTCCGCTTATCACACGGCCGTCGCAGGCGCCAAAGCTTTTGTCCCCGGACGCCATGCAGGTGTTTGAGCACGATGTGTTCGCCGGAAATCTCTATCTGCAGATGCGCAATCAAAAAGGCGGCGCGCCTGTGCGCACCGCCCGCATGCAGGAGCATGACGTTCTCCCCGCCTCCGAATATCAGCGGCAGATCGTCATCCTGCCATAGTGCAGTCTCATTTTTTTGTCTTTTTTCCAAATACGGCGGCGGACAGCAGTGCCACCAGCGGGACCGTGCATACGATACCCACGCTTCCCGCAATGCACTGGATGATCTCGATCGCCACAAAGTCCGTATTCATCAGCTGCTGAAAGCTGACGTCATAGGAGTAGATCATCAACATCATGTTCAGCGATGTCCCGGCGACTGCCAGGATTAGCGTGTTCGCCATGGTTCCCATCGCGTCTCTTCCGATATTCATCCCGGAGGCAAACAGCTTCGCCATGCCAAGCGACCGGTCCACCTGATGGATCTCCGCCACCGCGGAACAGATACTCATCGCCACATCCATCACCGCTCCCATACACGAAATCAGAATACCGCACAAAAACAGATCCCGGATCTTCAGTTCCGTGGTGCTTGTGATCAGAAGCAGCGTCTCCGCCTCATCCATCTGGTAGGTCGTAATCGACATGGCATTCTGCGCGATCAGTGCAAACACCGCTCCCGCGAGCACACCTAGCATGCTTCCGATTGCCGCCACAACCGTCTTGGTCGAGATGCCGTCTATCAGGAAGAAGCTGACAAAATTGCAGACCAGAATCAGCAGAATCGTGACCGCCAACGGCGAGTAGCCCTTCAGCGCAAGCGGCAGTAAAATCCAGAGGATACATACCACGGTAAACGCCAGCCCCGCCACAGATTTTGCACCTTTTTTTCCTCCGATCAATACGAGAAGCAGCACAAACGCCACGATGCAGCCGATCATTTGCGGAACGCGGTAATAATTGTAGACCGATACCTGATATTCGTCCTCCCCCGTCGTGTCGATGCGGATGGAGACTTTATCCCCCTCCGCCACTCTAACGTTATACAGGGAGCTGAAATAATTTTCCACAATGGCCGTATCGCCCTTGTAGCGTCCGGTAAGGATCTCGACCTCCAGCGTCATACTTCCCCGCCAGATTCCGTCCATCTCCTCATCCACCGTCTTGTGATCTTCCACAACCCGCAGAACTCTTCCGACCTCATAGTCCGTTCCCGCCATGTTGCTGCTCCTATAAACCGGTCTGTCTTTATTCGCGAACCAGATCAGTCCGCAAAAAGCAACGGCAGCCAGTGCCAGAAGCACCAGGCTGCGTATTTTGCTCTTTTTGAAATTCATGTTTTAACCACCCTTATTTCAAAAATATCCTTTTCTTGCGTGCTGCCGCTGCAAGCAGAACCATACCTGCAAGAAGCATCATCACTGCTGCCGCAAGCGGGGTGTCATCTCCCGTCTGCACTGCAGGCATCTGATCCAGCACCACCACATAATCGGATGCATGTACAAAGGTAAGCTCCACCTTTCCGTTTGCATCTACTTTTCCGGAAGATGCCAGTTCCAGCCGTTCCTTTGCTTCATTGTAATAATATAACTTTGCATACATGCCCGCATACTGTGTTCCCACCGGCAGCGTCATCACTGCGGTAAAACCGAATGCGCCGTCATGATTTAAGCTGATCTGGAAATAGTCTCTTCCTGCCGCGGTCTGTCTTGCAAGCGCATCCGGCACGGCATGGCTGTTGATCGTCACGCCGAAGTCAATGTCTGAAATCGTATCCGATGTCACACTTCTTCCGTCAATTGTCCACACGATTCCGTTTGCCAGCCTAAATACCAGACGTACATCCCTTCCGCGCACTGCCGCAATGACATCTCCCGGCACAGAAACACCGTCTGCAAGGAGAACCGTGACTGTGCTGCCGGCGGATGCCGCTGTCACTCTGTTTCTGACCGAATCCCAGTCATTCTGCGAAGCAACCGTCACCGCATCTGTCGTCTGTCCGTCCGATACAGTCACGTTGCCGCTTACACTTCCACCGTTTCCAGTTCCGTCCGTGCTGTCATTTCCGCTGTCTGACGAATCTGTTCCCGGCATCTCGGTATCCGGTGTCTCGGTATTGCCCGGCGTCTCCGTGTCATCCGGCGTCTCCCCGGACGTCACTTCCACGATCTCATCGCAGTTTCTTACACGCAGACAGGTCACTGCCTCGTCCGAGGTTCCCTCCGGATGTGCATAGACCACGCCGACCGCCGACACGCGTTTTCCTGTCGACACAACCGATGCGAGTTCATTCTTTCCTGTCGTTGCCGATAAGATATATCCGTCGATGAAAATATTGGCATTGACGCCGCTGCCGTCATCCAGCCAGAACTGTGATACGCCGGTGCCCGCCGCATCATAGAGTACATCCGTTACCGTTCCCTCCACCTGTACCAGCTTACCGCCGGACTTTTCATAGTCCATGGCGTCTTTTGCCGACAGTTTCTCCGGTGCAATCACCTTCGGCTCCTCGTCCAGAATCCGGCTGCTTATCACCTTAAGCTCTTTATCGCCCTGGTAGGCGTCCACATATCCGGTAATCTCCACCTTGGTTCCGATGGCAAGTCCGCTCTCCGCATACGGGAAAATATCAATTCCCGCGGTGTCGTCCTGGATATAGATCGTATCAAAGAAGGTGTTGCCCTCCACGGCTGTTCCTGCGGTCACATAGCCTTCCACGCGGTAGACATCGCCCGCCGTACCGTTCTTACGCACTTCCGCAATCGTAGACAGCGGAAGCTCCACCTTCACTTCATCTAAAATATTTTCTGCAATCGTGCGGTTTAAGTATGGCAGATCCCAGATATTGTCCAGCTCCGCCTTCACCTCAAAGTCGGAAATAAATACGGTTCCCGCAACAAATACATTTGCACCGCTTCCCAGTGTCTCATGTGCGAGTGCTACCATATTGCCTTTTTCCACATACGTCGGGCTTCCGGTAACTCTGTTTCCCGCATCATCCTTGCAGTCGATCGAATACGTTGTATCATATCCGCTCACAAGCGCTTCCGCACGTCCGGCTGTCACCGCGTCCGCATCCAGCGCCACGGTACATCCGCTGTACGCACTGTACTCCTGCTCCTCGCTTGCGCCGCGCAGATATCTGGAATCCTTGTTGTAGGTTCCTTTCAGATATAAGCGGTACGGCTGTCCGCCGTTGTTCGTCTCGTCGTACGCCTCGTCGCTGTTTAATCTGGTCGATGCCCCGATTGCAGCCAAAAGCTTATTCATCTCTGTCGCTGTCTGTCCCGAAGTAGAATCCTGATAATCGGCAATACCGCAGGTAATCAGCGTACCGCCATTGTCGGTATAGTCTTTTACCATCTGGATAAAGCTGTCTTCAAAATGCGACACGGTGTAATCTCCGGCATTTGCTGTCCCGGATTTCTTCGCCGGTGCCGAGATCACAAGCAGCGCACAGTTTGCAAGCATCTCCGGCGTAATCTCGTCTGTGACCACTTCCACCTTGACGTTCTTTGCTCCCGCAATCGCCGTAAAGTTTCCGATGTTACCGCCATAGTAACCGGTCACATAATCGTTGTAATGGGTTCCGTCGATGATAACCTTTGTCACCATCTCCGTTGTCGCGTAGCTTAATTTTAAGACGCTCTTGTATACCTTCTGCACGCCGTTCATCGTCGCATGCACAACTGCTGTCATCTCCATGCTGCCGACGCCGTCATAGGTATAGTCAAAGCTGTAGCTTCCCGTGCTCATGGATGCGACGCTTCCCAATCCTGCTGCGGCAAGATCCGCCTCATGTACGGTCTCTCCGCCCACCTCAAACGTTATGGAATCAATCGCGAGCTCGCTGTTTTCATTATTATAGAGTCCAAGGTTCACCGTCAGCGGCTCTCCCCTTACCGGAAGCACCTCGTCCGTGGAAAAGCTGTCAATTCCTGCCGCCTCCACAGAGCCTACCCATACCGGTGCCGTCACGGCGATATCACTGTCCGCTTCCACAACCTTGATATAGTAATAGGAATAATCATTTTTCACATCAAAGGTGACCGTCTCCTCGTTTCCGGAAACATTTTTCTCGGCAAGCACCAGTCCTCCGTTTGTGATGACCTGTACTTTACCGATGGACGCATCCGTCGGATCACTTAAGTCAACGGAAAGATGTACGGTATCTCCGGTCGCTCCATCCTCTAAAATAGAACCCATGATGTAGCCGTCCAGCGTGTAGTAGATGCTGAGGTCGTTATCCTCTGTCGCATACACGCGGTAATTGCGCATGGCATCGTAAATATTTTCCTGCGTCAGGCTGTCCACAAGGACAACGGAACGCGCCGTGTTTGCATCGCCCCACAAGCCTTTATGGTTATCCTGGTTGTTGGTCGGAGCAAGATGCCAGCCCTTGTCCAGCGCGCGCTGGTAATACTCGTAGGACGGGAAGTAACCCGAACTTCCGATCGCACCCTCGCCGTTTCCGACCTCGATCGTCGTAATCAGCTTGTCGATCTCCTCGTCATAGTATGCGAAATCGCTGAAATCACCGAACGTCGTTCCCGGGTGGTTAAACTGGCTGATGGAATCCGGCCGTGTCTTTAAGGTCGCGTAATAATTCTGCAATGCCGTGCTGTAAGTCTTGTACTCATTCTGGGTACGGCTCTGGAAGCCTTCGGTGTTAAACGTATTGATGTGTCCAAGTCCGTTCGACCAGGTCATCTCAAACCCATAGATGCACACAAATCCGCTTGTCGTATACTGCGTGGCAAGCGCATGGCCTTCCTTCCATTCCTCACTCATCGAGCCGTCCGAGATGGACGCGCTGTCCGCATTGTCAAACGAGTTGGAGTGATCTGTCACCGCAACAAAATCCAGATTGTCAACGTTCGTTGCATGCTGGTATGCATCCTCACAGCTTCCCGCACCGTCCGAATAGGAAGTGTGGGAATGTAACTGTCCAAAGTAAATCTGATATTTTTCGTTTGTGCGCTCGGTAAAGGAAAGTGTGAGCACACTGCTGTCCAGGTAACCGTCTTTGACGGCTTTCACCTTATAGGTAACCGGAAGCTCTGTCAGGACGAGCTTTTCGGTATAATCCTGCCAGGTTGCACCGTCGTCCGCGGAATACTGAATCGTCGCACCCTCGGTCTCACAGGTGAGGTTCACCGCGGTATTTTTCACCACGCTGCCGCCGTTCGGCGTTGCTTTTACCGTTGCCACCTGTGCCTGCTGATAAGAGAATGTACGGCGGATGCTGTCCTTATAGCCGTCCTTCGTCGCATAGGCAGTCACAACTGCCGGAAGGTCTGCAAGCTTTGGCTTCGCCGACGCATCATAGATCTGCTCCGCGCCGCCGTTTACACTGTAATGGATTGTTACACCCTCCGTGGCGCTTGTCAGTGTCAATTCACTGCCCACAGCTACCACGCCGCTCTGCGGTTCTGCTGCCACATATCCGCAGAGATCTGAGGCGATCAGCGGATTGCCTGTCACTGTCACCGTGTCCATACGGATCACTCCGCCCGCTGCCGGTGCCTTATCTCCCTTGGCAGAAAGGCTGCCCGGGACCATGCGGATGTAGAGACGGTCTGCATTCGCCGCCTCGTTCGGAATATCAAACGTGAACGAAATATAGTTTGCCGGCGCAAGGCTTGTCTTTGCCACACCGTCGGTAATTTTCTCCGCGGCGCTCACTTCCTGCGGCTCACCGCCCACGTATTTCGTGTACTTATAAGCATAGGTTCCTGTGGAAAGGTTTTTAAAATCCACACCGTCCGTAGAATACTGCATCTGGAAGGAACCTGCTCCGGTGTTGCTTGCGCGAAGCCGGAAGGAAAGTACCATGTTAGCATAGCCCGTTGTCGGCATCACAAACTGCGCATAATCATTGCTTCCGCTTCCAATGCCCTTTCCTCCCATATAATGGGAAGTCGAACCGGTGGAAGTGCTTGTGGCCTCGGTATACGGTGCCACTGCCGCTCCATTTACCACCGCCGAATATATAGCATCCGCATCCAGCAGATCATTTGCATTGAGAGAATCTCCTGCAATTCCGGTATCTGCCGTCACACCTGCCGTCTTGTAATCTGCCGTTCCGGACCACTGTGCCACGTTTTCCGTGACGGACTCGTCCGCACGGATATGAACCGACGGTGTTCCCTCATCGATCAGATAAAAATAGAATACATACGCCGCATCCGAAGATGATTTGTAGCTGTATGTCGTAAATCCGTTATAATATTCCAGATACTGTTCTGTGGTATTATTATATTTTGCGTTGGCATTGATCACATAGTATCCGCCGTTCTCATTTGCCTTCTGCAGCTTCCAGAGACTGTAATCTCCCGCCGCGTCCGCAAACGTCACGGAGCTGCCCGTTGCGCCGGATGTCAGATATTTATCACCGCTCACAAAGGTATAATAGCCGTTTTCATCCACGGAAACCGTAAGTTCCGCCGTATCCTCCGGAATGGCAAGCGCGCCGTCCGCTGCAGTTGCCGACACACCCTTTAACTTCTTGCCGCTTGCGGTCTGGGAGAGCACGCTTCCGGTTCCGTTGTTCTCGTAATAGAGGGCGACAATATTTCCGTCCGAAAGTGTGGTGGCAAGTGCTGCCTCCTTGCTCTTTGCACCCTGTTTTACCGTGTAGGCAAATTCTGCCGTCTCACTCGTCTCATAACCTTCGAGTTCGGCTGTCGCGTAGATCGTCACATCTTCCTCGATCACAAGCGCTTCGGTGTATGTCTTGTCTGCACTGTCCAGATCGGTATGGTATGTGATCGTTGCTCCCTCCGTCGCACAGGAGAGCTCCACCTTCGTACCGGCTTCCACATCTCCCGGCTCCACGGAAGCTTTGACTTTGGAACAGACCGTTCCGTCTGTCGCCGCCTCGCCCTGTGTTCCGGTGACTACAATGTTGTTGATGCTGGTCACACCGTTCGTGCCGACTGTACTCTGGTTCACACTCGTGTTTCCCTGCATCGTCACACGCAGTGTAAACGCTTTTCCGGACAGCGCCGCCGGGAGTGCCGTCTGCTGATACACCGAGGCTAGACTCGTGCTTAAGGTCACATCCGTTCCGCTGATCTTTGTCCAGCTCGCTCCGTCAATGGAATATTCCAGTGCAAAGTTGGCAGGACCGGTTCCGCTGGAGCGCATGTCTGCAGAAAATTTTAAATCTGTGTAATCTGCAGCATTGACCGCAACCGTAAAGCCCGCTCCCTCGCTCCATCCTTTTGCTGCGATTCCCTTGCTGAATCCGCTGTAAGATGCTCCGCTTACGTCAAGCGTTCCGCTGCCCGCTGTCGCTGCTGCCGGAAGTCCCGCTTCCGGTGCCGCCGTATAACTGAAGGCCGCAAGGCTTTCTGCACCCGCCGTCTGGATGAGCGCCGTATTCTGGTCTGCCCCAGACTCCGTATTCTGTACCGCATCCGCCTGCGCTGCACCATCTGTCTGCGCTGCATCCGTCTGCACTGCACCCTCTGTCTGCGCTGCGTCCGTCTGACCGGCGTTCCCTGTCTGCGCCGCACTTTCCTGATTTATTGTGTTCTGTGCACCTTCCGTGCTGTCTGCTCCGCTCTCCGCTGCCGGCGATGGATTTTTCGCCGCTTCGCTTCCGGCAGTCGTCTGCACCTCTGCTGCATACGCCGTAACAAAAGACGCATCTCCTGCTACCGTCGAAAACACCATGCAGAATGCGAAGAAAAGCGCACATATGTTTTTCCAATGATTCTTTTTCTTCATTTTCACAACTGTTCCTCTCATTTTTTTGTATGTAAAATAAACTGTAACGTTTATGAATCTTCTCTTCTACCCTTGTCCGGTAAAACCTTGTAAAAAAAGTGTAAAAAAGGGCTGATGCACCCTGCATACATCAGCCCTCTTTGGCTCTTCCTAGTGATGGAACAGACGGATTCCCGTAAATGCCATCGCCATATGATATTTATTGCAAGTCTCAATCACATGATCGTCGCGGATGGAACCGCCCGGCTGTGCCACATACGCAACGCCGCTTCTGTGTGCGCGCTCGATGTTGTCGCCAAACGGGAAGAACGCATCCGATCCAAGAGATACCTCTGTGTTCTTATCCAGCCATGCCCGCTTCTCCTCTGCGGTAAACACAGGCGGCTTTTCTGTAAAAATATTCTGCCATGCGCCTTCTGCCAGCACATCCATGTAATCCTCGCCAATATAGAGGTCAATGGCGTTGTCCCGGTCTGCACGTTTGATGCCCGGCTTAAACGGAAGGGAAAGTACCTGCGGCGACTGACGCAGCCACCAGTTGTCCGCCTTGGAACCGGCAAGTCTCGTGCAGTGGATTCTGGACTGCTGCCCCGCTCCGATACCGATCGCCTGACCGCCCTTGACATAGCACACGGAATTGGACTGCGTGTATTTTAAAGTGATCATCGCAATGGCAAGATCTCTCTTCGCCGCCTCCGGAATCTCCTTGTTCTCCGTCACAACATTGTCGAAGAAATGTTCATCGATCACCAGCTCATTTCTTCCCTGCTCAAATGTGATTCCGAACACTTCCTTGTGCTCGATCGGTGCCGGCACATAGTCCGGATCGATCTCGATGACATTGTAATTGCCGTTTTTCTTCGCCTTTAAGATCTCAAGCGCCTCATCGGTGTAACCCGGGGCAATGACGCCGTCCGATACCTCCCGCTTGATGACAAGCGCTGTCTCCTTGTCGCAGACATCCGAAAGAGAGATAAAATCACCAAACGAGGACATGCGGTCTGCACCGCGCGCACGAATATAGGCATTTGCAAGCGGTGTAAACTCCACATCCATGTCATCCACCCAGTAGATCTTGCGCTCCACCTCGGAAAGCGGAAGTCCGACTGCCGCGCCCGCCGGCGACACATGCTTAAACGAGGTCGCTGCCGGAAGACCGGTTGCCTTTTTTAACTCGGACACGAGCTGCCAGCCGTTGAATGCATCCAGGAAATTGATATAACCCGGTCTGCCGCAAAGCACCTTGATTGGCAGTTCGCCGTTCTCCATATAGATTCTGGACGGCTTCTGGTTCGGGTTGCAGCCATATTTTAATTCTAATTCTTTCATGATCCTATTCTCCTCACACGTTCTTGTTGATGATTCTCGTCTCGTATTTTCCGGTCTCAATCTCAATGTAACGCACAAACAAAGATACTTTATTGTCTGCGTTTAAGTTCTCCCAGACCGTGTTTGTGAAGGTGTCGATGTCTCCCTCGATGCCGACAAGCTTCGGCTCTCCCTCAAAACTCGGCAGCGGATTGCCGTCTCCCATGTATGTATGGATAAAATGTCCCTCGCCGGCCACCGGATTCTGGTATGCAAACGTATAGCGGTTGCAGGCGTCCGGATTGCCGTTGTTACTCTTTAAAATAGACATCGCGTAGTTGTAGGTATTGTTCTCGATGTGCATGATACCGGAAATACGCGGTGTATAGTTCGGTGCATCCGGCTCAAACTCTCTGGTGCGCAGCGCCTGCTCGAACGTCTGCTGCTTGTCCATCAGTTCGTAAATCGTATCGGTCTGATCGCCGTTTGTCACGATCGTCTTGTTGCCAAGCACGCGGACCGGTGCATAAATGATGAGACTCGGATCTGTCAGCTTGGACGGATCAAAT
>OGCQ01004636.1_pt1 | contig 10887 bp, 9 predicted proteins | sample 1570161 | NCBI WGS metagenome assembly OGCQ01 (sample SAMEA4384402, study PRJEB24528) | human gut metagenome
GTCAGTTGGATATCGGGGTTATTCTGACAATATTCATCAAGAAGTTCCATATACAGGTCTTCTGGAAGAAAATGTTCTGTAAGATGCCCGAGAAGACAGTATTGATTCTGGGAAATTAACGATTGTTCATATTCAAAATGCTGAATCATTTCGGGAATCGTTGTTTTTCGCAGCAATAAGGTTTCCTTGTTACAAAGAAGTCGAATTTTATGATAGAGTTCGTTAGTAAGCTCACAATCCTCAATGGTAGAAACACCAAGACAATGACTACTGTCTACCAGCATCCCGGAAATAGCGTAAGTATCTTTTATTGCAAAAATAAGTTTGCGTTGAGCTTGCATTCCACAATAAAGAGTAAAATCAATGTTGGACAGATGGGTTATTACATTCATCAGAAAACAGGCGGTATAAGTTGCATTGGAAGTCGCTGATTCCAGATCAATAAAAAGTGAAAAATGAACACCGGGAAAAACAAGATCTCTTCCTCCGTGAACACTGTTGAGTTCTGCAATCAGGAATTGATAATTTGGATCAACACTCAGAATATCAACAATCGCATACACATTCAGGGAATTAACCTTTCGAAGAGAGGGATGTTTCATTTTAAAAATAAACTGATCTAATGTGAGTTCTGGATAATAAGAAATCTTGGGGGCGACTTCTGTACCGGTAGTAGACTGTAATTCTTTAACATAGGCATATTCAGATTCGAGGTTGTCATAAATGGCAGATGCAAGATCTTCGGTATTCTGTAACTGGTATTCCTGGAGTAATTGGGTTGTGCTGTCTTCCGAAAGAGCTTCTACAATGCAATGGCTGATAGACATAAGAATGTTTTCATGATTTTTTTCGGTGGGCAGCAACTTGCCGCTGATCCATTTACTGATATAAGAATCATCATATTGAACGGCTCTTGCAAGGACGCTGTTCTTTAAATCAGCAACAGACATAAGATGTTCCAGTAGAACGCTGAAACGGTTTTTATCTTTCATACACTTCTTTTATATTACAGAATATACATCTGTAATATTTCTCCTTCCCTATATCTTTAAATATGAATCTGGCATAAAGAAATTTATAGTATAATAGTAGTTTAGAACAGTGTGGTTCAGATTGCAAGAACATAAGAATAGTTATCTGGTATTTTTTGTTTGTTTTGAATCAAAACAGGAAGAACTTGATTCATGTGATTCAATAAAATTCCGATTTTCAGAAATTGTTATTTGAAAGGGGCTGTGATAAAATATAGCACGTTGATAAACAAATGAAGAAGGGAAGAAAAAGATGAATTTTACAGGTAAAGCAAGTATCGATAAACCGTGGCTCAATTTTTATCCGGAAGGACTTAGAAATCTGGATGTACCGAAAATTACAATTGAATCATTTTTAAAAATGAAAAACCCAGATGAAAACAAAATAGCATTTGAATATTATGGGAATAAAATCACATGGAAACAGTTATGGGAAGAAGTTGATATTGCCGCAAGAGCACTGAAAGCTCTCGGTTTTGAAGAAGGAGACAGAGTCCCATCCTTCATGGTGTCCACACCGGCACAGTATATTCTTCTTTTGGCAGCAGAAAGAGTTGGTGTAGCGATTATCTGTCGTGATGATGAACCGGAAGAGCTTTGTTACGCAATCCGCAAGAGCAGAACTGATACTGTATTTGCAATGGATTATATATCAAAGGAAGATGAAGAGTTATTCCGTGAAACAACTCCGATGACCCGAATGATCAAGGTGTCACCTTTTGAGTATGCAGATAAAAGCCAGATGAAAGATTATGTCTTAAAAGAGATTGAATCCCGTTGTGCTGCAGAGACTGAAACTGCTGAGAATGATATAAGCTGGCAGGAGTTTATGAATCTGGGAAGAAATTTCGAGGGAGAATATCTGGCACCGGTAGATCCTGAGAGAGCTGTATTTGGAGCATATACAAGCGGTTCTACAGGAATTTCCAAACTTGTAATTCATTCTTCAGCGAATGTAGTAGCAATTGCATACCAGATGTCTATCTTTATTCCACCGGCAGAGGTACAGGAAGTCTGGTGGACACCGATTCTTCCTCCGGCATTGATCGCGGTAACCGTTTCAATGACAATTTTCCCACTTTCTACAGGATTAATGGTATCGCTTGACCCATTCTGTCCGTTAGAGGAAATTGATGTTGAGTTTATGGATCGTAAACCAAACTTCTGGGCATTGATTCCGCTCTACTGTGATATGTTAATGGAAAGTAAAAGAATTCCGGAAGATTACGATATGTCTCATCTGAGAACCATCGGTGCGGGCGCAGAAGCTATGAATGACCGTAAATATGCAGAGGTAGAGGCATTCTTCCACAAACACAACGTAAAAGCAAAATTTAGCGCAGGATATGGCCAGAGCGAAGGTTGTTCAAACTTTACACTGCCAAATCCGATGTTTCCATTGGAAGATGGATGCGTAGGTATGCCAATGCCGGCAACTGTACTGGCCGTATTTGATAAAGATCTGAATGAACTGAATTACGGTGAATCCGGAGAACTTTGCATGATGGGACCATCTATGATGCTTCATTATTCAGGATGGAGAGGCGAAGAGATGACTGAGAAAACTCTTGTAGAACATCCGGATGAGGTGGTTGTCACCGAAAACGAAAAAGATGATGCAGTTATCATCGAACTGAAAGTAGGACCTTCCGACATGGGAAAGGTCATCGGAAGACAGGGACGTATTGCCAAGGCAATCCGTACTGTAGTAAAAGCGGCTTCTTCAAAGAGCAGCAAAAAAGTAATTGTAGACATTCTGCAATAAAAAGGATCGGAGCTGTGGAGACATAGCTCCTTTTTTAAAGGGAGTTTTTTATGGAAGATTTATTAAAAGTCGGCGTGATCACCACAACTCACGGAGTTCGCGGCGAAATCAAAGTTTTTCCTACAACAGATGACGCGGAACGTTTTCTTGAGCTGGAATATGTACTTCTGGACACCGGCAGGGAACTTCGCAGACTGGACATCAAAAATGTCCGTTTTTTTAAGAACCTTGTCATTTTAAAATTCGATGGCATTGACAACATTAATGACATCGAAAAATACAAAGGAAAAGATCTCTGGATACCGCGAGAAGAAGCACAGGAGCTGGGCGAGGATGAATACTATATTGCTGATCTTCAGGGATTGAAAGTTGTCCTCGAAGACGGAACAGAATTCGGAACGCTTCGCGATGTCATGGAGACAGGAGCAAATGATGTTTATATCATTGACTCAAATGAGCATGGAGAAGTTCTTCTTCCGGCGATCAAAGAATGTATTCTTGATGTAGATCTTGAGAAAAATACCATGACAGTACATTTGATGAAGGGGCTTTTATAAATGAATTTTCACATTTTAACACTTTTTCCGGAGATGATCGAGCAGGGGATGCATACGAGTATCATCGGGCGTGCGATTGCAGGCGGTTATCTTTCTATAAATGCTGTAAATATCCGTGATTATGCTTTTAACAAGCACCAGAAAGTAGATGATTATGCTGATGCAGGCAGAGCCGGTCTATCTTTCATATGAAGCTATCAAAGAAAAAATCGGTTATCGTCCAAGAGTCGTTTATCTGACCCCTCAGGGAAAAGTCTTTCATCAGGAGATGGCAAAAGAGCTTGCCAAAGAAAGGGATTTGGTATTTCTTTGCGGCCATTATGAGGGTATTGATGAGCGTGTACTGGATGAAATCGTCACTGACTATGTATCGATCGGTGATTATGTACTGACCGGAGGCGAGCTTCCGGCAATGGTTATGATGGATTCCATTTCCCGAATGGTGCCCGGGGTTCTGAGCAATCAGGAATCCGGTGAGACAGAGTCTTTTGCCGGTAATCTTCTCGAATACCCGCAGTACAGCCGTCCGGAAGAATGGCATGGGCAGAAGGTTCCTCCGGTGCTTCTTTCCGGACATCACGCCAATATCGAGGCATGGAGACGTGAGCAGTCGGTCATGCGAACAGCAAAGAGACGACCGGATCTTCTTAAAAAAGCAGACCTGACAAACAAAGAATGGAGTCAGGTACGTCAATGGAAAAAAGAGTGGAAAGCCGCAGAAAATGAGGCTTCAAAGGAATAAAGGAGCAGTTTATGAAAACATCAGATTTTTATTATGATCTGCCGAAAGAACTGATTGCACAGGATCCGCTGGAGGACAGAAGTTCTTCCAGACTTCTTCATCTTTCAATGGAAGACGGATCTTTTGAACATAGACGTTTTACGGACATTCTCGACTATCTTAAAGAAGGAGACTGTCTGGTAATTAATGATACAAGAGTCATTCCGGCCAGATTGTACGGACATAAAGAAGAAACAGGAGCACTTATTGAGATCCTTCTTCTGAAACGCAAAGAAAATGATATCTGGGAATGTCTTGTAAAACCAGGAAAGAAAGCACGCCCGGGAGCAAAGATTACATTTGGTGATGGAATCCTGACAGGAGAGATTATCGATATTGTCGATGAGGGAAACCGTCTGATCCAGTTTCATTATGATGGGATTTTTGAAGAAATTCTCGACCAGCTCGGTGAAATGCCGCTTCCTCCGTATATCACACATAAATTAAAAGACAAAAACCGTTACCAGACTGTTTATGCAAAGAATGACGGTTCTGCGGCAGCTCCGACAGCCGGTCTTCATTTTACGAAAGAATTGATGAAGCAGGTCGAAGAAAAAGGAGTAAAGATTGCGCATGTAACTTTGCATGTCGGTCTTGGTACTTTTCGTCCGGTAAAAGTTGACGATGTAGAAAGTCATCATATGCATTCTGAATTTTATATGGTAGAAGAAGACCAGGCAAAACTGATCAACGATACCAAAAAGAACGGCGGAAGAGTAATTTCCGTAGGAACGACAAGCTGCCGTACACTGGAATCCGCAACTGATGAAAATGGTATTCTCCATGCTGGAAGTGGATGGACAGAAATTTTTATTTATCCGGGTTACAAGTTTAAAATGATCGATGGACTGATCACCAATTTCCATCTTCCGGAATCTACACTGCTTATGTTGGTTTCTGCACTTGCAGGAAAAGAATATATCATGGCAGCTTACGAAGAAGCAGTAAAAGAACGTTACCGCTTTTTCTCCTTTGGGGATGCCATGCTGATCCTCTAAAAACAGGACTACCCTTTTTTACTTCAATTTGCTATAATAGGCATATTGAGGAGAAAAAGGGTTTTTTTATATCTGAAATCTGATCAAAAGAATATACCATCAAAGGAGAAGGACATATGGATACACCAATTATCGCACAGTATTATAGAGAGACCGAACCGAAAAAACGTAAACAACTTCTGGATCAGGCCATTGCATCCGGAGAGGATCAGGAAGCAAATGAAATCCGCCGTGAAATCTATGAGGCACGGTACAAAAATACCACAAATGATGGCGGCATTGCTGACGGTTATCTGAAATTCTGGATGGCTCTTGAGTTTAACCGCAATGCCGGTCACAAAATATTTGGTCCGGGAAAAGCACAGAAGGAAATCCTGAAAGAACTCGATGATGTCAAATTTCGCGAAATTCGTGCCAAAAGTCCGCTTCACGAAGAGCTTCTTTACAGAGAGTGCAAGCATCTCGTGAAATTTTACATGACTCTCTGTGCGCAGGACAAAAACTACAACAGTATTCTTTGTGGGCTTATCACTATCAAAAAAGAAAGTTCCGAAGCCAAAATGAAGAGAGACATTTATGAGACAGCCATCCGTCTTCCAAAGGATCTTAATCTGGAAGAAGAACTGTCGCTTATTACAAAAGCCGCGCATGAAGTTTATGAGCAGGAATATCCGGAAGAGGGCGGATTCCCGGAATAAATACGCTCTGTTAAGAAATACTATATGTACTATGTAAATCGGAGGCAATAATGAATTTAGACAGTTTAACGGCATATAAATTAGTCAAAAAAGAAAAGCTGAACGATATCCGTTCAACCGGTTATCTGTTTCGACATATCAAAACAGGTGCCAGGGTTATGGCAATCGAAAACGATGACGAAAACAAAGTCTTCAACATCGCATTCCGTACTCCGCCCAAAAACAGCACCGGTGTGGCTCACATTCTCGAACACAGTGTTTTGTGTGGATCGAAGGACTTTCCGCTGAAAGATCCTTTTGTAGAGCTTGTAAAAGGCTCACTGAATACGTTCTTAAATGCAATGACTTATCCGGACAAGACCTGTTATCCTGTAGCAAGCTGCAATGATCAGGACTTCCAGAACCTGATGCATGTCTATCTGGATGCGGTATTTTATCCGAATATTTACAAAAAAGAAGAAATTTTCCGTCAGGAAGGATGGAATTATCATCTTGAAAACACGGAAGGTCCGCTGACTTACAATGGTGTGGTATATAACGAAATGAAGGGTGCATTTTCTTCACCGGATGATGTTCTGGAAAGAGATATCATGAATTCTCTTTTCCCTGATATTACGTATGGCTGTGAATCAGGCGGAGACCCGGAAAATATCCCGGATCTTTCCTACGAAGAGTTCCTTGATTTTCACAGAACTTATTATCATCCGTCCAACAGTTTTATTTATCTGTATGGAAATATGGATATGACAGAAAAACTTGATTTCATTGACAAAAAATATCTTTCTGTATTTGACAGTTTACATGTTGATTCCGAAATTCAGGAGCAGAAACCATTTGATAAAATGCATGATCTTGTCATGGAATACCCTGTTGCCGAGAGCGAGAGTGAAGAAAACAATTCTTATCTTGCATACAGTGTTGTCACAGGAAATGCAATGAACAGTCTCGAATGTATTGCATTTGATGTGCTGGATTATGCACTGCTTGGAGCACCTGGCGCACCTCTTAAGAAAGCGCTTCTGGATGCAGAGATCGGATCTGATGTGTATGGTTCTTATGAAGACGGTATTCGTCAGACATACTTCGATGTCATTGCAAAAGGTGCAGATCCGTCACGCAAAGAAGAGTTCGTTTCCATTATTCGCCGTGTTCTGACAGAAATCGTTCAGAACGGTATTGATCCGAAGGCACTTGAGGCTGGCATCAACTGCATGGAATTTCGTTACAGAGAAGCAGATTTCTCTTCCTACCCGAAGGGACTGATCTACGGACTGGATATTCTGGACAACTGGCTCTATGATGATGAGCATCCATTTGCACAGGTGCAGCTGATTCCTGTGTTTGACAAACTGAAAGAATTAAAAAATCAGCGATATTTTGAAGGACTGATTCAGAAATATCTGCTTGATAATACACACGGCTCGATCCTGACACTGAACCCGTCAAGAGGTCTGACTGCCCGCAGGGCAAAGGCCCTCGAAGAGAAACTTGCTGCACATCTTGCATCACTTAATGATGAAGAAAAGGCAGAGATGGTTCAGAAGACTGTCGAGCTTGAACGATATCAGGAAACTCCGGAAGATCCGGAAACTGCAAAATGCATTCCTATGCTGAAAAGAGAAGACATCCGCAAAGAGATCACTCCATTTACAAATGAAGCGTTGGATATTGACGGAAGTCTGTTCCTTTATCATGAAGTACCTACTAACGGTATCGGCTATCTTGATCTGATGTTTGATGTGAAGGATCTTCCGGCAGAGAAAGTTCCGTATCTCGGACTTCTCAAGTCCGTTCTGGGGTATGTCGATACTGCGCATTATACTTACGGCGAACTCACAAATGAGATCAATGCAGAGACTGGTGGTATCATGTGCGGAGTAGAAGTTTTTGATCATGCAGAATCGATTGATGAGTTTCGGGCATTTTTCTCTGTACGCGGAAAGACCATGTATCCAAAGACAGATGTACTCTTTAAAATGATCCGTGAAATTCTCAATACTTCCAGCCTTGAAGATACCAGAAGACTTCATGAGATTATTTCACAGGTAAAATCAAGAGCCCAGTCGTCTCTTGTAAGTGCCGGACATTCGACCGCAGTTCTTCGTGCTGCATCCTATACTTCTCCGATGGCGGCATTTCAGGATGCGATGGCAGGAATTGCGTATTATCAGTTTATTGAAACACTGGATCGGGAATTTGAAGAACGAAAAGAAACTCTGGTTGCTGAACTTACAGAACTTATGAGAGAGCTTCTTCGTCCGGAATATCTGTGCATCAGTTATACCGGAGAGAAAGAATCTCTCAGTGATGTCCGGAAGCAGGTAAAAGCCCTTCGTCAGACACTTCATCAGGAAGCTGTGGAAATCGGCGAACAGAGCATTACATGCGAAAAGAAAAACGAAGCCTTTACAACTTCCGGTCAGGTGCAGTATGTTGCCCAGACAGGAAACTTCCGTAAAAAAGGTTTTGCATACTCCGGTGCTCTGAATATTTTAAAAGTTGCATTGAGCTATGATTATCTCTGGACAAATATCCGTGTCAAAGGCGGTGCATATGGATGCATGAGCGGCTTTAAACGCAGTGGAGAAAGTTTCTTCGTATCCTATCGTGATCCGCACCTGAAACGTACACTGGATGTATTTAAAGGCATTCCGGAATATGTACGTAACTTTAATGCAGATGAACGAGAAATGACCAAATATATCATCGGAACCATCAGCGGCAAAGATGTTCCGCGTACTCCGAAGATGCAGGGAGCAATTTCCAAAAATGCATGGTTCTGCGGTGTTACAGAAGAAATGGCACAAAAAGAAAGAGACGAGATCCTGAATGCAGATTCCGTATCCATGCAGGCACTTGCTCCACTGATTGAAGCAGTACTTTCAAATGATGCAATCTGTGTCGTGGGAAGTGAGCCGGCAATCAATAAAGAAAAAGAACTGTTTGATACTGTACTTCCACTGATCAATGGTTGAACAAAAGAGAATTTACAGGAGCTGTTAAATGAAAGAAAATTTTAAATCAGGTTTTACTGCAATCATCGGACGACCGAATGTCGGAAAATCCACACTGATGAATCATCTGATCGGACAGAAGATCGCAATTACTTCGAAGAAACCACAGACAACCCGTAACCGTATCCAGACAGTTTATACCTGCGATGACGGTCAGATCGTCTTTCTGGATACACCGGGTATTCACAAGGCCAAAAACAAACTCGGTGAATATATGGTACAGGTTGCCGAACGTACCTTAAAAGACGTTGATGTTATCCTGTGGCTGGTAGAGCCGACAACTTTTATAGGGGCAGGAGAACGTCATATTGCAGAGCAGTTACAGGGACTTCATATTCCGGTCATTCTGGTAATCAACAAAGTAGATACCGTAGACAAAGATGAAATTCTGAAGGCAATCGATACTTATCGCAAGCTTTATGATTTTGATGAGATCATTCCGTGCTCTGCACTTCGTAACCAGAATACCGAAGATATCATTCCGAGTATTCTGAAATATCTGCCGTACGGTCCGATGTTTTATGATGAGGACACTGTGACAGACCAGCCGCAGAGACAGATCGCCGCGGAAATTATCCGTGAAAAAGCACTGCATGCACTTGATGCTGAGATTCCTCACGGAATCGCCGTTGCCATTGACCGAATGAAAGAACGTCCGGGCAAAAACCGTCTGGTTGATATTGACGCGACCATCATCTGTGAACGTGATTCTCATAAAGGTATTATCATTGGCAAACAGGGTGCCATGCTGAAAAAGATCGGCAGCAATGCACGTTATGAGTTGGAGCGTATGCTGGATGCAAAAGTCAACCTGAAACTCTGGGTAAAAGTCAAAAAAGACTGGCGCGACAGCGACTTTATGATCAAAAACTTCGGTTATGACAAGAAAGAAATTTAAAAAGATTAATCTGAAAAAGGGAATCTGAAAGATGAGTGATCTTATTACCGTGCAGGGTGTCGTAATCTCGGCAATGCCTGTAGGCGAATATGATAAACGTATTGTACTTCTGACCAGAGAGCGCGGCAAGATTTCCGCCTTTGCAAAAGGGGCCAGACGTCTGAACAGTCCGTTCATGGCGGCTGCGGATCCTTTTGTATTTGGTAATTTTACATTATATGAGGGGCGGACAAGCTACAATCTGAATCAGGTATCAGTTACCCATCATTTTGTAGAACTGGCGACAATGCAGCCGGGAGTCTATTATGGATATTATTTTCTGGAGCTGGCGGATTATTTCGGAAGAGAAGGAACCGACGAAAAAGAGATGATGAATCTTCTCTATGTGACAGTAAAAGCACTGATGAACCAGCAGCTGGATAACCGGCTGATACGCTGTATCTATGAGCTGCGTACGATGGTCGAGCAGGGACTTTGCCCACAGCTTTTTCAGTGCACCGGCTGCGAAAAAGAGATTTCGGACGGCGAAGACTGCTTCTTTTCGCAGGATATGCATGGAATTCTCTGCATATCCTGTGCTCTGGGAAAGAGAGATGCAAGACGTATCTCGCCATCCGCCTTATATGCCATGCGTTACATAGCTACAGCGCCGATGGGGCGGCTTTATTCTTTCCGTGTAGAACCGGAAGTGCTTCTGGAGCTCGAACAGATCATCCATCTGTATACAGCACGAAATACAGACAGAAAATTCAAAAGTCTTCAGATTCTTGAAGTCATGAAGTAAGTAAATCCAATAAAAAAGTTGAAATATATTTTAAATGCGGTATAATGTTGAGAAAACGCAACGAATAAAACAAAGAGGAGAACTATCATGGAAAAAACAATGGAGAAAATCGTTGCTCTGGCAAAAGCCAGAGGATTCGTCTATCCGGGCTCTGAAATTTACGGTGGTCTGGCAAATACCTGGGATTACGGTAATCTCGGTGTAGAATTAAAAAATAATGTAAAACGTGCATGGTGGCAGAAATTTATTCAGGAATCTCCGTACAATGTCGGCGTTGACTGTGCGATCCTGATGAACCCACAGACTTGGGTTGCTTCCGGTCATCTTGGCGGATTTTCCGATCCTCTGATGGACTGTAAAG
>OGCQ01004641.1_pt1 | contig 10876 bp, 10 predicted proteins | sample 1570161 | NCBI WGS metagenome assembly OGCQ01 (sample SAMEA4384402, study PRJEB24528) | human gut metagenome
GCAGACGCTGGGAGCCGCAACCCGGGCAGTGTCACCGAAGGTGACGGAGAGGGCCAGCCCCTCCCCTGACAGGCTGGGCGGTATAAACCTGCGGCCAGCGGGCGCGGAGGGCGTCAGCGGCGGCTTTGGCCTCGGCTTCGGTGCGGAACACGCCGAAGACCGCCGCGCCGCTGCCGGTCATAAGGGCGGTGACGGCCCCATTCTCCCGGAGGGCGGCCTTGATGGCCTCGTTGTCCTTGGCCCCGCTGCACTCCTCGAGGGCGTTTCCGGCAGCGGCGCAGACAGCGTCCAGGTCGCCCGCCCGGATGGCGGCTTCCTGGGCGGCGCAGTCGGGATGGACGCTGCTGCCCACCTTATCGTAGGCCGCAAAAGCCTCCGGCGTCGAGACTCCATAGTCGGGCATCACCACTGTGAACCAGCACTCGGGCATGGGCGGCAGCGCCTTGATGAGGTCACCGAGGCCCTGCACCCGGCAGGTGCCGCCCATGAGGGCAAACGGTACGTCTGCGCCGATACCGGCACCCAGAGCGCAAAGCTCGCTCATGGACAGACGGGCGCCGTACAGCTCGTTCAGACCCACAAGAACAGCAGCAGCGTCGGCGCTGCCGCCAGCCATACCGGCCCGGACGGGGACGTTCTTATAGATGGTGATGTCTGCACCCGCCAGCAGGCCCGTATAGTGGAAAAAAGCCAGCGCCGCCTTGATGGCGGTGTTGCCCGGGCCGGGCTTGACATTGCTGCCGGGCAGGGTCAGATCGAGGTAAGGACTGCGGCGGATGACCACCCGCTCGTAAAGCGAGATGGCCTGCATGGTCATATCCAGCGCATGGTAGCCGCCGGGCAGGATGCCCACCACGTCCAGCGCCAGATTCAGCTTGGCCGGAGCCAGGACCGTCACACGATCGCGCATCTTTTTTCCTCCTCACTTGCAGTTCTCGTTCAAAAACTCCCGGATGCGGCGGATAGCCTCCATCAGGTGCTCCACGCTGTAGGCGTAGGACACGCGGGCGTATCCCTCGCCGGACGCGCCAAAGGCGTTGCCCGGGATGATGGCGACATGCTTCTGCTCCAAAAGCTTTGTGCAGAACTCCTCGCTGCTCATGCCGCTGGACTTGATGCAGGGGAAAGCATAGAACGCGCCCCGCGGCTCAAAACAGCTCAGGCCCATATCGTTGAAGCTCTTCACCACGAGGCGGCGGCGCATATTATACTCGTTGCGCATCCGCTCGATCTCGCCGTCGCAGTCCTTGAGGGCCGTGATGGCGGCGTACTGGCTGGTGGTGGGGGCGCTCATGATAGCGCTCTGGTGGATCTTGGTCATGATCTTGATGATGGGCGCGGGGCCGCAGGCATAGCCCAGCCGCCAGCCCGTCATGGCGTAGGTCTTGGAGAAGCCGTTGACCACCACCGTCCGCTCGGCCATGCCGGGCAGCGTGGCGATGGAAACGTGGTTCTGCAGGCCGTAGTTCAGCTCGGCGTAGATCTCATCCGACAGCACCATGATGTTGGTGCCGCGCAGGACTTCCGCGATGGCCTCGAGGTCTTCCCGCTCCATCACCGCGCCGGTAGGATTATTGGGGAAGGGCATGATGAGGAGCTTGGTCTTCGGGGTGATAGCGGCTTTCAGGGCGTCGGCCCGGAGGCGGAACTCATCCTCCTGCCGGCAGGCCACATGGACCGGCACACCGCCGGACAGGGTGGTGATGGGCTCGTAGCAGACGAAGCACGGCTCCGGGATGATGACCTCATCGCCGGGCTGCACCAGAGCGCGGATGCACATGTCGATGGCCTCACTGCCGCCGACGGTGACGAGAACTTCCTTTGCCGGGTCGTATTTCAGGCCCATCCGACGGTCGAGGTAGCGGGCGATCTCGGCCCGCAGCTCTTTCAGGCCCGCGTTGGAAGTATAGCGGGTGCGGCCATGCTCGAGGCTTTCAATGCCCGCCTCACGGACGGCCCAGGGGGTCTTGAAGTCGGGCTCGCCGACGCCGAGGCTGATGCACTCGGGCATCTCGGCGGCGAGGTCGAAGAATTTGCGGATGCCGGAGGGGCGCATAGCCGCAGCGGCAGGCGCGATCAGTTTATCGTAATCCATCACAGCACGGTGCACTCTCTTTCATCGATTTCTTCGTCCTGATACAGACGACCCTCTTTTTTGTAGGTGCGGAGCACGAAATGGGTGGCCGTGGACAGCACGTCGTCCAGCGGCGACAGCCGCTTTGCCACAAAGAGGGCGATCTCCTGGAAGGTCTGGCCCTTGATGACCAGCTGCAGGTCGTAGCCGCCGCTCATCAGCAGCACGCTCTCCACCTCGTCGAAGGAGGCGATGGTGGCGGCAATTTCGTCAAAGCCGCGGCTCTTCTTGGGGCTGACGTTCAGCTCGATGACGGCTTCCACCCGGTTCACGCCGGCCTTCTCCCAGTCCACGAGGGTCTTGTAGCCCTTGATGATGCCCTGCGCCCGGGCCAGGTCTATCATAGCCGCCACCTCGGCGGGGGATTTATTCAGCATGGCCGCGATGTCCTCCACCGACATCCGGGCATTGTCTTCAAGGATCTTCAGAAGCTGTTCCATCGTTGTCTCTCCTTTGTTCAGCCTGTAGCGATATTTATAGATAAGTATAGCACACTGCCCGGCAGTTTGCATCTGGTTTTTGCAAGTTCTGCCGGAGATAGACATTCTTTTTCCCTTTTCCCCTGCTCTTTTTTCCAAAAAGAGTGTTCATTTTTCGTGAAATCTGCTATACTTGAGGTGAGTAAGCCTCTCCCAAGGGGAGAGCCTTTCGTTCTGTCAACATTTATATAGAAGGGGTAGGAATTATGAAAGCATTCATTACCGTCATCGGCCACGACACCGTGGGCGTCGTCGCCCGTGTCTCGGGCCTTTGCTGTGAGCTGAACATCAACATCGAGGACGTCACCCAGAGCATCCTGCAGGGCATGTTCGCCATGATCATGCTGGTGGACATCTCCAAGTGCAGCGTCTCCCACGAGGAGCTGCACCAGAAGATGGACGCTCTGGCCGCTGAGATGGGGATGCAGATCAACCTCACCCGCCAGGAAGTTTTCGACGCGATGCACACGATTTAAGGAGCAAACTACTATGAGCATGATGAACACCGGCGACATCCTCGAGACCATCGAGATGTTCACGCAGGACAATCTGGACGTGCGCACCGTCACCATGGGCATCAGCCTGCTGGACTGCATCGACCCGGACCCCAGGAAAGCCTGCGAAAAAATCTATAACAAGATCACCACCCGCGCCGCCCGGCTCGTTCCGGCTGTGGAGCACATCAGCGCCGAGTACGGCATCCCCATCATCAACAAGCGCATCAGCGTCACCCCCATCGCCATGCTGCTGGGTGCCTGCCCGGACGCCGACCCGGTGGACTTTGCCAAGACCCTCGACGCCGCCGGCAAGAAGGTGGGCGTCAACTTCGTGGGCGGCTACACTGCCCTCGTCCACAAGGGCTTCTCGGCGGGCGACCTGCGCCTCATCGAGTCCATCCCCCGCGCACTGGCCGAGACGGACATCGTCTGCAGCTCGGTGAACATCGGTGCCACCAAGGCGGGCCTGAACATGGACGCCATCAAGCTGATGGGCGAGGCCGTCAAGAAGGCCAGCGAGCTCACCGCCGACCGTCAGTGCATCGGCGCAGCAAAGCTGGTGGTCTTCTGCAACGCGCCCGAGGACAATCCCTTTATGGCGGGTGCCTTCCACGGCCCCGGTGAGCCCGACTGCGAGATCCACGTCGGCGTCTCCGGCCCCGGCGCGGTCCGCGCCGCGTTGGCCCGGCTGCCCAAGGACGCCCCCATCGACCAGGTGGCCGAGCTGGTGAAGCGCACAGCCTTCAAGATCACCCGCGTAGGTCAGCTGGTGGCAAACCTCGCCTCCAAAGAGCTGGGCGTACCCGCCGGCATCATCGACCTGTCGCTGGCCCCCACCCCCGCCGTGGGCGACAGCGTGGCCAACATCCTCGAGGAAATGGGCCTTGAGACCTGCGGCTGCTGCGGCACCACTGCCTGCCTCGCCCTGCTCAACGACGCTGTCAAGAAGGGCGGCGTCATGGCCTCCAACCATGTCGGCGGCCTGTCGGGCGCTTTCATCCCCGTCAGCGAGGACGACGGCATGATCCACGCTGCCGAGTGCGGCTGTCTCACCATTGAGAAGCTGGAGGCCATGACGGCTGTCTGCTCTGTGGGCATCGACATGGTCATCATCCCCGGTGACACCACCCCTGCCGTCATCAGCGCCCTCATCGCCGACGAAGCCGCCATCGGCATGGTCAACAGCAAGACCACCGCCGTCCGCGTCATCCCGGCCATCGGCCGCAAGGCGGGCGAAGTGCTGGACTTCGGCGGCCTGCTGGGCTACGGCCCCATCATGCCGGTCAACCAGCGTGACCCCTCCGTCTTCATCAACCGCGGCGGCAGACTCCCCGCCCCGATGCAGTCGCTGAAGAATTAAAGAATAATTTTCTAAAAACAGGCCCATCCTCTGGATAAACTTTCCAAGAGGGGGCCTGTTTTTTATGTTATCCCGCCGCGAAATGGGGGCGCTGTGCGCCTCGCTGCTGTTCTGTCTTCTACTGTCGCTGGGGGCAGACTGGGCACAGAGCCAGCTCACCACCGCCGATCAGCTTTCCGCCGACACCCTGCGGCTCCACATCCGGGCCGACACCGACTCCGTGCGTGACCAGAGCGCGAAGCTGGCTGTCCGGGACGCCGTGCTGGTCCTCACCGACGAAGCCTGCCCGGCGGACAGCCGGGCCGATGCCCGGGCGTGGGCGGCGGAAAACCTCGTCCGCTTCGAGCTGACGGCCCGCCAGACACTGGCCGCTCTCGGCATCCGTACACCGGTGAAAGCCTGCCTCGTGAATATGTACTTTCCCACCCGGCGCTATGACGGCGGGGCTCTGCCCGCCGGGCGGTACGACGCGGTGCGGCTGGACATCGGGACGCGGCGGGCAGGCCGGAACTGGTGGTGCGTGCTCTACCCGGGGCTCTGCCGGTCAGCCTGCGGCGGGTACGACACACCTGCCGAAAACGACCTTGTCTGCGGGGAATATCTCGTCCGGTTCCGGTTCGTGGAGTGGTGGGGCGGCCTCACCGCGCCCCGGGAGGACGTGGTGCTGGCCGGGTGAACAGGCCATCGGCACGCCGCATAGGATGAGCGCGGAAGGAGTGTGACAACACTATGGCAATTCCTGCTTACTACTCGCTCATCCAGCGCGGCAGCTCCGGCCCGGACGTGGCCCTCGTGCAGACCTGGCTCAACGGCATCCGGGACAGCTGCACCTGGCACGCTGCCCTCACCGTGGACGGAAAGTTCGGCGCAAACGCCGAAAAGGCTGTCCGGGAGTTCCAGCTCCGGTACGACCTCAAAGAGGACGGCAAAGTGGGCGTGAACACCTGGAACGTGCTCTACGCCCGCTACACGGCCAAGCACGGCCTCATCGTCCCCTACCCCGGCATCGTGCTGCGGAGCGGCAGCGTGGGCGGCTGCGTCCGGCTGGTGCAGCAGAAGCTCAACGCCGAGGGCGAGCGGCTCACCACCGACGGCAGGTTCGGTGCCAGCACCGTCGCCGCCGTCAAGCGCTACCAGACCCGCCACAGCCTGACCTCCGACGGCTCCGTGGGCAAGGACACCTGGGAAAAGATGTTCCCTGTCGCGTGACGTAACGGAAAAACCTCTCCGTCACGCCTTCGGCGTGCCACCTCCCCTATCGAGGGGAGGCCTTGGCATGCCGGGTCACTCTGAGCTGGACGCCTAAAGCCTAATGGAACGCAAAATAGAGTGCCCTGCTATAGAGATACACAGCAGCTTGACAAAATGCGATTGTCCAGAAGCCGCTGCCCTCTGTAGCAGGGTACTACTGTTTCCGAAATCAAAAAACTTTCAGCGTCCAGCGTAGACCTGATAGGGGAGCCACTGGCGAAACAGACTGAGAGGTTGCCCCCTCGACAAACGCCCCCAACTCTCCTATAATAAAATCATCCCAACGAAAGGCGGTGTCCCCATGCGTTTCCTACACCTCTCCGACCTGCATCTGGGCAAGCGGGTCTGCGAATTCTCCATGCTGGACGACCAGCGCTACATTTTAGAGCAGGTCCTCTCCCTGCTGGACGCCCGGCCCGTAGATGGCGTTCTGCTGGCAGGCGACCTCTACGACAAGCCCGTGCCGCCCGCCGAGGCGGTGCGGCTGCTGGACTGGTTTCTCACCGAGCTTGCGGCGCGGGGACTGCCCGTTTTTGCCGTCAGCGGCAACCACGACTCGGCAGACCGCATCGCCTTCGGCGCACAGCTTCTGGCGGGGAGCCGGGTGTACGTCAGCCCGGTCTTTGCCGCACCGCCCGCGCCCATCACCTTGACGGACGAATACGGCCCGGTGGACGTCTGGCTCCTGCCCTTTTTGAAGCCCGCCGCCGTGCGGCACGTCTTCCCGGACGAGAAGATCGAGAGCTACAACGACGCCATCGGCTGTGTGCTGAACGCCTGCGCACCCGACCCCGCCCGCCGGAACGTGCTGGTGGCCCACCAGTTCGTGGCCGGGGCGGCGGTCTGCGAGAGCGAAGAGCCCAGCGTGGGCGGGGTGGAAAGCATCGACGTCTCCCTCTTCGAGGGCTTCGACTATGTGGCTCTGGGCCACCTCCACAGTCCCCAGAAGGTGGGACGGGACACCGTCCGCTACGCAGGCAGTCCCCTCAAATATTCCTTCTCCGAGGCCCATCAGCACAAAGCCGCTCTCTTCGTCACCCTGGGCGAAAAGGGCAGCGTCCGCTTCGAGGCCGCGCCTCTCACCCCCCGGCACGACCTGCGGGAGCTGCGGGGCAGTTACATGGAGCTCACCGACCGCCGGGCCTACGACGGCACGCCGACGGACGACTACCTCCACATCACCCTCACCGACGAGCAGGACGTTCCCGACGCGCTGGCCCGGCTGCGGGTCATCTACCCGAACCTCATGCGGCTGGACTACGACAACCGCCGCACCCGGGCCGCTGAGACGCCCGACGCCGCTGCCCGAGCCGAGAGCAAAACGCCCCTCGAGCATTTTGCGGCCTTTTACGAAGCCCAGAACGGCCAGCCTCTCTCTGACGAACAGGCGGCGTTCTGCCAATCGCTCATCGAGGACATCTGGAAGGAGGACGAAGCATGAGGCCCCTGAAACTGACCCTGTCGGCCTTCGGGCCTTATGCCGCCGAGACCGTTCTGGACCTCGCCCAGCTGGGCAGAGGCGGGCTCTACCTCGTCACCGGCGACACCGGCGCGGGCAAGACCACCCTCTTCGACGCCATCACCTACGCCCTCTACGACCATTCCAGCGGCGGCGTCCGGGAAGGGGCCATGCTCCGCAGCAAGTACGCCGAGCCCGGCACCCCCACCTTCGTGGAGCTGGAATTTGAGGTGCGGGGGCAGCGCTGCACCGTCCGCCGCAACCCCGAATACCTCCGCCCGAAAGCCCGGGGCGAGGGCTTCACCACCGAAAAAGCCGACGCCTGCCTCACCTACGCCGATGGCCGCCCGCCCGTCACCCGGGCCAAGGACGTCACCGCCGCCGTGGTGGACATCATCGGGCTGGATTACAACCAGTTCTCCCAGATCGCTATGATCGCTCAGGGGCAGTTCACCCGGCTGCTCAACGCTTCCACCGAGGAGCGGAGCAAGATCTTCCGCAAGCTGTTCCGCACCCAGCCCTACCAGCGTCTCCAAGAGCGGCTGCAGGCCGAGAACGCCGCCCTCACCCGTCAGCGGGAGGAGCAGAGCGTCCGCATCGGGCAGCTGCTCTCCGGCCTGAGCTGGGCCGAGGGGGACGCCGATGGAGCCGTTCTGGACGAGCTGGCCCCCCTCTGCGAGGCGGGCGGGCAGGCGTCGCCGGAAGCGGTGCTGCCCCTTCTGGACGCCCTGCTGGCCGGGCAGGAGCAGGCGCTGAGCGCCGCCACCGCCGCCCGGACTGAGGCCGAGGCAGAGCTGGACAAGCTCCAGCAGACGCTGGGCCGGGCCGAACAGGCCGAGAAGCTCCGCCTCGAGCTGACCGCCGCGCAGACCCGGCAGGACGCTCTGCGGCCCGTTCTGGACGCCGCCGAGGCCGAAGCGGCCCGCCACGCCGGGGATTCCGCCGCGCTGGACGCGCTGGCCGGAAAGCTCGAGCGTGCGAAATCCAACCTCGCAGCCTTCGACGGGCTGGACAGCCTCGAAAAGAAGCTTTCTGCCGCCCGGGACGCCGCCGCCCTCGAGAACGCCAGAGCTGAAAAGCGCCGCGCCGCCCTCGGGCAGCTGGACGGAGAACTGACCGCTTTGGAGCAGAGCCTCGCCGCCCTTGGGGGCGCGGAGGCCGAGAACGTGAGCCTTGAGGCCCGGGCCGAACAGCTGGCCCGGCGGGAAACAGCCCTCGAGCAGCTGGCCCAGAGCCTCGCCGAGGGGCAGCGCCGGGGGCAGGCCGCACGGCAGGCGCAGGAGCGTTATCTTCTCGCCGACGGCGCAAAGGAGCGCGCCCACGCCCTCCGCGACCACCTCGAGCGGGCCTTTCTCAACGCGCAGGCGGGCCTGCTGGCCGAAGGGCTGACGGACGGCACCCCCTGCCCCGTCTGCGGCAGCACCCATCACCCGAAGCGGGCCGTTCTGCCCGCCGAAGCCCCCACTCAGGCCCGGGTAGACGCGGCCAGACAGTCCGCCGACGAGGCCGACCGCGCCGCACAGGAAGCCAGTGCGGCCGCCGCCAAGGCCGTGGCCGCAGACCGGGAGGCCAAAGCCACCCTCCGCCGGGACGCCGAGGCCCTGCTGCCGGAGCGGTTCACCTCACCGGAGGGGCCGGTGAAGCTGACTGTCTCGCTTCTGAAGACGGCTCTGGCCGAAGAAAGCGAAGCCCTGCACGCCGCACAGGAAGCCCTCGACAAGGCTCAGAAGCAGAATGCCGCCGCCCTCGCCGCCAAGGCCCGGCAGGAGGACGAGCGGCAGAAAAAGACCGCCCAGCGCTCTGCCCTCGAGGCCGAGGCACGGGCTTCCGCTGAGGAAGCCGCCCGGCAGTCTGCCTCCGCCAAGGCTCTGGAGGCCCAGTGTGCCGAGGCCCGGGCCGCTCTGCCCGCCGCCGACCGGGAAGAAGCCCGCCGGGCGCTGTCCGGGCTGGAAAACGAGCGCTGCGCCCTCCGGGCCGGGATGGATGCCGCCGCGTCGGCTCTGGCCAGGGCCCGGCAAGACTACGCCGCTGCCGAGGCCGCAGTCACGGCCCTGACGGCCCAGCAGACGGAGGCGGACGAAGCCCCCGACCTGCCCGCCCTCGAATCCAAGCGGGACGCCCTGACGGCCCGGCGCACCGCTCTCGCGGCTCAGGAAAAGGCCCTGACGGCCCGCCTCCTGCCCAACCGGAAGGCCGCTGACCTCTACCGTCAGCACGCCGCCGCCCGAGCGGAGCTGGAACGCCGCTGGCAGTGGGTGAACGCCCTCGCCTCCACGGCGGGCGGCACCCTCAGCAGCAAACAGAAGATACGCCTCGAGGCTTACATCCAGATGAACTACCTCGACGCCATCCTTGTCCACGCCAACACCCGCCTTATGCAGATGACCGCCGGGCAGTACGAGCTGGAGCGGGTGGGTGCCGAGAACCAGCGCAGCCAGTCCGGCCTCGACCTCGGCGTCATCGACCACTACAACGGCACCCGCCGCAGCGTCAAGACCCTCTCGGGCGGTGAGAGCTTCAAAGCCTCACTGGCGCTGGCTCTGGGCCTCTCGGACGAAGTCCAGAGCGCGGCGGGCGGCATCCGGCTGGACACCCTCTTCCTCGATGAAGGCTTCGGCTCGCTGGACGACGAGAGCCTTGAGCAGGCCATCCGGGTCCTCGCCGGCCTCACCGAGGGCGACCGCCTCGTGGGTATCATCTCCCACGTTGCCGCGCTCAAGGAGCGCATCGACAAACAGGTGGTCGTAAAAAAGGCCCGCAGCGGGGGGAGCACGGTGGAGGTCATTGTGTGACCGCTTTCCTTCCTTTCCTGTTTTGTATTTTTCTTCGGTATCTGCAACTCAATGCAGTTTGTTTTCTCAAAAAGTCAACCTTTTTGAGAAAACAGACGAAAAGGCGTAAAAAAGATTGCATGAATTTCCCCCCGCATATTCTCCCCCGCCTCCGCACACCCTAGGTGCGGAGGTGTTTTTTATGGAATCTCTGACGCCCTTCATCCGCCATGAGCTTGAGGATGCTCCCGGGCCGAGCGGCCCGCCGGAGGAGACGAGCAGCATGGTCAGTCCGCCTTTGGGCGCGGAACCCGGTCAGCCGCCCGTCACGGAACCGCCAAAACCGGGTCGCGGCTCCCAGCAGCCGCCGTCGCAGCCGGACGGCCCGGATGTGCAGCTCCCGCCGCCGGAAGTCCCGCAGCCCCGTCCAGACTACGGCATCCCCATGACCGACGGCACCCCTGCGGCCTGTCGGCAGAAGAACGCCGCCGAGTTTCTGGCGGGCCGCTCCCCCGGGGTGATGGCCCAGTACGGGCAGGGGCTGTTTGGCTCCCAGCAGCACACCAAAAGCCTCCACCCGGCGCCGGAGGAGGACGAAAGCGGCGTTTTACAGCTGGTAGAGTGGCGCGAAGAAGCGCCTTACGGTTGAAAGAGATGTAAAATTCAGAAATTATTTTCCAATTACCTGTTGAAATCTTCGCGCGCATCTTTTATTATGGTAGCAAACAAAGCAAAGGCAGGTAATGCACTATGGCAGAAATCAAATACGAGATCGTTGAGCGCATCGCAGTCCTCGGAGAGCGTCCCCGCGGCTGGGAGCGCCAGCTCAACCTCATCAGCTGGAACGAAGGCGAACCCAAGTACGACATTCGCGACTGGTCCCCGGACGGCACCCGCATGGGCAAAGGCATCTCCCTGAGCCACG
>OGCQ01004648.1_pt1 | contig 10865 bp, 16 predicted proteins | sample 1570161 | NCBI WGS metagenome assembly OGCQ01 (sample SAMEA4384402, study PRJEB24528) | human gut metagenome
GAGAGGCTTGAAAACCTTGAATTTTCAATAAAAAACACTTGATTATATGAGGAGGGATTACATTATGATATTATTTACAATCTTATTCATCATATTGGCGGTATTAGCAATATTGACAGTGCTCGGCGTAGCAGCGTTGGGTGCTGCCGGAATTGTAGTATTCGGCGATGCGATTGTATGTGTCGTGATTATAGCATTAATTATCCGACACTTTATTAAGAAAAGACAGTAATCACGAAGCGGAGTCAGCAATGGCTCTTGCTTTTCGCGTATCTTACAACTCCTATAATGAGAAAATTATATTTTAAAGGAGGAATTTACTATGAAGAAATCATTAGAAGATTACAAAGAAATGGTTGTAAAACCGCAGTTTGATTGGATTAAAATCCATTGGAAAGGATGGATGTTGATTATGATAATTTCGGCATGTATACCATATATCGTATATTACGGCAATGATATCGTAAATTCTATTAGAACAAAATTCTCAAAGGAGGAAGAGGAAAATGAGTGATGTATTAATCGCAATTGTTGGAGGTATATTTATCTACCTGTTATTAAACAGAGGTAAATAACTCTGCAGGAAAGAGGTGTGATCATTCATTGACCTCTTTCTTTTTTTTTTTTCGCGAAATATCCATATGCTATTATGACAAAAATCAAAAGGAGGTAATTGGTATGAATGTACTTATTAAAAGATTAGCAATCTGTGGTGTTTTGTATGCGGTGGCTGAAACATCGTTCATGATGGGAAAAGGATATATCCTTGGACTATTGAAAGGGTATGGTGCGTCAGCGTCATATGCTACAGAACTATTGAACGGAGATGATGCTAATTGGAAATGTAAATTTATGTCCAAAATTTCCGATTTAGAAGAAAGATATGTAAAGGCTGAGATTGAGTCCTAACAAGGGCTCTTTCTTTTTAGTTTCGCGTAAAAATCATCTCCTTTAATGAGAGAAATAGGCAGCTCGATGGTAGAGCGCCGGATATTCCGGAGATCGCGGGTTCGAATCCCGTTCTATTTCTTTTACTATTTGTTTTCATTCACGCGAAAGGAGAAATCGTATGAACGTAAAAATGACACTCAAGAGAAACTCACCAAAGATCCTGACGATACTCGCTGCGATGGGGACGGTATCTACGGCATTCGCAACGGCGAGAGCCACACCAAAAGCACTGTTACTTATCCGGGAAGCCGAATCTCAGAAAGGAGAGGATTTGACTGCGCTTGAGAAGGTTAAAGTAGCTGCGGTGCCTTATATTCCGGCAGTGTTGTTGGGCTCAGCAACTGTTATATGTATATTTGGAGCTCAGATGTTGAATCGAAAGACTCAATCCTCTATGGCCAGCGCGTATGCCTTATTAGATCAGAGCTTTAAAGACTATCGGCGAAAACTCAAGGAATTGTACGGTGACGAGGCCGACAAGAAAGTTATCGAAGCTTTAGCGGTGGAGAAGTCCAAAACAGTATATATTGAAGCATCATATTTAAGCGGTCCTTGTGATATATCTTTGGATGAAAATTCTTCTGATCCAGTGCTCTGGTATGATGAATATTCAAAGAGATTCTTTACAGCAAGTCTCGAGCAGGTCCTCATGGCAGAATATCACTTGAATCGAAATTATATTCTCAGAGGTGAAGCAGTTATAAACGAACTGTACGAATTCCTCGGCCTGGAGCCTACTGATTGGGGTGCTGAAGCCGGATGGGCTCCGATGGATGAAGGAATGTTCTGGATTGAATTCAACCACATTCCGGCAAAACTTGACGATGGTTCCGTATTTTATATTATCGAAATGCCGTTCGAACCGGTCCTTAATTATGACGAGTATTACTGACTCGCGAGAATCCCAGGGACTTTAACGGAAAGGAGGTATACTCATGAAAGCCAAATATGATTTAATCAAAATGGCTGGTTGGATCGCAGTAGCTATCGGTGGATTAGCCGCTAGTTGGGCTACAGATAAACAGTCAAAAGAGGAAATCGATCATAACATAACCACTGATGATATGTGGAACGGCGATGGGCTGCGGACAGTGCTCTGGGTGGCCGGATGCAATCATCATTGTAAAGGGTGTCAAAACCCTGTGACTTGGAATCCACATGATGGATTGATATTTGACGTGGAGGCTGAGCAGGAATTATATAGCAAAGTAAATAAGTCTTATATCAGCGGTGTCACTTTTTCTGGAGGAGATCCTTTATATCCGGAGAATAGGGACACCATTTTTCATTTGGCGAAATGCATCAAGAAATATATGCCAGGTAAGACTGTTTGGTTGTATACCGGATATTTATGGGAAGAAATTCGAGATCTACCTGGTATGAAATGGATTGATATTTTGGTAGATGGAGAATTCGTAGATGAGCTTTCCGATGTCACTTATCACTGGGCTGGCAGTACAAATCAGAGGGTAATCGATGTGCAGAAGAGCTTGAGAACGAGGAAAGTTATTTTGAAAGGAGAATGAAATGAACGTACTAATCGGATGGATTTTGCTGTTAATCACCATGAGTGTGTTCATAACTTTTGTATTCGGATATGATTTGGATCTTAAAGATAAGATTATATGTATCGTGGGAACGGATACTTTTGTTATCTTGCTCACAGTTGGTGTGTATTTGATAGTTGGGTAGAACAGGAGGTGCAAATGGAATACATATATAAAGAAGTAAATTTCTCAAAGTATTGTCCGTTATGTGAATATGCGGATTTATATGAGGAGAAAGATCCGTGCAATGAATGTTTGGGTGTTCCGATGAACGAGCACTCGGAGAAACCGGTTTGCTATAAGCCGGATGAAAAGAAAATTAAAAAGGCAGAAAAGGAGAATGCGGAATGAAAGTAAAGATTTTTGGAAGCGATGGGGATTCACTGGCGCTGGAGAAAGCTGTAAATGAGTTTATTAAGGATAAAGATGTAGTTGATATCAAATACACAACAACCTTCGTCATCAATAAGTACGGTAACTTTGGAGTTCCGGATGGCGGTATATTCATTGATCGAGCTATGGTTATATGGAATCCAGATTCTAATATCTTATACGCAGACGGAAAAATGGTCGGCGTTGAAGGAGAGTAATATGCTCACATGGGTGTTTATATTTTTAGGGGCGGTCGATTTAACGGCTGTCCTTATTTTAATTGGATTGGCGATTGCCACACTAGAAGAAATTTGTAGGAGAGAGGTAACTAACAAGATGAGATGGATAGATCCAAATCCAGGAAAAGATGAAAGAAGTATTAAACAGGATAGAGAGATTAAACGAAGCTTTATGAGCAGACCGGAACTTAGAAATAAAGAAGCAGAGAAATGGTTTAGAAGAAAACCTTACGGAAAGGAGAAATAATCATGACAGGAAATGAGTATCAGAAGCTGGCGGCCAGAACTATCAATCAGGGTTTGACGTTCCGAGAGCAGAGGAATCACGCTCTTTATGGAATGGTTGGAGAAATCGGTGAAATTCACTCCATCTATCAGAAAATGTATCAGGGACATGCATTTGAAGTTGACCATGTAAAGAAAGAGTTTGGGGATCTTCTCTGGTTTATCGCAGAGTATTGTACGGCTAAAGGTTGGTCGTTGGACGATATCATGCGGATGAACATCGATAAGCTTAAAGCCAGATATCCGGAAGGTTTTGAAGAGGATAAGAGTTTTCATAGAGCGGAAGGGGATATTTGAGATGATTAAATGTAAAGATTGCAGGTTTGGCGGTCTTAAAGTTTTACTGGATAACGAATCAGCGCCTTGCCTCCGATTAGATGACGAAGAGTGCCCGAATTACAATGAAGAAACTGGCGAAATCGAAATGCAAAATGCTGAGAGAAAGGAAGAATAAAGGATGTGCGAGAATTTCATCCTGATCAGACAGTAAAAGCTATAGATGTGAAGTTATTAAGAGAGAAGGGACGATTAGATGATTAAGTTAATAATTGCTTTTGGTGTTATTTATATTCTGGTATTAGTATTAAGAGTTTTTGTATCCGACTATGATAAATGTTATTCGGAAATGGAAAACGCTGGGATTGCAGCTTTCAATTGTTGTCGCGGGTTAACTGGCGGAACTCGACACACTAATTATCTGCAGGAGAATTGTGTTGATTGTCCGTATTTAGTGTTGTCCGATAATAAAGGAGATAAGAAATGATTAATTTAGAAAATGTGGTTCTGGCGAGTTCAGAGCAGATGGCGTTTATTATTCAGGGCATGAGAAATCCGATGAATAGCTGGGAGAAAAGTGATAGTGGCAGAGGCTGCGATGGCCGTTTATGCGAAAACCATTGTGCGTTTAGTTCTCAGTGGTGTGGTAACACTCCGAAATATGTAGTAGGCGAAAACGACCACTCCCTCATGCAGCGCTTGGAAAGGACATATACATTTTTGCCGATTTTGAGGGTGATACAGTTCTCAAAGCCAAAAAAGCAGGAGTTACTTTAGGAAAAAGCGAATGCAATAAATTCACAGAGATCTTCTGTAATTATGTGAAATCTCAGGGATATAAACCGGGTATTTATGCCAATGGTGATTATTATAAAAACTGGTATTCGAAAGATTTACTTTCTAAGTATCCGATTTGGCTGGCCGATTATGAGGGAGGTCCTGATTTTGCATGTATCATTCAGCAGTTTACGGATTCTGGGCGAATTGCCGGAATTAATGGAAACGTAGATATGAATCACTGGTATGGTGAATCTACTGGCAATGTGAAAGTACGATCCCGTCAGGCTGTAGTCGATCTTATCTGTTCTTGGGAAGGACTGAACGAAGCAGATGGTTCTTATAAGAAAATTGTAGATATCTACAATTCATATACAGGTACTTTCCCACGCGGCGTGAAGATGAAGTACGGGTGGGCCTGGTGCGCTTGTACATGGTCTGCCGCTGCTATCAAACTCGGTTATACCGACATTATGCCTATTGAAATAGGGTGCGAAGAACTTATCAATCGGGCCAAGAAAATGGGTTGTTGGGTAGAAGCGGATGATTATGTACCAAGCATCGGAGATGCAGCGTTGTATGATTGGGACGATAATGGAATTGGCGACTGCACCGGATACGCCGATCATATCGGAACCATTGTCGAAGTACATAAGAGCCTTGGCTATTCCGTCGCGATGGAAGGTAACTATAAAGATGCGGTTCGTAGACGTAAACTTGCTATCAATGGCCGGTATATCAGAGGATACATCACACCGAAATATACGGACAATACCATTTCATACGTTCCTCCGTCAAAGACCGATACAACAGTGAAATCTGAAAGGAGCGGTTATATGTTTAATCCAGAAGTTGTGAAGAATGGTTGTAAAGGCACTTCCGTTCTTTTAGTACAGGAAATTCTCAAATCTAGGGGATTCAAAGGATCTGATGGTAAAGATCTCAGCCTTGATCGAGAAGCAGGTTCGAACACCATCTATGCTATTAAGCAGTATCAGAAATCCAGAGGGCTTACTGTTGATGGTGTTTGTGGTACAAATACATGGAAAGATCTTATCGCAATCTAACGAGGTAATACATGATTGAATTCAGACAAAAGGGAGATTTCTCGAAACTTTCAAAGTTCCTTGAGAGAGTAAAAGAAGCGGCCAGAATTGGCGACCTGGATAAATACGGGCGAGCTGGTGTGGCTGCCCTTTCGTCTGCAACGCCGGTAGACACAGGTAAGACCGCCGCTTCATGGACTTATGAGATAAAACGTCAAAATGGATCTGTATCCATAGAATTCCATAATACAAATGTGAATAAAGGAGTTCCAATCGCTATTATTTTGCAGTACGGACATGTTACCGCAACCGGGGGCTGGGTAGAAGGAAGAGATTATATCAATCCTGCTATTCAGCCTATTTTTGATCAGATTGCCAATGATGCATGGAAGGAGGTTACTAAGAAATGAGTGAAACAATAGACAGCAAAGTCGTCGAGATGCGGTTTGACAATAAAGACTTCGAGGCAAATACTCGGATCACCATGTCAACTCTTGATAAACTTAAAGCGAAACTTCATTTCCCAGGAGCCTCCAAAGGCCTTGAGGAAATTGGGGATACTGCTAAAAGAGTTGATTTCTCAGGTATGAGCAGTGGTGTAGAAACTGTTCAGGCTAAATTGTCAGCCATGCAAGTCGTCGGTATTACCGCATTGCAGAATATTACAAATGCTGCCATGACAGCCGGTAAACAGCTTACAGATGCTATTACCATTGATCCAGTAAAAGACGGATTTGCTGAGTATGAGACTCAGATGAATGCTGTTCAGACCATCCTGGCGAATACCCAGAAAGAAGGTACGAATGTTGAGACTGTCAACAAAGCCCTTGATGAATTGAACACGTATGCTGATAAGACTATTTATAACTTCACGGAAATGACTCGTAACATTGGTACGTTTACAGCGGCCGGTGTTAAACTTGATGCCTCTGTATCAGCGATTAAAGGTATCGCCAATCTTGCGGCTGTCTCTGGTTCAACTTCTCAGCAGGCATCCACTGCAATGTATCAGTTATCCCAGGCGCTTGCCGCTGGCAAAGTTCAGCTCATGGACTGGAACTCAGTAGTTAACGCCGGTATGGGTGGTCAGGTATTTCAGGATGCCCTTATTCGAACTTCTGAGCATCTGCAGACCGGAGCTAAAGCTGCCATCGAAGCGCAGGGATCATTCAGAGAATCATTACAGGATGAATGGCTTACCACTGATGTTCTTACCCAGACACTCGATCAGTTTGCTACAGCAGCTGATACGCAGGAAGAATATAACGCAGCTATCCAGAAATTTGTTGATCAGGGATATACCCAGGAACAGGCTAAAGAAATGGCCGATATGGCCAAAACCGCCGGTGACGCAGCTACGAAAGTTAAGACATTCACTCAGCTTATCGATACATTAAAAGAAGCACTTGGATCAGGATGGACAAAAACGTGGCAGCTCATAGTTGGAGATTTTGAAGAAGCCAAGGAAGTTTGGACCAAAGTCAGCGATGTTCTTGGCGGTTTTATCAATAAAGCGTCAGATGCACGTAACGCTATCGTGGAAGCTGCAATGGGTAATCCATACAGTGATCTTGCTAAAAATATTCAGAAAGTAACAGATGCCACAAGTGATTACAAAGACATTGTTGACTCTGTTATCCGAGGTAACTATGGTAATGGACAGCCACGATTTGATAAGCTTGCGTCTGAGGGATATGATTGGGCAAGAGTACAGAATTTAGTTAATGAGCGACTTGGATGTTCTTTTCGGTATACTGAAGAACTTACCACTTCTCAGGAGGATCTTAATAAAGAGCAGGAGAAGACCATTGAGTCAATTCTCAAAATGTCAGATGCTGAGCTGAAAAAGAATGGTCTTACTAAAGAGGATGTGAAAGCCCTCAAAGAATTACAAAAACAGTCTGAGAAAACGGGAATACCAATCACTGATCTTATTAATAATATCGATCAGCTGAGTGGAAAAGAGTTACTTCATGGATCAGTGGCCAATATGGGCAACGCATTAATCAATCTTTTTACTGAGATACATAATGCTTGGCAGGAAGTGTTTGATCCGATTTCTGCAATGACATTGTATAACATCATCGCAAACATGCATCGAATCACTTCGAAATTTTTGAAATTCACAGAAGATAACGGGGACAAGCTTACGAGGACGTTGGCCGGTCTTTTTGCTTTATTGGATATCATTCGCCAATGCCTTGGAGGGTCTTTGAAATTTTCAATCAAAGCCATCAATGCAGTTCTTAGTGTATTTGGTATGAATACCCTGGATCTCACAGCAGATCTTGGCGACTTACTGGTGAAATTTGATAAATGGCTGAAGAAAACAGATCCATTTACGCAAGGGTTATGTTATGGATAAGCTGTCATCTGCTTCTGCGTCTATCGGAAAAGGCGGAGTTAAAATTGATGGTTTGAAATCTGGATTAGCAGGTTTAGGTATTGCTATATTACTCATGGCTGAGTCAGTTAAGATTCTTGGTAAATTGGACAAAGATGAAATACATCAGGGAATGTTTAATGCTGGACTTTTGCTCACAGGCATTATGGCAATCATTGGTTTGTACGGTGCTCTTGTGGAAGGCGAAGCGGCTAAGAACATAGATAAAATGGGTAAAACTATCAGCAAGATTGGTAAAACAATGTTGTTAATAGTAGGTGTTATCAAATTATTCAGCATGTTATCACCTGATGAAGTAGTTAAGGGGCTTGAATTTGCTGGTGTATTTACCGGATTCGTTATCGTTCTGGCTGCTATATCGTATCTCGCTGGCGATAATATTGATTCACTTGGTAAAACGATCAAATCTATAGTCGTATCCATGGGGCTTATGATTGGGGTTGTAAAACTTGCAGGTCAGTTGAGTCCAGACGATATGATAAATGGTGTCAAGTTTGCAGGAGCTTTTTTGGCATTTATTGTCGGTCTGGAACTTATAGGTAAGTTTTTAGGTGGGAATTCAATCGATGGATTGGGTAAAATGCTGTTATCGGTATCGCTATCAATGTTGATCTTGGTTGGAGTTGTGAAACTTGCTGGGCAGCTTGATCCTGGTGAAATGATAGAAGGTGGAATATTTGCCGCGGTATTTTTGGCATTTTTATCAGCTCTTATCAAAATTACATCCAAAGGTGGCGAAACTGTAAAACTTGCAGGAACATTACTTGCTGTATCGGTCGCAATCGGAATTCTTGCAGGAATATCAGTGCTGCTCGGCCTTGTCGATACAGAACAACTTATAAAAGGTGTTCTCGCTGTTACTTTACTTGGTGCGATCATGACAGCGATGATCTGGGCTACACGAGGTGCGAATGATGTAAAAGGTAATGTTATTGCTATGGCAGTTGCTATTGGAGTTATGGCAGCTGCTGTTGCCGCATTATCCCTGATTGATTCGACTAAGCTTGCCGTCGCAACAGCATGTTTAGGAGCGCTTATGGGAATGTTTGCACTCATGGAGTTAGCTGGAAGTAAGGCGTCAGGTTCTATCGTCAGTCTTATTGCTATTACAGCAGTTGTGGTAGTGCTTGCCGGCGTTTTATATCTGCTTCGTGATTTACCGGTAAAGAATTCACTTGCTGTAGCGGCGTCACTGTCGATATTATTGCTTGCTATGTCTGTAACACTTGGACTACTGAGTATTGTTGGTGCTGCGGCATTACCTGGTTTGGTCTCTTTAGCTGTGGTTACGGCGGTCGTAGCTGCTTTGGCATTTATTTTATACCAGTTAAAAGACCTAGATCCTGATCAGGCTCTTGGTATGGTAAAGGCTTTATCTATTTTCTTGTTAGCATTATCTGGATGCTGTGTCGTTTTGGCTGTTGTTGGTACGGTTGCTGTACCAGCTTTAATCGGTGTGGCGGTCCTTTCGGCACTGATATTGGCTCTTATTGGTTTAACTGCTTTAGCCGCTCATATCAGCAAAACTCTTCCAGATCTTGGTAAGAACCTCGGCGACTTTATGAAAAATGCCAAGCCGTTTATAGAAGGAGCAAAAAATATCGATGAATCTGTTGGTAAAGGGATTAGTTCATTATGTGGAGCGATTCTGAAACTGACGGGAACTGAGATAATCAGTGCGGTAACTGCATTCCTTTCGGGAGACGCCTCGTTCTCAAAATTTGGTTCACAGTTACAGGCCTTTGGTAAAGCCATAGTTGCTTATGCAAATACCGTAAAAGGAATCAATGCTGAGGATATTCTTGCGTCTGCAAAAGCGGCCAAAGCCTTAGTTGCACTTAACGATGCGCTTCCGAAGAGTGGCGGTTTATTCGGAATGATAACCGGTAACAAAGATCTTTCAAAACTTGCCGGACAGCTGAAATCCTTTGGAACAGGATTGAATGACTACTCAAAAACTTTAACAGACGTGAATCCGGAAAAGGTATCCGGTGCTTCAGAAGCAGTTAAGAGTCTTGTTGAAGCAGTTAATGCCACGGATTCTGTAAGAGCAAATGGCGTTGGAACGTTTGTACAGGCTATTGATACACTTGCGGAAACAAACGTCAAGGGATTCATGAATGCATTCAAGGATTCCTCCTCCGATGTACGAAACGTCGGAAGCACACTTACGTCGTCATTGGCCAAGGGAATGAAGTCCAAAACATCAGCGGTTACATCGTCAGCAGCGAAAGTCGTTGACTCCATGGAGACAGCAATGTCTTCAAAAGAAAAAGAATTCCAGAGAATTGGCGTTGCGCTTATCTCAGCATTTGCTCTTGGTATTCAGGCACAGACTACACAGGCTGTAAATGCTGCCACGTATCTCGGCACAGCGTCTGCTTATGGGGTTAGTCAGGCATATACAAATTTCTATATGAACGGTATTAACCTTGGGTCAGGCCTTGTGATCGGTATGAATGCTATGCAGAATTCTGTGTATAACGCGGGTTATGCACTTGGACAGGCTGCTGTAAGAGGTGAGAAAGCAGGTCAGAAATCCCATTCACCGTCAAAACTTACGATTCAGGCTGGTAAATGGCTTGGTGAAGGTTTGATCATTGGTATGAATGCCATGGAATCAAAGACCTATGATGCTGGACAGAACATGGGTGAAACCGCGTTTGCATCAATCCGTAAAGCATTATCCGGTATGAATGACTTGGTTGATTCCAATATGGACACTTCACCGACTATCAGACCGGTGCTGGACCTCACGAATGTAAAGGCGGGAGCCGGACAAATGAATGATCTGTTTTCAGATCCATCATTCACTCCTTTAGCAACTTTAAGAGCTATTGGTAATTTATCAAACCGAAACCGTCAAAATGGAAATTCTGAGGAAGTAGTACGGGCGATTGGTAAACTTGAAAAAAGTCTTAAAAGTGTTGGTAACACTTATAACAGCATCAACGGAATCACATATGAC
>OGCQ01004649.1_pt1 | contig 10858 bp, 10 predicted proteins | sample 1570161 | NCBI WGS metagenome assembly OGCQ01 (sample SAMEA4384402, study PRJEB24528) | human gut metagenome
GACAGATGTCATAATCGTAATTTTTAGAATTACTGTCTTATGAGCACCCTTGTAAGGCACGGAGCTTTTTTGCTATACAAGTTTGATTTTACGCAGGGCCGTAGGCCTTGATGGCATCGTCGACGATCTTTTCCGCGTCTGCGCCCACGATGTCGAGGTTTTCGGCTTCCAGGAGCTTGACGGTCGGAATGCCGAAGCAGTCCTGCGCGATGGTCTTCCAGTAGTCGTAGCCAAAGCGGCCGTCGAACGGTCCGCCGCTGGTCGTGACATAGTAGAGCTCGTTTGCGCGGCACAGGCCGATGGGCTCGCCCGCCTCGCTGTACTTCGTCACGATGCCCGTGACATAGATATTCTCCAAATACACCTTGAGCTGCGCGGGAAACGACAGGTCCCACAGCGGCGCAGCGATGACAATTCTGTCCGCCGCGGCGAACTGACGGGCGTAACGGAACATTTCATCGTCATACTTCTTTTCCGCGAGCAGCGCGTCGCGCTTTGCGATGTCCGCGCGCCCCAGCGGGTGCAGCGGCTCGTCATAAAGGCGCAGCTCCTCGTATTCGCCGAGCGCTTTAAGCAGCGCGCGGGCCAGTCTTTCCGTGCGCGATTCTCCGCGCGGGCAGCAGTTAATAAAAAGCGTCATGTCCTTTCTCTCACAGTATGCAGTAGTACATGATAAATGTGTTCGCCACGCCGAGCAGAATACCGGCGATGACCTGCAGCGGCGTGTGGCCGACGAACTCCTTGAGCTTCGCCTCCGGAAGCTTTTCCGACGCGAGCGAGTTGAAGGCCTCGACGATGTCGTTGATGATGACGGCCTGACGCCCCGTTTCGAGCCGGACGCCCATCGCGTCCTTGCAGACGACGATGGCGAAGATGAACGCCATCGCGAATTCAAACGAACCGAGCCCGTAGACGAGCGCCGCCGCGGTCGCGAGCGACGAGACCGTGGCCGAATGGCCGCTCGGCATCCCGCCGTCGCCGATCAGGCGCGTAAAGTCGATGCTCTTCGTCACAATGGCATGGATGATCGTCTTGATGAGCTGCGCCCAGAACCACGACGAGAGACCGATGAGCAAAAAGGGATTCGACAGCAATTCCTGAAACCAATTCATATGTTTCCGCTTCCTTTCGCGGTACGGGCTTTGTCAGCCCTTGAATGTTCCTTATTATACCACCGTTTTCCAGTTCGGCAATAAACTTTCTTTTAACTTCTTCCGCAGAAAATATAAACCAGCGCAGGCTCACCTGCGCTGGTTTTTCTTTACGACGCCTGCGCGAACTGGCTGTTGTAGAGCTCGGCGTAGAAGCCGTTTTGCTCCATCAGCTGCTCGTGCGTGCCGCTCTCGATGACGTCGCCGTCGCGCATCACGAGGATGAGGTCGGCGTTCTTGATGGTCGACAGGCGGTGGGCGATGACAAAGCTCGTCCGGCCCTTCGTCAGCTCGTCCATCGCACGCTGAATGAGAAGTTCCGTGCGCGTATCGACCGAGGACGTTGCCTCGTCGAGGATCAGCATCGGCGCATTCTGGAGCATCGCGCGGGCGATGGTCAAAAGCTGCTTCTGTCCCGCCGAGATGGTCGTGCTCTCGCTGAGCACGGTGTCAAAGCCCTGTGGCAGCGAGTGGACAAATTTGTCGAGGCCGCAGGCCTTGCAGACCGTTTCGAGCTGCTCATCCGTGATACCCTCCATGTTATAGACCAGGTTCTCGCGGATCGTGCCCTCAAAGAGCCACGTGTCCTGCAGGACCATACCGAAGAGCTCGTGCACATCCTCGCGGCGCAGGTCGGTCGTCGCCACGCCGTCGATCGTGATGCGGCCGCTGTTGACCTCGAAAAATCGCATCAGGAGGTTCACCATCGTGGTCTTGCCCGCGCCGGTGGGGCCGACGATGGCGACCTTCTGGCCCGGATGGACCTCAGCGGAGAAATCCTTGATGATGATCTTGTCGGGCGAATCGGGGTAGCTGAAGCGCACGTGGTCGAACATTACCGCGCCGCGCACGGCGTCGAGCTTCTCGGTCTTGTCGCTCTCGTCGCCGAGCTCTTCACTTTCGAGGAAGTCGAAAATGCGGTGCGCGGAGGCGGAGGCCGTCTGCAAATTCGTCATACCCTGCGCAATCTGCGTCAGCGGCGTGGTGAAGAGGCGCACATACAGGATGAACGAGACGATGACGCCAAATTCGATCGTGCCATTGATGGCCAGCACCGAGCCGAACACGCACACGGCAACATACGCGAGGTTGCCGATCACGTTCATGAGCGGCTGCATCACACCGGAGAGGAACTGCGAGCGCCAGTTTGCGTCATAGACCGCCGCGTTCAGGCCGTCGAAGTGGTCGAGGACCTTATCGACTGCGCGGCTGATGCGCACGACCTCATGGCCGGAATACATCTCCTCGACATAGCCGTTGAGCTCGCCGAGGCTCTTCTGCCGCGCGGTGAAGTAGCGCTGCGACTTCGACATGATGGCGACGATCAGCACCATGCCAAGGAGCGTGATGCACAGTGCGACGAGCGCCATGCGCCATTCGGTCACGAACATCATAATAAGGCAGCCGACAAACTGTGTCGCGGCGCTGATGATGGTCGGCAGGCTGTTGGTAAGTCCCTGCTGGAGCGTTGACACATCGTTTGTGATGCGGCTCAAAATGTCGCCCTGCGAGGTGGTGCTGAAATACTTCTGCGGCACGCGGTTGATCTTTTCCGAGAGTTCGCCTCTCATGCGGTAGGACATTTTCAGCGTCACGACCGCCATGATATAGTGTTGGATGAAGCCAAACAGCGCGCTCAGGCAGTAAATAACGGCAAGAAACACGCCGATCTTCGCAATGGCGGCGAGGTCAATGCCGGTGAAGAGGCCGTCGGACATGATGGTCGCCATTTTGCCGATCTTGTCGGGGCCGATGATCGTCATCACGGCGCTCAGCGCCGCCAGCACGAGGGCAAAAATGATAATGCCCATGCTCGAGCTCATATACGCGCCCGTGCGCTTGAGCGCGCCGACGGGATTGCTGTTTTTCTTTTTCATCTTCTCTCGCCTCCTTTACGCGAGCTCCGCGGCGCTGAGCTGGGAGGTCGCGATCTCGCGGTAAACGTCACAGTTTTTCATCAGCTCTTCGTGCGTGCCGATGCCCACAGCCTCGCCGCGGTCGAGCACGATGATCTTGTCTGCGTGGCGGATGGTGCTGATGCGCTGCGCGACGATGATCTTCGTCGTGTCGTGCAGCTGCTTGGATAGCCCCTCGCGCAGCTTCGCATCCGTGCAGTAGTCCAGAGCGGAGAACGAATCGTCGAAGACGAGGATCTCCGGTTTTCTCGCCAGCGCGCGGGCGATGGAAAGGCGCTGCTTCTGGCCGCCGGACATGTTGCGGCCCATCTGCGCCACATGGTGCTGCGTGCCGTCGGGGAGCTTGTCGACAAACTCCTTCGCCTGCGAAAGCTCGACGGCCTGCGCAAGGCCCTCATCGTCCGCCGGCGCTTCGCTCTCGCCAAAGTAGACATTGTCGCGGATGCTGCCGGCGAAGAGCACCGCCTTCTGCGTCACGTAGCCGAGCTTGTTGTAGAGTGTGTCGAACGTGTAGTCCCTGACGTTCACGCCGTCGACAAGCACCTCGCCCTCCGTCGCATCGTAAAAGCGCGGGATCAGGCTCACAAGTGTCGTCTTGCCGCTGCCCGTCGCGCCGATGACGGCAAGCGTCTCGCCCCTGTTCACACGGAAGCTGATGCTCGAAAGCTCATCCTCCGAAGCGTGCGGATAGCGGAACGAAACGTTTTTGAACTCCACTGTGCCGTGCTCTTTGCATTCGCTCACGCTGCCCTCGCGGATATTCGCCTTGCGCTCGAGCACCTCGTTGATACGCTCGGCCGAGACCTGCGCCTGCGGCAGCAGCATGAAGATCATCACGAGCATCATAAAAGACATCACCACGTAGGTTGCATACGTGCTGAACACCAGCACGTCGCTGAACATCGTGAGGCGCGCTGCGGAATCGGTCAGCGCGATGTTGTTGACGAGCGCCGCACCCAGCCAGTAGATCGTGAGCGCCAGACCGTTCATACCGAGCGTCATCGTCGGCTGGACGAGGGCGAAGAGCTTCTGGTTCTTTACCTGCACATTCATCATGTCAAGGCTCGGCTTGTTGAACTTGTCGTTCTGGTACTGCTCGGCGTTGAACGCGTGCACCACGTTGATGCCCGTCAGGTTTTCGCGCGCCACACGGTTGATCTGGTCGGTCAGCTTCTGCACGATGCGGAAACGCGGGATGCAGATGCTCATCACCGTTATCACCGTCACGCAGATGACCACGACGAATGCCGCTGTCACGGCGGAGAGCTCCCAGCTCTTGCCGAGAATTTTGATGATGGCCCACACGGCCATGATCGGCGATTTGATCATCATCTGCAGGCCCATCGCCACGATCATCTGAATTTGCGTGATGTCGTTCGTCGTTCTCGTGATGAGGCTGGCGACGGAAAAGTCCTGCATCTCCTCGCTGCCGATGTCCATCACGTGGCGGAAGAGCTTTTCGCGCACCGTGAAGCTGAAGCCCGACGCCGCCTTGGCCGCGAGATACCCGCAGCCCACGGCCAGCACGGCGCTTGCGAGCGTGCAGCCAAGCATTTTCGCGCCGACGGACAGGATATCCGCCGTCGCCCCCGACGTTTTGATGAGCGTCGTCAGATCGGTCATGTAATCCGGCAGCCGCAGGTCAAAGTAGACCTGCACCGCCACAAGCACGGTGCACAGCAGCACCATGAGCACCTCTTTACGGCGCATGTTTTTGAGTAATTTCAGCATTGTTGTTCTCCTGATTTCTTCTTTGGGCCCTCAGCGCTTTTCCTTGCAGATGCCGTTCAGATTGCCATCCATTCTTTCAAGGCAGCGGCGCATCGTCGCCAGATCCTCCTCCGGGATGCCCTCGAGCAGACGTCTTCCGAACTGCCACTGCACCTGCCGTCCGCGCTCAATGAGCGCTTGCGCCTGTTCGGTGCAGATAAGCCGCGTCTGCCGCCGATCGCCCGGCATCTCCCGCCGCTCGAGAAGGCCGTCATTCACCAGTCTTTCCACGTGCACGGAGACGATACCCGGTTTGTGCCCGCGCATGCGGCAGATGTTCTTCGCCGTGTTGTGCTCGGGATTGTTGGCGAGAAAGAGCAGAATGTCCAGCGCCAGCGGCGGCAGGCCGGTCTCCTTGCACAGTGGAGTTAACATAACGTGATAAGCCTTTGTCATCTTGTTGGCGTGGCTGAAAAGCGTTGCCCCGCGCATCGGTTCCTTCGGCATCATATCGGTTCCTTTCCGACCTCATTCGGTCACGCGCCGCGCTCGCTCGTCATCGAATGATAATCTTCTAATTTTAGAACGTCATCATTATAGTTGTTTCCATTCCAATGTCAATAAACAAATTGTGAACGTTCCAAAAAAAGGGCGCGAAAAAGCGCCGCCTTTCGGCAGCGCTTTTTTCGTATTCTGTTACAGAGACAGCTGGATGAGGCCGAGGATGAGCATGTGTACCGGATAAAACGCGTAGCAGGCATACTGAAACGCCTTGCTGTGGTGTCCCTGCCGCCCGCGGTAGAGCCAGATGGGCACGAGCGAGAGCAGTGCAAGCCCCTGCTCACAGACCTCAAACTCCAGTCCGAAAAGCTCGATCGGGAAAATCTGTCCTCCGATGAGCGACACATTGATCCAATAGAGCGCCGCGATCTGCCCGAGCAGCTTCCACCACTCTCTGCCGCGGAGGAAATAGAACACAAACACCGTCAAAACGCCCATGCCGTAATAATCTACCATGCCGAGCGTGCCGAGCGCAAAGCCCAGCACCGTGACCGCAACGCAAGTCAGAAGATAGAGCCATGTCTTCCCCTTTTCCCGCACGGCCTCCATCGCCCGAATGCCGAGAAGGCCGATGAGCAGCGTCCAGATGACATTCTGGTGCACAGGGTAGAACCACGTGCCGCCGTACATCAGGTCAAAGGGAATTTCCGACAGCAACGCAAAAATCAGCATCCGCTGCGCGTATTTTTTGAAACTGTGCGTGTGGAAGTAGCCCTCCACCGCCATGAAGGCAAAAATGGGGAACGCGAGACGTCCCACGCAGGTCATCCACTCCTGCGAAAGAAAAAGCGTCGCCCACAGGTGGTCGAGCAGCATGAAGGCCATCGCTAAAATGTGCAGCGCCGCGGCGCTGAGGTCAAACTGTTTTTTCATTGATCTCTCCTGTTGATTTCTCTCTTTCCCCCGCTGTTGCGCAAAGTTATTTTATTTTATCAGATCTCGCGTCAAAAGTCACGCTTAATTTTTGCGTTTCTTTCTCTGCAAAAAATACCGGCGGGCAAAATGCCCGCCGGTACGTTTCAGTTTTACCCCAGAATGGCCTTCAGGTCCTCCTCTGGCGTCGTAATGGGCGCGATGCCAAAGTTCTTGACAAGGTAGTCGAGCACGTTCGGCGAGAGGAACGCCGGCAGCGTCGGACCGAGGCGGATGCCCTTGATGCCGAGATACAGCAGCGTCAGCAGGATGCACACCGCCTTCTGCTCGTACCACGAGAGCACCATCGAAAGCGGCAGCTCGTTCACACCGCAGCCAAAGGTGTCGGCGAGCGCCAGCGCGATCTGGATGGCGCTGTAAGCGTCGTTGCACTGGCCGATGTCCAGGATGCGCGGCAGCCCCGCCACCGTGCCAAGATCTAAGTCATTGAAGCGGAACTTGCCGCAGGCCAGCGTCAGCACCATGGTGTCGGGCGGCGTCTGCTTGACGAATTCCGTGTAGTAGTTCCTGCCGGGGCGCGCGCCGTCGCAGCCGCCGACTAAGAAAAAGTGACGGATCCGGCCGGAGTTGACGGCCTCGACCACCTTGTCGGCCACACCCAGCACCGCGCCGCGGGCAAAGCCCGTCGTGACCGTGCTGCCGCCGTTGATGCCGGTGAACGCCTTGTCCTCGGCATAGCCGCCCAGTTCCAGCGCCTTTTCGATGACCGGCGTGAAGTCCTTGTCCGCGCCGATATGCTTGAGTTCCGGATATGAGACCGCCGCCGTAGTGAACACACGGTCGGCATAGCTCGCTTTCGGCGGCATCAGGCAATTCGTGGTGAATAGTACGGGCGCGGGGATGTCGGCAAATTCCTTTTGCTGGTTCTGCCACGCCGTGCCGAAATTGCCCTTGAGATGGGCATACTTTTTAAGGCCCGGGTAGCCGTGCGCGGGCAGCATCTCGCTGTGCGTATAGATGTTGATGCCCTTGCCCTCCGTCTGCTCGAGCAGGCGCTTCAAGTCGTGCAGGTCGTGGCCGGAAACCACGATGAACGGTCCCTTTTCCACCGTCAGCGGCACGGTGGTCGGCTCCGGCGTGCCGTAGGTCTCCGTGTTGGCCTTGTCGAGCAGCGCCATGCAGCGGTAGTTTTTCTCGCCGACCTCCAGCACAAGGGGGAGCAGGTCATCCATGCCCCAGTCCTCGCCGATGGCAAACAATGCCTTGGCAAAAAAGCGGTTGACCTCGCCGTCCGTATAGCCCAGCACCATCGCGTGGTAGGCGTACGCCGCCATGCCGCGGATACCGAACAGGATAAGCGACTTGAGACTGCGGATGTCCTCGTCCGCCGTCCAGAGCCGCGAGACATCGTAGTCATTGTTGTGCCCGCAGGGCGACATACAGGACGCACAGTCCGGCACAAGACGGCTCTTCTCCGCCTTCACGCGTGCAGTCACATCGCGGATGGCCGCCGCGTCAAAGTTCACATTCGTGAGCGTAGTGAAAAGTGCCTCGATGATGAGGCTCCATGTGCCCTCGTTCACGCCGGGGCTGCCGTCCGCAGCGCGGGCAAGGCCGATGAGCGCGCCGGTCAGCTCGTCCTGCAAATTTGCCATCTCGGCGCTCTTTCCGCACACACCCGCGCTGCCGGTGCAGCCCGTACAGTGCGCCGCCTGCTCGCACTGAAAACAAAACATCTTGTTGTCCACCGAAAAAATCCTCCTCATTCTGTGGTCTTATCGATCATAGGATGACTCAAATCGTATCCAGTATTCTCCCGTCCGTCGAGATCGTCACGACCTGCCAGGGGATGAATTTACCGCTATTTTGCAGCGCGGTCTTTGCCGCGTGCTCGAGCCCGCCGCAGCACGGGACCTCCATTCGCACGACCGTCACGCTCTTGATGTCATTTTTTGCGATGATCTCGGTCAGCTTTTCGCTGTAATCCACGCTGTCGAGCTTCGGGCAGCCGACGAGCGTAATGTGGCCCTTGATGAATTTCTCGTGGAAGGCCGCGTAGGCGTACGCCGTGCAGTCCGCCGCGATGAGCAGCTTTGCGCCGGAGAAATACGGCGCGTTCACGGGCACGAGCTTGATCTGCACCGGCCACTGGGAGAGCTGGCTCTCCTGCGCAGCAGGAGCCGCCGTTTCAGATGCCGCCTTGTGTGCAAAGGTCTTGAGCTGCATGCCGGGACAGCTGTGGTGCAGTGTCATTCCCTCCTTCTGCATTCTCTTCTGCTTGTTTTCAAGCACCGCCTGCTCGTCGTAGGCCGCGGCCTCGCGCTCGACAAAGGAAATCGCGCCGGTCGGGCAGGTCGGCAGACAGTCGCCCAGGCCGTCGCAGTAGTCGTCGCGCATCAGCTGCGCCTTGCCGTTTACCATGGCGATAGCGCCCTCGTGGCACGCCGCGGCGCAGGCGCCGCAGCCGTTGCATTTATTTTGATCGATCTCAATGATTCTCCGTTTCATTGCAATACCTCCTTGCGTTTTCAAGCGTATTATAGTAGAATGCGGCCAGCAAGTCTGTTGAATTTTCAACGAAAGGCGTTTTTTATGAAAGATTTTTTTCCCATTCTCGCCGCCTCGCCGCTCTTTTCCGGCGTCACGGAGGACGAACTTGACGCGATGCTCACCTGCCTTGCGGCGAAGACCGAGCAATTTCCCAAGGACGTCTTTCTCCTCCACCCCGGCGACGCGGTCGAGGAGATCGGCATGGTGCTCTCCGGCTGCGCGCTCGTCGTGCAGGAGGATATCTGGGGCAACCGCAACATTCTCTCCCGCACCGCGCCGGGGCAGACCTACGCCGCAGCCTTCGCCTGCGCGCCGAGCAGTGTCTCCAATGTGAGCGTCGTGACCGAAACGCCGACAACGGTGCTGTTTTTGAACGTCAAGCGCCTTTTGACGGTCTGTCCCTCCGCCTGCGCGCACCACAGCCGCATCATCCGAAACCTTCTGAGCGACCTCGCTGGAAAAAACCTGCTGCTCAATGAAAAGCTCACGCACATCGCCCAGCGCACGACGCGCGCCAAGCTCATGTCCTATCTCTCCGCCGAGGCGCAGCGGCGCGGCGCGGTCGAGTTTGACATCCCGTTCTCCCGCCAGCAGCTCGCGGACTTTCTCGCCGTTGAGCGCAGCGGATTGTCGCTCGAGCTCGGAAAAATGAAAAAGGAAGGGCTTCTGGACTTCCATAAAGAGCACTTTGTGCTGAATATCTGAATGAACACAAAAAAGGAGGAAACGCCGCGTTTCCTCCTTTTTTCTTTAATTCTCCACCGTTACGATCTGCGAGAGGTCGACGGCGTATCCTGCCGCGTTTTCGACGTTTACCCCGTTGCCACGGAACACACAGTTATTGAAATCCAGCGTCTCTGTGCCCGGCATCGCGGCGATGCGCACGGCGGTGCCGTTGTCTTCGTACACGCTGTCGCCGTAGTAACTGCCGGAACACGTTGCGTCGCCGCGGTTATCGAGTCACAGCCCCACGTCGTTGCCGCGAAATGTGCAGCCCGTGGCGTTGACCCAGCTGCCGAGGCCGCCGTAAGCGCCGATCTTCCAGTTTTCAAACGTGCAGCGGTGCAGGAACGCTCCCTCGCTCGCCGAAAGGCCGATGCCCGTACCGTCGCCCACAAAGCAGACGTTCGTGATGTTCGAGGGGTGAATGCCGCGCGTCGCGACCGTCACCGTGCCGGTGAAGGTCGTGCCGCTCTCGCTGCCGATCAGGTCGCAGCAGAAATTTTTCATCGTCAGTCCACCCTCGTATGTCACCGCGGGCAGCTGCAAAATGTAGACCGACTTTCGATCCGCCTCGTGCGCGAGCGTGTCGAGCAGCGCGTTCAGGTCGTCGATCGTTGCCATCGGATAGTCGTTCTCCGTCAACGTCACGACCGGGATGCGCGTGATTTTGACCGTGTGGTGCAGGCGCAGCGTGTCGCCGTTTTTGAGGTAGATCGTCCAGATGACGTCGCCCTCGCCCTCTTTGAGCTGCTCGGTGTGGAAGCTCGGGATAATCACCGTTGCTGAAATAATTCACATCGTATCCGAACTCGGTAAGGAAAACAAAATCGTTGGAAATAAAAGCGAAGAAGATCTTGCCGCCGTCCTTGCAGACACGCTTTGCTTCGCTGATACATTTCTGTTTGTCCGCATCATTTTTCAAATGATAAAGCGGGCCGAACAGAAGGACAATATCAAACGACTTATCTGCATATCGAGAGAGGTCAAGGGCATTGCCTTGAACAAGATCGATTTTATCTTCGGGTGTCAGTTTCTTTTTGAATGCGGCAATATTGGCATCGGCAAGTTCAAGAGCCGAGACTTCATAACCCTTACGAGCAAAGTAGAGGCTGTATTCACCTGCACCTGCGCCAATGTCGAGTATCTTGTCGCCATCTTTCAAATATTTTTCTATGTAGTGAACGGTAGTCAAAAATTCAACTCGTGCGGCTTTGGAATGATTGAGCCTTGCATCCTCGTTGAATATATCGTAGGTTCTGTTTACACGTTCACTCTCATTTTCTATTTTTGCAAGTTGTTCAAAGTCCGTTTTATTTATACCTCACGCTTTTCTCATATAAATTGATTTGCCATGTAAGACAAATCGCTCATTTT
>OGCQ01004651.1_pt1 | contig 10851 bp, 7 predicted proteins | sample 1570161 | NCBI WGS metagenome assembly OGCQ01 (sample SAMEA4384402, study PRJEB24528) | human gut metagenome
CCATGAGCCATACAGCAACTGCGATACCCATACCGATAAGGATGAGTGACCATGGAAGATTACCCTCCATAACGCCTTCAGCCAGGGATTTTATCATTGTAGCATGCGGAGCAGCCAGCTTCTCGCTGCCGATAGTGTATACCTTATCCAGCATTATGATAACAGCCCCCATTACAGCAGCAGATGTGATGACACCTATCATCTGACCGTACTGCTGGCTTCTTGGAGTAGCTCCAAGAAGGAATCCTGTCTTCAGATCCTGTGATGTATCACCGGCGATAGCTGCTACGATACAGATAACTGATCCGATTGCAATAGCTGCTGTCATACCGTCGATTCCTGTCTTACCGCTTGCTTTGATTGACATTGTAGCAATCAGAAGTGTAGCGATAGCCATACCGGAAACCGGGTTGTTAGAACTTCCTACAAGACCTACCATACGGGAGGATACAGTTGCAAAGAAGAAACCAAATACTACGATAATTGCTGCTCCAAGTAATGTTACCGGAATTGCAGGCACTACCCAGATGATAAGAATCATAGCTACGATTCCGAACAGGATCATCTGCATTGGAAGATCCTGAGCTGTACGAGCTGTATTGGTATTCTTTCCACCTTTCATGCTCTTAATAGAGTCACGGAATGTTGTAATGATCAGTGGCAGAGATTTGATCAGGGAGATAATTCCTCCTGTAGCGATTGCTCCTGCACCGATATATTTTACATATGTACTCCAGATTTTTGCTGCCCCGCCAGCTGCATAAAGATCAGCAATTGTTGTTCCTACATCCGCCGGATAAAGCCATGTATCTGGTCCGAACAGACAAATCAGAGGAATGATCACCATCCAGCCAATTACAGATCCTACAAACATGTAGGAAGCGATCTGTGGTCCTACGATATAACCAACACCGAGAAGTGCCGGATATACTTCCATACCAATCTCACCTTTGAATGACTTAAATGCAAATGCTACGTCAGACGGAAGTACTTTCAGTCCGTCTACAACGAATTTAAATGCTGCTGCGAGTCCCATACCGGAGAATACTGTTGAAGCATTGGCTCCTCCTTCTTCTCCTGCCAGAAGTACGTCTGCACAAGCAGTTCCCTCTGGGTAAAGCAGTGTCTCATGCTCTTTTACGATCAGCGCATTACGAAGTGGTACCATGAAGAGTACTCCAAGGACTCCACCACAAAGTGCGATCAGTGTAATCTCTACAAGACTTGGCATATCACACAGGCCCTCTTCTGCCCAAAGGAACAGAGCCGGCATTGTAAAGATGGCTCCTGCTGCCAGAGACTCTCCGGCGGAACCGATTGTCTGAACCATGTTGCTTTCCAGAATGGAATTACGCTTCATGATCACGCGGATCACTCCCATAGAGATAACTGCTGCCGGAATAGACGCAGATACAGTCATACCTACACGAAGTCCTAAATATGCGTTTGCTGCACCAAAAATTACAGCCAGAAGCATTCCCATTACAATGGAAGTTACTGTAAGCTCTGGCATAACCCTATCGGCCGGGATATACGGTTTAAACTCATTCTTTTCGTTCATTTCCCTCTCACCTTTCTTCTTGAGTTTACACGCCCTTCCATGAGCGTGCTTTCTTTATTATACCTAAATAATGCATATAACTCAAGCTTATATTACATTTCTACTTGTGCAATTTTATACATATATTAGTATAATTTTCCAATTATTCTATTAAAAGTACAAAAAAGGCACCGATGAATCATATATTATCTGATTAATCAGTGCTTTCTTGTCAATTGTCTAATGGCATTAATCCTTGATTGATGTATTTTATTCTTTCGTTATATTTATTTTCAATCTCCGATTGATTCATTTTATTCTTAATTATCTGTTTTCTGGATACAGTTATCTACCAGCCAGTCTTTTACCAGATCTGTGAGCATTGCCTCTTTTAAAGTATCTTTTGAATATGCCTTTTCCATGGCGTCACCATCTTCGAATCCATATGTCTTAGCATACTCTTTTAACATCTTCTTGTATGTCTTGTCATCTAATTTAATCTTCTCTTTGTCTGCAATAGCCTCAGCAATCATGGTCTGCTTCTCAGACTCCTGAGCTGCCTCTTCCACTTTCTGCTCAAAACTCTCTACTGTATACTGGCCAGAAGATGTAATGTAAGTCTCATAATCAGTTCCCTGACTCTCTGCGTAAGATTTGTAAGAATCAATCAGAGAATTCTTCATCTCGTCAATCTTCTCCTGTTGTTTCTTAGAGTACTTCTGAACAGTTGTGTTATCTACGACTGCCTGCCATGCCTCTGATTTCAAAGTACTGTCATAGTCTTCCTGCTTCTGATCTTCCAGTGTCTTTTTAATCTCTTTCTTATATTCTTTTACAGTCTTAGAACTTTTAGAATTATTCGCAACCCACTCGTCTGTCAGTTCCGGTACATTCTGCTCTGAGATAGAATTTACAGTAATCGTAAACTGACATGCTTTTCCTGCAAGATCTGTTGACTGATAATCATCTGGGAATTTCCCGTCCCATACAAACGTCTCTCCCACATTATGTCCGATGATGCTGTCTTCAAATCCATCGTTCATCGTTCCAGAACCCAGTTCCAGTGAATAGCTATCAGAAGAGCCTCCGTCAAATGCTTCTCCGTCAATGGTTCCTACAAATGCGATATCTACAGTATCTCCCTTCTGTGCTGCGCGGTCTGTCACTTCTGTTGTCGTTGCAGAGCTTGTAAGCTGAGACTGAATATACTGTTCTACATCGTCATCTGTCACTTTTTCCGGTTTATCTGCTGCGCTTACTTCTACGCCTTTATACTGTGTGATCTTCAGATTGTCTGTCTCTAATCCTTTACTTGCCTGACATCCTACAAGAATCATGGAAGCTGCAAGTGTTGCACAGAAAAGTGCTGCTAATCTCTTCTTCATCTTCTTACCCCTTTAAAACTTCGTTTTATAATTTAAAATTACTTTTCACGCTCGGAAAAACGCTACTTCTAGTTATAACACATTTCCCAAATGTTGCAAATACTTTTCACATATATTTCATAATTGCACGCGCAGTAACTGACGTTTTTCCTTGCACTTCCAGTTAAAGAATGATACAATGTGATTTGTGTAAATGACATTAGATAAATATAGGAGGGTTACTCGTGAGTACATTATCGATTGTTTTACTGGTAATTTTAGTCGTACTGATAATCGCTTGTGTTGTGCTGTATTTCCTGGGTAAGAAAGCTGAAAAAAAACAGGCTGAACAGCAGGAGCAGTTAGATGCTGTTGCACAGACAGTATCTATGCTGATCATCGATAAGGGCAAGATGAAGTTAAAAGATTCTGGTCTTCCACAGATTGTCATCGACAATACTCCAAAGTATCTCCGCCGTTCTAAAGTTCCGGTTGTCAAGGCGAAAGTCGGACCGAGAATTACGACACTGATGTGTGATGCTCAGATTTATCCGCTCATTCCTGTTAAAAAAGAAGTAAAAGCAACAGTAAGCGGTATCTACATTACCGGCGTTAAGGGCGTGCGTGGTGCACTGGAGACACCAGAGAAGAAAAAAGGATTTTTTGCCAGATTTAAAAAAGATAAAAAATAAAGCATAAAGAATAAAATCCAAAAAAAGAGGCTGTTTTTCACAGCCCCTTTTTTATACTCATTTTTTATCCTTCTTATTCATTCGCTTCTATCAGAATGCGGATATCGCAGTCTGCGGCCTTGTCTCCATTAATATCCAGAGAATATCTGACCTGAAGTTCGATGCGCTCCTCTTCAATCTGTATATCCATACCTTTCGTATATGTGCCAAGAAGCAGATCTCCGTATGGAGTCTGATATGGAGTCACATTAATCTTATCGGTCTCAAATACCATATGCGAATTAGTAATTCCGCTTTTTGTAATATCTAAAAGCTTTCCTTCATCAATTTTAATCCGATTCTTGATCGTCCCCGGAATTCCCTCTACGACCTCATCATAAACTATGTAATGTTTCCCATTTTTCAGATAATAGGTGGCAGGAGTTGTCACCTCTATGGAGTTGGCCTCATTACTATTCTCCTCCTGCACCATCATCACGCTGTCATCATAATGAAGTCCGGATATTGTAACTAATACATTTTTCGTCATAAATCTTTATCTTTCCTCATTCTCGAAGTCCGGCGGACATCATCACTTCTATTCCTGCCGGCTTTACAGAGAAAGCTTCTTGGAAATCTCGTACTGATATGCAGGGATTCCTTTCTGCATTCCAAGTGCTTCCTCAATATCAAAATCTACATATTCACCGTGTCTGTAACCTACGATACGGTTTGTCTTTCCTTCTAAGAGAAGATCTACTGCCATGGATCCCATGATAGATGCATATACACGGTCTTTACATGTCGGGCTTCCACCACGCTGCATATGTCCAAGGATAGTTGCTCTTGTCTCCATACCTGTTCTTTCTTCGATTGTCTTTGCAAGATTCACAGAATCACCAACACCTTCTGCATTGATGATAATGTAGTTCTTCTTACCTCTTTTTTTAGACTCTTTTATATCATCGATAATATCCTCAATATCATATCCTTCTTCCTCAGGAAGGAGAATACGTTCAGCTCCATTTGCAATACCGCACCACAGAGCCAGGTATCCTGCATCACGTCCCATAACTTCAATAATAGAACATCTGCTGTGTGAAGTAGATGTATCACGGACTTTATCAATTGCCTCCATAGCTGTATTTACCGCTGTGTCAAATCCGATCGTATACTCTGTACAATCAATATCAAGATCGATGGTTCCCGGAACTCCAATCGTATTCACTCCAAGATATGCAAGTTTCTGCGCTCCACGGAAAGATCCGTCTCCTCCAATTACTACCAGACCGTCAATTCCATACTTTTTACAAATAGCTGCTGCTTTCTGCTGACCTTCTTCTGTAATCATCTCTTTACAACGGGCCGTCTGAAGAATTGTACCTCCACGCTGAATAATGTCTGATACATCTCCTGCGTCCAGATCGATGATTTCCTCATTGAGAAGTCCCTTATAACCTTTTCTGATGCCTCGTACTTTCACACCTTTTCCAAGTGCAGTTCTGACAACAGCACGAATTGCCGCGTTCATTCCCGGAGCATCTCCTCCACTTGTCAATACACCTATTGTACGAATGATTCTTTCTGCCATGATTCTTCTCCTCCATCGTAGAGTTGCTTTTCACCTCTTTGATCAGCAACATATTTATTTCGTTATTTATTTAACTCTTCACGCTACATTGTATATGAATTGCCTTAGTTTTTCAATGGTTTTTCCACCACTTTTACGCAAGATTCACCAAAATAATTCATAAGCCTGCTTAGTAATCCAGGTTCTATATTCACATTTCGGTTAGATGGAAGGCGTTTTACCGCCCGCTCTGCCTTACAATATACTATAACTTCATCATTTCCATCGGAAGATGCAAGCATATCATATAGCATCTTCTCTCCCTGAAGAAATGTTTCTTTATCCGGATACTGGATCCAGAGTTCCTGTTTCTTCTGTCCAAATGGAATGACTTTCTCACAGATCAGTTTGCTGGAGGCTTCATCCTCTTCTGACACCCGTCCCTTAACAAAGACAACATTTTCCTCTTCCAGATATTGATGATAGCGCTCATAATCTCTTGGGAATACAACGACTTCTACTGATCCCATAATATCTTCGATCGTCAGGAAACACATAGTCTTATTATTCTTCGTGTATTTGATTGTCTTGCTCGCAATGATTCCACCAATGATCTCTGCTGCGCCATCACTGACTCTTGAAAATCCCAATTCCTCATCAAACTGGAAATCCTGTGTCGTTTTGGAAATGCCTTTTCTCCACTGCTCCTCGTACTCTTCCATCGGATGTCCGCTTAAGTAGATTCCAAGCACTTCTTTTTCGAAAGCAAGTTTCGTAGACTTCTCGTATTCACCTACATTTGGCAGTGGAATATCGAACTCGGATTTCTGTTCTTCTCCTACAATGTCAAAAAGAGACATCTGACCTGTCATGGAATTTTTCTTCTCCCGGTTCACCTGGTCGAGAATCTGTACATAGATGACCATGAATTGCTTTCTTGTTCCTCCAAGTTCGTCAAATGCACCGGATTTGATAAAGTTCTCAATCGTTCTCTTATTGATATCTTTTCCTGACATCCGCTCAATGAAATCTTTCAGATTCTTAAACTCTCCGTTTGCTTTCCGCTCTGCAACAATTTCTTTGATGACTGGTCTGCCGATGCTCTTGATTGCTGCCAGTCCGTACCGGATACTTCCGTTATCTACAGAAAAGCTACTGTAACCATGGTTAATGTCCGGCGGCAGAATCTTGATCCCCATCTGGCGGCAACTGTAAATGTACTCGGCTACCTTTCCTGGATTATCAATGACTGAGGTCATAAGAGCTGCCATATACTCTACTGGATAATAATATTTGAGCCATGCTGTCTGGTAAGAAACGACCGCATATGCTGCCGCATGGGATTTGTTAAACGCATACTTGGCAAAATCTGTCATTTCATCATAAATCTTATTGGCAGTCTTCTCGTCAATACCATTTGCAATACAGCCTGGTACACCTTCCTCCGGATTTCCGTACACAAAATTCTGGCGTTCCTTTGCCATGACATCGGCTTTCTTCTTGGACATGGCGCGGCGCACAAGGTCGCTTCGTCCAAGGGTATATCCTGCCAGATCACGCACGATCTGCATAACCTGCTCCTGATAGACGATACAGCCATAAGTTGGCGACAGGATTGGCTCTAGCTGTGGGCAGTCATAGGTGATCAGCTCCGGATGTTCTTTTCCTTTAATATACTGAGGGATAAAATCCATCGGCCCCGGACGATACAGGGAAATTCCTGCGATAATATCTTCCAGGCTCTGCGGTTTCAGCTCTTTCATAAAGTTCTTCATTCCTGCACTCTCTAACTGGAACACACCGTCTGTTTTTCCCGTTCCAATAGAATCCAGTACTGCTTTATCGTCAAAATTAATCTTGTTAATGTTGATCTCTTTTCCGGAACTGTAGCTTGCAAGCTTCTCTGCATCCCGGATCACCGTCAAGGTGCGAAGCCCCAGAAAGTCCATTTTCAAAAGTCCCAGCTCTTCCAGCGTGGTCGCTACGAACTGAGTCGTTACAGATCCATCTGATCCAAGTGACAGCGGCACATATTCTTCTACCGGCTTCTGGCTGATAACAACTCCGGCTGCATGCATGGAAGTATGTCTTGGAAGTCCTTCCAGACGCATGGACATGTCAATCAGTTCTTTTACCTGTGGGTCTTCCCCATAGGACTTTCGAAGTTCTGAGCTGGTCTTGAGTGCCTTATCCAAAGTAATATTCAGCTCCTTCGGAATAAGCTTCGCTATATTATCTACAAATGCATACGGCAGATCCATCACACGTCCTACATCCCGAATCACACCTCTGGCAGCCAGTGTACCAAATGTGACGATCTGAACGACTCGGTCTGCGCCGTACTTTCTTCCTACATAGTCAATCACTTCCTGACGCCTCTCGTAGCAGAAATCCACGTCAATATCGGGCATGGACACACGCTCCGGATTCAGGAAACGTTCAAACAGAAGCTGGTATTTAATCGGGTCAATACTTGTAATCTCCAAACAATACGCCACAATACTTCCGGCACCGGAACCACGTCCCGGTCCGACCATAATCTTCTGTGACCTTGCATAGTGAATGAAATCCCACACAATCAGGAAATAATCGACATAGCCCATCTTGTGAATAACTGACAGTTCATAGTCCAGTCTGTCTTTCAAATCCTGTGAAGGATTCGGGTAACGTCTTTCCAGCCCTTCGTAACACAATTTGTTCAAATATTCCCAGGAGGAAAGTCCATCCGGAACATCGTATTTTGGAAGTTTGGTCACACCAAATTCAATTTCCACATCACAACGGTCTGCAATCTTCTGTGTGTTCTCAAGAGCCTGCAATGCATATGGGAACAGCTTCTTCATTTCCTCTTCTGACTTGATATAATACTGTCCGCCCTCATAGCGCATACGATCCTCGTCTGCCAGCTTCTTACCTGTCTGGATACAGAGCAGAATATCGTGTGCCCGCGCATCTTCTGCATAAGTATAATGTATATCGTTCGTTGCTACCAGTTCAATTCCCGTCTCCTGTGACATGCGCATCAATGCCTGATTGACCGTCTGCTGCTCCGGAATTCCATGATCCTGAAGCTCCAGGAAAAAATTTCCTTTTCCAAATATTTCCTCATACCTAAGAGCTGCTGCTCTTCCTTCACTGTACATGCCTCTTGTGATATTTTTCTGAACCTCACCTGCCAGGCACGCGCTAAGCGCAATGATTCCTTCGTGAAATTCCCTCAAAAGCTCCAGATCCACACGTGGTTTATAATAATATCCTTCTGTGTAACCACGGGATACAATTTTCATCAAATTGAGGTATCCTCCATCATTTTCTGCCAGAAGAACCAGATGATAATATCTGTCATCTCCGCTTCCTACAGCCTCTTTGTCAAACCTGGATCCTGGTGCCACATAGACTTCACAGCCAAGGATCGGCTTGATTCCCTGAGCACGGGCAGCACGGTAAAAGTCGATCACGCCGAACATACAGCCATGATCAGTAATTGCCACGCTGTTCATTCCAAGCTCTTTGACCCGCGCCACACACTCTTTAATTTTATTGGAGCCGTCCAGCAGACTGTACTCTGTATGAACATGTAAATGTGCAAAGCTCATATATTTTTCTCCCTTATTTTCCTTATCTTCGCATGTAATAAAGAATGTGCCTCGGCACATTCTTGCTGCTCTGATACAGATAGAAAAGAAAGCGCTGACAGACTTTTTCGCCCGCCAACGCTAATACTCTCATCAATACTTCATTCTCTCTTCTGATCCTAGCCGTTAATCATATAGGAAATCAGCCTGTCGATGTCTTCTTTTTCATGTGCGATGATTTCCATTTCCGGAATCTCTCCATTTGAAAAGATAGTCGCGAGTGATACATACTGGGATAATTTTGATTTTAAATTCAGTCTGTCTCCCTCACCAGTAACAAGCTCAACTTTTCCTTTACAACTGTCAATTGCTTTAAAAAATCCTTCGATATCTGTAATATTCTGTACTTTCATGCGCTCGCGCTCCTTTCAAAATTTATCACGCCCCCATTATACCTTATTTGTGCAGAAATTCAATAGATTTTTCTGTAATAATGACTTTGTTTTCCTTTAAAAGACGTCCTACTGCACGTTTAAATGCATTTTTGCTCAGTCCCAGTTCATTTTTAATTTTTTCCGGATCTGCCTTGTCTGTAAATGGCAGTTTTCCCCCGTGCTCTTCCATCCGTTTTACGATCAGCTCTGCATCTGCATCCATCTGAATAAATGCTTTCTCACGCACACTTAAGTCCAGCTTTCCATCTTCACGTACCTTTATAACTCTTGCATGGACTTTATCCCCAACCTGAAGATGTCCGCCGTACGCTTCACGCTTCGGGATCAGTGCAGAATACTTATTGTCTACTGCTACAAAAACTCCAAAGTTATCGCTTCTCTCATAGACGATTCCTTCTACATGATCGTCTTTTTTATACGGAGAGTCTGTCTCTAATTTTTCATAAACCTTCATAGTCGCACATAATCTCTCGGACTTGTCCACATAAAGCGCAACCAGCACCTGATCTCCTTTTTTCACCTTAGCAGTCTGCTCTTTGAATGGAAGTAGCAGGTCTTTCGGCAGTCCCCAGTCGAGAAATGCTCCAATCTTTCCGGTATCTTTCACTGTCAGAACAGCCAGTTCACCCAATGTGATCTTTGGTTCTGCTGTTGTTGCAATCAATCTGTCGCTGGAATCCTTGTAAAGAAATACTTCCACCGGATCTCCAATCTCAATTTCTTTTGGTACTTCTTTCTTTGGAAGCAGTACACGTTCCTCACTTGTTCCAAGATATATTCCAAAATCAACTGTCTTTACAACTGTCAGCATTCTTCGTTTTCCGAGTTCTTCGATTAACTTCATCTGTCTTATCCTTTCTCTCTACAATCATCTATCATCAGCCTATTTTATGTAAATGCCCTACACCCATGCAAATTCTACTGCTGCATACAATTCTCCTTCTGTCGTACACAGTTCCACAACTGTCCGGCCATCTCTGTCACCTGTCCTGGGAACAATCATATCCCCCAGCACTGCTGATTTCTTATATTCCACCCGCACCTGACGGATCACTCTCTCTTGATCCAACATTTCCATAGCCATCTGTACATACTGGCAATTATTTACATGTTCATTCGTGTCAATATGGTATCTGCGCACCGGAAACGGCTCCAGACTCATACATTCTTCCGGCAGTGCAATTTTTCTGGATTCATAATCCATCTCCAGCGGTTCACACTGTCCATAAGCATCCAGTTCTTCCTGATCTGGTCTTACCGGACGCCCCTTTTCTACATCCATATATACCCAGACTGACTGTGCGTACGCAGCCTTTTCTCCATTCTCATCTGTCATACAGAAGTTGCGCTCTGCAAGCATTCCCTTGAACTTTGAAGCCCATGTGCTGACCTGGATCTTATCATTCATTTTTGGATAATGATCGATCACGATCTGCCAGTAAGTCAGAATCCACGCTTTTTTCTTTTTTGAAAGTACGTCCAGACCGACTCCGATATCTTCTGACTGAAATGTACTGCAATCTTGAAAATAATTGATGATCGATGGAACTGTAATCTTTCTTGTGTGGTCGATCTCGCTGAAGCGGACGCGGCCGTCAATCATGTATTTATACTCCTTCTTTGGCACTTGCAACGTAACTCCTTTCCACTGTAATGACACACTGATATCTTGGATC
>OGCQ01004653.1_pt1 | contig 10846 bp, 10 predicted proteins | sample 1570161 | NCBI WGS metagenome assembly OGCQ01 (sample SAMEA4384402, study PRJEB24528) | human gut metagenome
ACCATCCTTTCCGCTTTCGGCGCGTAACCTCTTGCTGCGCGGTTCTTGGGGCGTGTTTCGTGCGCTATCATGGACGGACGAAATTCGCGAAAGGAAGTGGCGATGGCCATAACGACGACTCATCAGCAGGATACGGCGCTGTTCGTGGCGGCGTTTTTCGACGAGATGGTGCGCTGGGGCGTGCGCGAGGTGGTGGTGAGCCCCGGCTCGCGGTCGACGGCTTTAGCCATGGCGGCCTACGAGCTGGAGCAGCGCCGACCCCAGGATCTGCGAGTTTATGTGGATATCGACGAGCGCGGGGCGGCTTTTCTCGGTTTGGGCCTTGCGAAGGCGAGCGGTCGCCCCGTGGCGCTCGTGTGCACCTCGGGCACGGCCTTGGCGAACTACTACCCGGCGGTTATCGAGGCGGAAACGTCCCGGGTGCCGCTCATCGTTCTGTCTGGCGACCGGCCCCCGCAGCTGCAGGGCCTCGGCGCACCGCAAACCACCGACCAGCTGAAGGCCTACGGCAATCACGTGCGCTCCTTCCGCGCCATGCCCACGCCGCGCGGCCGCGACCGCGACATCGCCTTTGCCCGCCAGGCGGCCCGCGAGGCGGTGCTCGCCGCGCTTGGCCCGACGGCTACGCTGGCTCCCTACCGCGAGCCGGCGCCGGCAAAGGAGGGGTCGCGCGAGTCCGCGACGGCCGATGTGCTTGAAGGGACGGATTCTGCGGTCGCGGCGGCTTCCCTCGGCAAGCATGCTGCTGTTTCAGCTGGCTCCGGAGCCGCCGCGCTGCCGATGGATCCTGCTGCCACCGTTGCGCTGCCGATGGATCCTGCTGCTACCGTCGCGATGCCGGCGAATTCTGCAATCGCCGGCGCTCCCGCCGATGCTTCTGCGCGGGATGCTGCTGGCGACTTTGCGGCCGCAGCCGCTGAAGAGGCCGATTCCTTCCAGCCGGTCTTCTTCAATGAGGCCGGCGACATTGTGAACTACAACCCGAACGTGCAGGTGGCTTCCCGTGCCTGTATGCACCTGGCCGGTCCCGTGCACGTGAACTTCCCCTTCGATGCCCCGCTCAAACCCGATTTCGCTGGCGCCGATTTGCAGGCCATGCAGCGCGCCGCTCGCGATTGCTTCGCTCTGGGTGCCCGCAATGCCAGCATCGCCGCGAAGGACGGCGCTCTTCTCGATTTGGGCCCGCTTGTTGGCCCCGTCGGCACATTACCCCCTTCGAGTATCGAGGCCATCGAGCGCCTTCTGTGGAAGCGCCCCTCTTTGGTGCTCGCCGGCGAGGGCTCCTGCGAGACTGTGGCCGAGGCAGAGGAGATCCTCGCCTGGGCGCGCAAGCTGTCGCTGCCGGTGCTTGCCGATCCGCTGTCGGGCCTGCGCTCCATCGACGACCCGCTTATCATCGACAACTACGACAACCTCTGCGCTCGCGCCGACTGCCCCGTGCCCGAGGTGGTCATCCGCTTCGGTCGCTATCCTGTCTCGAAAAGTGCAACCGCCCTGCTCGAGCGCGCGCGTCCCGTCTCCCTGGCCGTTGATGTCGCCGAGACGCGCGACTTCAACGCGGCGACGGACGTGTTCGTGGGCACGACGCCCCTCGGGTTCGTGCGCAGCGGATGGCGCGCCGAGGGTCGCAAGGCCCAGCACCGCTTCGCTGATGCCTGGGTCGCTCTCAACGACGAGGCGCGCCTGCGCATTCTCGCCGTGGAATGGGACGGCGTGGCCACCCACGATTCTGAGGCCGCGGAAGGCGCCTACGTGCGCTCGCTTCTCGAGCTGGCGCCGGAAGGCTCGTGTCTCTTTTCGGCGAATTCCATGAGCATCCGCGCCGTGGACACCTTCTACGTGAAAGACGGCAAGCCCCTGGCCGTGATGGCCAATCGCGGGCAGAACGGCATCGACGGCGTGGTCTCGACGGCGGTGGGCGCGGCGCAGCACTTCGCCCAGACGACGTTTCTCACCGGCGACTTCACGCTGCTGCACGACCTCTCCGGCCTCGCGCTCCAGCGCGAGATGCTGCTCCAGCGCCGCGGACCCGCAGGGACGCCGTCGCTGGTCATCGTGCTTCTGAACAACAACGGCGGCGGCATCTTCGACATGCTGCCCCAGGCCTCCGCCGACCCGTACTTCGAGCGGCTGTTCCTCGCGCCCCAGGACGTGCGCTTCACCGAGGCCGCCGCCGCTTTCGGCATCCCCTCGGCCAGCGTGCACACGGTCGGCGCCTTCCGCAGCGCCTATGAGCAGTTCCTCGGCACGCCGGGCATCAGCCTCATCGAAGTGGCGCTGCCCCTGCGCGGCGTCCGCGACCGTTACGCCCCTTATCAGCGCTAATGACGGCCGCTGTGAAGACCGCGATTCCAGCAAAGCCCCCGTACGTCTTGCTGCACGGGTTCGCCCAGACGCCCGCGTCGTGGGATGCGGTGGTGCAGCGGCTGCAGGCGGCCGGCCACCGCACCTATGTGCTCGACCTGCACGAGAGCAAATGCGACCTCAAGTTGCTGAACGCTGAAGGAGCTTTGGAAGATGCGGAGCAGGGGAAAGGCGTGGAAGGCGACGCGGGTGCCGAGGGCGCTTTGGCCTCGGCGCGCGACCCGCTTGCCTCCCTCGGAGCGGTGTGCGACCGGGTGGCGGCCATCGTGCGCCTGGTTGCGCAGGCCGATGGTGCACCGGTGCTCGTCGGTTATTCCATGGGTGGTCGTATCGCCGCCGAAACGGTGGTGCGCCACCCTGATCTGCCGCTGGCGGGGTTGGTTTTGGAAAGCGCGGGACTGGGGCCGTCCGACGAAGCGGCCCGGGCCACCTTGGCCGAGCGTAACGCCGCTTGGGCCCGGCGGCTTCGCGAAGAGGGGGTCGTTGCCTTCATGGACTGGTGGGAAACGCTGCCGCTGTTCGCCACGCAGCGCGACCTTCCGTCGGAGGTGCGCGTCGCCATCCGAGCCGAGCGTGAGGCCCACAGCGCCGAGCTCCTTGCCCGCTCGCTAGAAGCCTGGGGTGCCCACCACCAAGCCGCTGAAGCGGCTACGCTTTCTGCCGTCTCCGACCTGGCCAGGCAAGGCGTTCCGGTGCTCTACGTTGCCGGGGTCCTTGACGAGAAGTACGCCGCTGTAGCCGCCCGCGCCCATGTTGTCGGCGTTCCTGTGGTGCTCGTTCCCAATGTCGGCCACAACGTGCACCTTGAATCCCCCTCCGCGTTTGGAGGGATCGTTGAAGGCGTTCTCGCTGAAGATGTTTCTGCTGAAGGTGCCGTGGCTCGAAAATCATGAAAGATCGGATATCAGGCTGAAAAGGGATCTTTTTCGTACTTTCTAAGTCACGTGCGTAAAGCCTTCTCGCCGGCTTTTCTAAATTATGAGTCACAAACACACTTTATTATGCTAAAGTGTCGGCCATGATTTTCGTTCAGGGACATAAAAGCGGCATGGATGCGGCGGCGCTCGCCGTGGCAAGCCAGCACATTGCCCAGCAGTCGTGCGATGCGGTGGCCTGCGCCCTCATGAGCGCGCACAAGGCTGCCCAGTGTTGCGCCGACGCGGTCGAGCGTGCGCTGGCCAGTGCGCACAAGGCGGCTCAGTGTATCGCCGAGGCGGCCCACGCTATCGCCAGCCAGCATGAGGCCCAGCAGTCCCTGTACGAAGTCTCCCCACAATTCGAGTTCCGATACCTTTAGCACACGGGTTTTCGCCCGTGGCTATTTTTTTGTAGCCAAGGGCGAAAAGTCGTGTGCGCCATCGGACGTATCCGCGCAACGAAAGGAAAGTAGAAGGACATGATCGCGAAAATTCTCTTGGTAATTGCCTTCGTGGCCGTGGCGGTGGCGGTGGGCATCTACTGCCGCCGGCACACGGGCACCGTGGACGGCTTCATTCTGGGCGGCCGCAACGTCGGCCCGTGGATGAGCGCCTTTGCCTACGGCACGAGCTACTTCTCGGCTGTGGTGTTTGTCGGCTACGCGGGCCAGTTCGGCTTCAAGTACGGCATTTCGGCCACCTGGGCCGGCATCGGCAACGCCATCATCGGCTCGCTGCTTGCCTGGTGGGTCTTGGGTCCCCGCACCCGCGAGATGACCCATCGCCTGCAGGCCTCCACCATGCCGGAGTTCTTCGGCAAGCGCTATAACTCCCGGGCGCTGCGCATTGCGGCGGCGGCCATCATCTTCGTGTTCCTCATCCCGTACACCGCCAGTGTCTACAACGGCCTGTCGCGCCTGTTCGGCATGGCGTTCGGCCTGCCCTACTGGCTCTCGCTCATCATCGCGGGCCTTGCCGCCATGCTGCTCGGCGCGGGCCTCGGCAAGATCACGCTCAACCTCAAGGGCGACTACTTCTGTATCGCCACGCTCGGCGTGGGCGAAGCGATACGATTGATCTTCAACAATTTGCAGCTCACCATCAATGTCGGCGGACTCTGTTCGGTGACTGGAACGCACTTTCCAACGGCGATGTCGGCACCTTCCTCTCCACGCTCTTTTCCTCGGCGCTGTTCATCGTCATTATCTTCCTCACCGCCACGGCGCTGCTGATGAACTCCAAGCACGGACGCAGTATGCTCGCCGTGCGCGAGGACGAGCTGGCGGCCCAGATGAGCGGCATCAACACCTTCCGCTCCAAGATGCTCGCCATGTGCATGTCCGCGCTCTACGCCGGCATCGCAGGCGGCATGATGGCGCACTACTTCGGTTATCTTCAGCCCAAGATGTTCCTGATGACCAAGTCTACGGAGTATACCATCATGGTCATCTTCGGCGGCATGGGCTCCATCACCGGCTCGGTGCTCGGCACGGTGCTGCTCTGCGCGCTGCCGGAGCTGCTGCGCGCGGTCGGTGACTGGCGACTGGTCATGTACGGCCTCGCCGTTATCGTCATCATGATCGTCCGCCCGAAGGGTCTCATGGGCGGCAAGGAGCTGCCGGTCGGCAGGATCTGCCGTGCCGTCGGCCGGATTTTCACCAAGAAGAAAAAGGACCTGCCCCCGCCTGACGGCGGCAGCGTCGGAGAGGAGGCGTCGGTATGAGCGACATCACCTTCAAGCACCATGACCCCAACGTCATGCTCGAGCTCTGGCACGTCACCAAGCGCTTCGGCGGCCTGACCGCCGTGGGCGACGTTTCCTTCAAGATCAAAAAGGGTGAGATCTACGCGCTCATCGGCCCCAACGGCGCGGGCAAGACCACCATCTTCAACCTCATCACGGGTGTCTACGCGCTCACCGAGGGCCGCGTCATTTTCGACGGTACGGTTGTCGGGCAGGGCGACGCCATCATCAAGGACGATATGCGCGAAACGGATGTCAAGCCCTTCCGCAAGCAGCCCTACGACATCATGTCCCGCGGCATGGCGCGCACGTTCCAGAACATCCGCCTGTTCAAGAGCGAAACGGTCTACAACAACGTTCTCACCGCGTGCCACGCGGAGGCGGATTACAACATCTTCCAGTCGCTCTGGCGCCTCAAGGTCGGTCCCAAATGGCTGACGAAGTACTATTACCAGGAAAAGGCTCTGCGCGAAAAGACCGAGGAGCTATTGAAGATCATGGGCATCTGGGAGCAGCGCGACATGATCGCCGTCAACCTGCCCTACGGCCAGCAGCGCAAGCTGGAGATCGCCCGCGCGCTTGCGACCGATCCCAAGCTGCTGCTGCTCGACGAGATGAACGTCTCCGACCGCATCTTCGTGCTCAACTTCGGCAAGCCTCTTGCCGAGGGAACGCCCGCGGAGATCCAGAGCAACCCCGAGGTCATCGAGGCCTATCTCGGAAAGGAGGACGACGGCGATGGCGATGCTTGAAATTCGTGACCTGAACGTTTACTACGGCGGCATCCACGCCCTCAAGGGCATCTCGCTCGAGGTCGAGGAGGGGCAGATCGTCTCGATGATCGGCTCCAACGGCGCGGGCAAATCGTCCATGATGAACGCCATCTCCGGCATTGTGAAGTACAAGTCCGGCGAGATCCTCTACAAGGGTCAGCCGCTGCCGACCGCCGCGAACAAGGTCGTCCGGCTCGGCGTGTGTCAGGTGCCGGAGGGCCGCCTGATCTTCGCGAACCTCACCGTTTACGAAAACCTGAAGGTCGGCGCGTATCTGCGCAGCGACAAGGACGGCATCGAGCGCGACCTCAAGCGCGTGTATGAGATTTTCCCGCGCTTGGAGGAGCGCAAAAATCAGATCGCCGGCACGCTCTCCGGCGGCGAGCAGCAGATGCTGGCGATGGGCCGCGGCATCATGTCCGCGCCCGACCTCATCATGCTCGACGAGCCGTCCCTCGGCCTCGCGCCGCTGCTGGTCAACACCATTTTTGATACCATCCGCGAGATCAAGGCCATGGGCAAGACCATTCTGCTCGTGGAGCAGAACGCGCTCAAGGCGCTCTCCGTCGCGGACAACGCCTATGTTCTCGAGCAGGGCCGCATCACCAAGTCCGGCCCGGGCAAAGAACTGCTCAAGGACCCCGCCATCGCGGAGGCCTATCTCGGCAAGGCGGCTCGCTGAGCCGAACCATAAATTTTGGAGGTAATTCCCAATGGCTAAAACGGCACAGGATGTCATGCAGCTCATTCGTGAGCAGGGCATCAAGATGGTCGATTTCAAAATGGTCGATATCAACGGCCAGTACCGCCATGTGACCATTCCCGCCCAGAATTTTACCGAAGCGACCATGACCGACGGCATCGGCTTCGACGCCTCGAACTACGGCTATGCCGTGGTCGAAAAGAGCGACATGGTCTTTATTCCCGACCCCGCCACCGCACAGATCGACCCGTTCTGTGAGGTCTCCACCCTGTCGATGACCGGCAACGCCATGATCATCGACTACCCCCACAACCGCCCGCTCGACCAGTATCCGCGCAACATCGTGCTGGCAGCGGAGCAGTATATGCATGATACCGGCATCGCCGACACGATGCTCATTCTGCCGGAGTTTGAGTTCTATCTCTTCGACGATGTAGCATGGAAGGTCGCGCCGAACGAGATCGGCATGAGCCTCGACGCCGAGCAGGCGCATTGGAACGGCGACATCAACGGACGCGGCGTCATCGTCCCGCGGCAGGGCCACTACCACATTGCCAAGCCGCTCGACCGCACCTACGAGTGCCGCAGCGAGATGTGCCTGCGCATGGAGGAGGCCGGCATCCCCATCAAATATCACCACCCCGAGGTCGGCGGCGCGGGTCAGTTCGAGATCGAGCCGAAGCTCGGCGAGATGAGCAAAATGGCCGACGCGACCATGCTCATCAAGTACATCATCCACAACACCGCCCTCAAGTACGGCAAGAGTGCCACGTTCATGCCCAAGCCCGTCTACGGCGAGGCCGGCAGCGGAATGCACGTCCATATGCTGCTCTTAAAGGACGGCGAGCCGGTGTTCTCCGACGACAACGGCTACTCGCATCTCAGTCAGGAGGCCCACTGGTTCATGGGCGGCCTTCTCAAGCACATCCATTCCCTCTGCGCCATCACGAATCCCAGCACCAACTCCTTCAAGCGTCTGGTGCCGGGCTTTGAGGCGCCCGTCACCGTCGGATACGCCACGAGCAACCGCAGCGCGGTCATCCGCATCCCCGCCTACGCCAAGACGCCGAATATGCGCCGCTTTGAGCTGCGCAATCCGGACGCCACCTGCAACCCGTACTTCTGCTACGCGGCGCTGCTGATGGCCGGTCTTGACGGCATTGAAAACAAGATCGACCCGCACAAAAACGGCTGGGGTCCCTACGACGTCAACCTCTACACTCTCTCCGACGAGGAGAAGGCCAAGCTGCAGGGTCTGCCCACCTCGCTTGACGCGGCGCTTGACGCGCTCGAGGCCGACCACGACTATCTCACGAAGGGCGGCGTGTTCCCCGAAGCGCTGCTCCGCAGCTTCATTGCCGCCAAGCGCAGGGAATGCGCGGCCATGGCCGCCATCCCGCATCCCGCGGAATTCGAACGCTACTACAACCTGTAAAAAACTGCGCGCATCCATCGGGGGACCGCCTTCCGGCGGCTCCCCCCTTTGCGCGCCCGAAACCACGCTCCGCGCCGCGCGGAGAGCAAAGGAGAACGATCATGGAACAAGTCCTGCTGGATCAGATCATCGCCCTGCGTGCACAGCTCCACGCCTGCGCGGAGGTCTCCGGCCGCGAGGCCGTGACAAAGCACACCCTGCTGACCTTCCTGCGCGAGCATACCTCGCTGGAGCTTCATGAGCTTGCGGGCGGCTTCTACGCCGCGCACCGTGAGCCGGAGGGCACAAAGCCCACGGTCGCGCTGCGCGCGGATTACGACGCGCTGGCGACGCCCCAGGGCGGCGCGGCGCACCTGTGCGGTCACGACGGACATGCCGCGGCGCTGTGCGGCGTCGCGCTGATGCTTGAGGGGCAGTCCATCGGGCGCAGCGTGTTTCTGCTCTTTCAGGGCGCGGAGGAGACCGGTGCGGGCGCGGCGCTGTGCTGTGAGCTTTTTAACCGCGAGAAGGTCGACGAGATCTACGGCGCGCACAACCTGCCGGGCTTTCCGTTCGGCGCGGTGCTCACCCGCGCGGGCACCTTTGCCTGCGCCAGCCGCGGCGTGACGATTCATTTTGTTGGTAAGCCCGCCCATGCCGCCTATCCCGAGACCGGCATCTCCCCCGCTCCCGCAGTCGGACAGCTGTTGGTCGATCTGCCCGCGCTCGCCGCGCCCGAGCAGTACCGCGGCATCACGCTCTGCACCGTCATCGGCGCGCAGATGGGCGAAAAGGCCTTCGGCGCGGCGGCGGAGTCTGCCGAGCTGTGGCTGACGCTTCGCGGCGAGCACGACGACGATCTTGCGCGGCTCCGCCGCAGTGTGCTCACCCGCGCGCAGGAGCTGGCCCACAAGAACCATCTGGAGTTTTCCTTTGAAGAACAGGACATTTTTCCCGCCACGGAAAACGACGCGCTCTGCGCCAGCCGCGTCATGCGCGTGTGCCGCGGCACGCTCCTGCACGACCCGATGCGCTGGAGCGAGGATTTCGGCCATTATCTGCACCGCTGCCGCGGCGCGTTCTTCGGCGTGGGCGCGGGCGAGGATCACCCGCAGATCCACACCGAGCACTACGAATACCCCGACGCGCTTCTGGAGCCGACCGTCGAGGCGTTCCGGGCGCTGCTCACCAGCGAATAAGAAAGGACCTGCGCCGCGCGGCGCAGGTCCGTTCTTTTTGCTTGTTACGGCAATACCGCATAACCGCATAATGGTACAAGAGCAATTTGCTCGCAAAGCGCCGCGGCTTTCATTGTGCGGTGTTGCCTTAAGCCTTTTTGCGGATGAGGATGAACGGGGTGCATTGCCCCTCCTGTCCTGCGGGATTGTCGCGCACGATCTCACAGAGCTGCTCGTCCGTCAGCGTGACGTTGCGGCACTTGCCGAGGATCACGCAGTCGATGTCGCTCGCATCGATGATCATGGCCTTCACGCCGGTCTTTTCGTAGATCTCATCGCAGACGCCGGAGGGGTTTTCGGGATTGAGAATACCGTAGTCCACATACTCCTTGAACGAAATATCGTAGTCGATCAGACCGTCGATGCCGTCCACCTCGTGTCCGCAGACCTTGTAGAACACGCCCTTCTTGCCGAAGAGCTTTGTCACCGCCGAGCAGAAGGCCGCCAGCAGCACGCGCGGCAGGCCGCAGATCATAATGATGAGCTGCATCTTGTGCGGCGTACCCGCGCCGGGACCCGCGGGCGTGACGTGTACGAAGCGGCACAGCAGCTTCGCCCAGAAGCCGGGGTGGATGTCCTTGCGGTAGACGATGCGCTTCTGGCACAGGGCGATGACCTTCTCGCTGATGCTCAGCAGGTCGCCCTCCTCATAGAGCGGCTTGACGTAGCGCTCGATCAGGTCGATATAGTTCTCGCCGATCTGGACGAAATGCGTCTGAATGGCGTGGCGCTGATAGACGCCGGTCGAGGTCTCGATCTCAACCTTTTTGGACTCATTTGCAACAAATTCCATGAAAAAATGCCTCTTTCGTGCAGGATGATCAAGTGTGCATTTATTGTACCACAAAATCCGCAAAAAGCTACTGTTATTTGCAAAAAGATAAAAATTCGGAAAAGCGCGGCGAACGCCGCGCTTTTCGCTTGCTTATTGTCCTCTCTGCGCCTGCGGCATCTCCCATGCCAGATGGTCGGTGTGGAGCAGATGATGCGATTTCTCTCCGAGGGGCTTGCCGAGATAGTCGCGATAGAGCGCCTGCACGTCGGGATTTTCGTGCGAGAAGCGCAGCGCTTCGCCTTTGTCGAGCCGCCAGAGCACGCCGCCGCGTGTCTCCGCCAGCTCCTGCCCGTCATGAATGGGCTGACCGCCGCCGCCCGCGCAGCCGCCGGGACAGGCCATGACCTCGACAAAGTCATAGCTGACCTCGCCCCGCTCAAGGGCATAGAGCAGCTTCCGCGCGTTGCCGAGTCCGCTCACCACCGCGACCTTCACCTCGCCCGCCGTGGGAATGTTGAAGCTCGCCTCCTTCCAGCCGTCCATGCCGCGCACGGCGGTGAAGGCGTCGGGATCGGGGTTCCCGCCGGTCACGAGGTAGTACGCCGAGCGGAGCGCGGCATCCATCACGCCGCCGGTCGCGCCGAACACGACCGCCGCGCCCGTGCCGCTGCCGAGCGGGGAGTCGAACTCCTCCTCCGGCAGATGGACAGGGGAAATGTGGTTCGCGCGGAGCATAATGTCCAGCTCGCGCGTGGTGATGCTCACGTCAACGTCGGGAATGCCGTCCTCGCCGCGCATGGTCGGAAGCGTACACTCGCTCTTCTTTGCGACGCACGGCATGATGGACACGACAAACAGCCGCTTGGGATCAATGCCGATCTTCTCGGCAAAGTAGGTCTTGGCAATGGCGCCGAACAT
>OGCQ01004655.1_pt1 | contig 10839 bp, 9 predicted proteins | sample 1570161 | NCBI WGS metagenome assembly OGCQ01 (sample SAMEA4384402, study PRJEB24528) | human gut metagenome
CCGCAACAGCGTGGTGTACACCGGCACCCACGACAACGTGACCACTGAGGGCTGGCGCAACAACGCCAGCGCCGAGGATGTGGCATACGCCTGCCGGTATCTGCGCTGCACACCGGAGACCCTGACCGAAGGCATGATCTGCGCATGCCTTGCCAGTGTTTCGGATACCGCCATCATCCCGCTGGCAGACTGGCTGCATCTGGGCAGCGAGGCCCGCATCAACACCCCCAGCACACAGGGCGCAAACTGGCACTGGCGGCTGGCGCAGCCCCTACCCGCAACATTGGCCGGGCATATCGCCGAGCTGACCACGCTGTATGAGCGTGTGCCGGAAAGGCTTTAAATGCCCGTTTCCCTTTCGTCTGACAACCTGTAAAATACACAAGGCATCTGCTTTGCCCGCTGCTGCGTCCTGCGCAGCACAGCGGGTACGGGCAGATGCCTTTGTTGTCCGCTTTTTCAGCACGTTTTTGCTACAACATTTTTTCGCCGTAAAAAAAGCAGGCGCTTTGCGTGTTTACAGCGTATTCAGGTCAGTTTTTCAGCATTCCGTCACAATATATTCACAAATGTATCATGGTTTTCAAACCCGCGCTCTCTTGTCATTTTTGTGCAGATATGCTACAATTCAGTTACTAGATGAACTGCCCCTTGGGGAGTTCTGTGTACGAAAGGAGTTTTCCATCATGGATCATACATATCAGCGCCCGCTGCAGCTGCCTGCCGGCTACTCTGTGCTCTCTGCCGAGGAGATGACCTACACCGAGGGCGGTGCCTTTTCCATCAACATCACCCCGCAGCAGGTCATGGCCTTTGGCATCAATGTTACGGTAAATCTGCTGGGCTTGATGGGGCGCTATGCGTTCCAGGGCGCAGTCTCCGGTATGCAGAATGCCCTGAACGATGGTTTGAGCGTTGGTGATGCCATAGGGCACTACTGGGGCAAGCTGAACACATGGAGCAAGGTTGCCACGATCGGTATGGCTGGTCTGGGCGGTTATTATGCCTATTGTCAGGCACGCAGCATCTATCTCTCCATCAAAAATCTTGTGGACGCCTTTAAGAATACGTACAACGAAATTCAGGCCAAAAAGAAGGCAGAACAGGAGGCCGCCGAGCAGCAGAATTGTCTGCCTACTCTGGTAGCTCTGTGCTGATCTTTCATCGACCCGGAAAGGAGTGTTCTTATTTATGAAAAAGCTTCAGCTGCCCTCTTCCTACGCAGCCCTCTCCCCCGAGGAGCAGCGTGCTGCCTTTGGCGGCAGCGAATTCGGCGATGCTGTCGGCAGCTTTTTTGATAATCTGCACTTTGGTGATTTCTTCTGGGAAGGTGGGCTGATCTCGTTTTCCTTCACATTCGTGCCCATGCTGCTTTTCCGCATGATCAAGGCAGGTGTGCAGACCGGGATCAAGCTCTCTCAGCAGATCGGCCGCCTGCTTGGCATCACCCGTGAGACTGCCGTCACTGCCGTCCAGTACCTGGATAATGTTCAGCAGAGAGGTGCCAAGCCGGTCGAGAATTCTCTCCCCCAGCCTTTTTCGCTGCAACAGTAAGCCATAAAAATAAGCCGTGCATCCCGGAGCATTCCGGTCATGCACGGCTTTTTGTTTTGTTCAGATCACCCGGACTGCGCCCTGCTCCCGCAGGCGCAGCACATAGCAGCTGCCCTGCCCGAACACCCGCTCAATGGCTGTATGGTACCGCCCGAGCAGCCGCCCGGGCACATAGGCTTGGATGGTGCCTGCAAAGCCGCCGCCCTGCATCCTCCACGCGCCCTCGGTGCCTTCCAGAATGCTCTGGCTCAAGGCCAGCGCCACCGACAGCCCCTGATGCCGCACATCCGCTGTGCAGTACACGTTCTGGCACAGCGCAAAGGAAGCCTGTCCGCTCTGCTTCACCAGCCCCGCAAACACCGGAAACTGCTTTGCATAAAGCGCATCCCGCTGCGCCAGCGTGCGTGCGTTTTCCTCAAAATAATGGATCGCCCGCAGCACCGCACGGTCTCCGCAGCGGCTGCGCAAGGCAGGCAGTGCCGCCCAGAATGCCGTCTCCTGTACCTGCCCCAGCAGCGGCTTACCGAAGCAGGCGGCCACCTGCTCCATCTCCTGCCGGATGGTTGCAAACTCTCCGGTCAACTCGCTGTGGCTGCCCCGGGTATCGGTGACGCAGAGGAACATCCCCTCCGGCAGCAGACCGTCTGCGTGGAGTTTTTCAATCTTTGGGGTGCGCGGATCGGCAAAATCTGCAAAGATAATACCGCCCACCGCACTGGTCAGCTGATCCAGCAGGCCGCTGGGCTTGCCGAAATAGGTATTTTCCGCGTACTGGCAAATGCCGGCCAGCTCTGCCGGGGTCAGCCCGGTACTGTATTCCTCGTTCCAGATGGAGGCCATGCCCATCTCGAACGCCGCCGAACTGGACAGCCCGGAGCCGCGCAGCACATCGCTGGCGGTATAGGCATCAAAGCCGCCGATCTGCTTGCCCACTGCGCGGAATCCCTCGGCAAGGCCGCGGATCAGACTGGCCGAGTGGGTGCTCTCCCCTGCCTGCGGCTCTGCGGTAGCAAGATCAATGACATCCAGTTTGTTGAAGCCCCGGGACTTGACCCGCACATAGCCATCCGTGTTGCGGGCCGCCACCGCCACCAGATCCAGCGTGACCGCCGCCGCAAGGCCATAGCCGCCCTGATGATCCGTGTGGTTACCGCCCAGCTCTGCCCGCCCCGGTGCAGAGTACACCTGCACCTGCCGCCCGGGGCCGAAATACAGCTCGAACTGTTCCAGCGCCGCCGCATAGCGCCCGCGCTGCCGTTGCAGCACCGCCGGGTTCGCCCCATAAAGTGCAGCAAGTGCGTTGTCCCAGCTGCCCTGCAGGATCTGTTTTCTGAGTTGTGCACTGGTGGCCATGACAGCTCCTCCCCTCCAGAATGAACGATTCTGCTCTTTTTGCTTATTGTAATGCATTTCGGGCTTTTTTTCAATTTATTTGATCCAAAAATCCAAATTTCGGCGTCAGTTGCAAAGAATAAGATGTACTTTTGTTGAATTTGCAGGGCATTCTATGGTATACTGGGTGCAGAATGTGACAGGACGGAGGTAAAGCTGCCATGCCAGACGTTTATAAGCAATCCTTTAAGCAGAATTACACCAACAACATTGAATTGTCCATCTTCAACTGCGGCTTGGAGCGGTGCGCTCCGGGTCAGACATGGGGTCCCGGCATCCGCGACCACTACCTGATCCATCTGGTGGTATCCGGCAAGGGCATCTTTGAGGTGGGCGGCCGCACTTGGGAGGTGAGCGAGGGTGATCTTTTCTTCGCCCGCCCCAGCCAGCTGATCCGCTATACCGCCGACGAACAGCAGCCGTGGGAGTACAGCTGGGTGGGCTTTAACGGTGCCTGTGCCCACAAGCTTGCCGCGCAGCTGCCCTTTACAGACGATGCACCCGTGCACCACACCAGCGACCCGGACGGGATGCGGGCAGCCCTGAACAACATCTACTCTTCCCGTGGGCTACAGCCGCAGGACGAGGCTGCCATGGTGGGGTATCTGTACCTGTTCATCGCCGCTTTGATGCGGGAGACCAGCGCAGGCAAGCCTCACACGGCCTCCTCTTCCAGCCAGTATGTGCTGAACGCCATCAAGTACATCCAGTTCAACTACTCCCACGACATCTCCATTGACGACGTAGCCAAGAGCGTGGGGGTTTCCCGCAGCCACCTGTACCGGGTGTTCATGCTGAATGTGGGCAAGAGCCCCATCGACTACCTGACTGAGTACCGCATCAACGAAGCCTGCAAACTGTTGCGTGCCGGCAGCCTTTCCATTGCAGAGGTGGCGGTGTCGGTAGGCTTCTTTGACCAGTTCTACTTCTCGCGGGTGTTCAAACGCGCCAAGGGCGTGCCGCCCAGCAAGTATTTTGCCGCCCAGCAGGACGCCGACCCGGCAAGCCCTGCCCAACTGTAACCTGAGCCCATCACACAAGGAGAAACCATGCCTTTACAGAAAAACCAGATCCTGACCCTGCGCATCGAGCGCCTTTCCAGCGACGGCAGCGGCGTTGCCCACAGTGCCGATGGCGAGGCCGTGTTCGTGCCCGGCACTGCCCCGGGGGACGAAGCCCGGGTGCGCATCGTAAAGGACTGCGGTCGGTATGCCTTTGGCATTCTGGACGAGCTGCTCACCCCCTCGCCGGACCGCATTCCGGTGGACTGCCCGGTAGCAGGCCCCTGCGGTGGGTGCAGCCTGCGGCATCTGGACTACGCTGCAGAGCTGCGCGCCAAACAGGAAAGCGTGCTGGACGCCTTCCGCCGCATCGGCGGGCTGGAGGTTCCGGTGCTGGATATCCTGCCCTCCCCGGAGGTGGACCGCTACCGCAACAAGGTGCAGTTCCCTGTGGGCGTGGACAAGAACGGTGCGCCTTGCATCGGCTTTTACGCCGGACGTACCCACCGCATCGTCCCCTGCCCGGACTGCAAGCTGCAGCCCGGCGTGCTGAACGAGATCGGCAACGCGCTGTGCGCTTTTTTTGCGCAGCAGGGCATCCGTCCCTACGACGAGCAGAGCGGCAAGGGGCTGGTACGGCACATCTTCCTGCGGCGCGGCGCGCACAGCGGGCAGATCATGGTGTGTCTGGTATGCACCCGGGCAAAGCTGCCCCACGCAGAGCAGCTTTGCACCGCGCTGCGGGAGCAGTTCCCGGCCATCAGCACCATTCTGCTCAACGTCAACGCCAAAAATACCAACGTCATTCTGGGCGGCGAAAACCATATCCTGTACGGTCCGGGCTACATTGAGGACACTCTCTGCGGCGTACCGGTGCGTCTGGGGCCGCTGTCCTTCTATCAGGTCAACACACTGGCCGCCGAGCGGCTGTACGGGGTTGCCGCGCAGTACGCGCGGCTGACCCCGGACGACTCGCTGCTGGATCTCTACTGCGGCATGGGCACCATTGGCCTTTCCATGGCCGACCAATGCCGGGAGCTGATTGGTGTAGAGATCGTGCCGGAGGCCATCGAGAGCGCCAAGGCCAACGCTGCCCGCATGGGCGAGGCCGTAGCCGCCAAGAGCCGCTTTTTCTGCGCCGATGCCGGTCAGGCTGCCACTCAGCTCGCCGCCGAGGGCCTGCACCCGGACATCGTCATGCTGGACCCGCCCCGCAAGGGCTGCGATGAAGCCACTCTCTCCGCTGTGGTGCGCATGGCCCCCCGCCGGGTGGTGTATGTCAGCTGCAACCCCGCCACCGCCGCCCGAGACGCCGCATGGCTGGAAAAGAATGGGTACCATGCAGAAAAGGTGCAGCCGGTGGATCTGTTCCCGAGGACGAAGCATGTGGAAGCGGTTCTCCTTTTGACCAAACTCAATGTCGAGCGGCATATCGAAGTGGACGTCAGCATGGACGAGTTGGATGTGACTGCTGCGGAGAGCAAGGCAACTTAATTATGTGCGGGAACATTATCAGCTCAAGGTCTCCAACCTCTATATCGCACAGGTGAAGCAGAAGTACGGTATCATCGAGCGAGAGAATTACCATAAAGCGAAAAATGAAAATGCGAAGCATCCCCAGTGTCCGAAGGAAAAAGAGGATGCGATTGTGGAGGCATTAAAGCATTTTCAGATGATTTGATACGCAATCACCCCAGAGAGAATAGCCTCTTGTGCGTTCTCTCTGGGGTGATTTTTGCGTTATGCTACTTCCGGGTAGCGCATATATACATACTCGTAGATTTTCTTCTGGTAGGTCTGGATATCGCTTACATCATAGCTATTGGGAAGTTCTTGCCAAAGGGTATTGCGAATCAGGTTATCCACAATCGCCTTAGTTTCCTGCTTGTCCGTCCAATGGTCGAGTTTGGCAATCTGCTGTTTGATTTTTGTCAACAAGTCCACAGACACCTTCTTGATCGTTTCAATTTCCTGCTTCGTGAGGTTCTCCGAAAACAGCAAATCGTACACTGAAAGTTCCTCATCGCTGGAAAAGCCCTCACGCACATAGCGCTGCTGTTCCATATCCAGTGAACTTGCAAGCTCCATCAGATCCATGAAGGTTTTCTCAATGGTCGCACGGTTCTGCTCTGCATTGTAGGCATCGATAATCTCCTGATAGCGGTCATAATAATCAATGCGCTGCGGGTTTGCAAACAGCATTTTCGCCAATTGCTGATTCACCAGTTCATCCAGATCGCGCAGCAAGAGATTCTTCCGCCGAGTGCGGGCAAACTCCCGGCTCAGCAGGTCAAAATCAATTTTGCTGATGTCAAACTGCCGGGAAGGTACAGCCTCCTGATCCGGCTTTTCCACATGGATGTACTCGTTGACGATGCCGTTGATCTGCACCATCAGGTCGGTATTGTCCGCGTGTTTCCGCTTCTGCTGCAAGCCCTCGTAGATGGCGAGAATTGCGTTTTTCCGGGCGCGCACGGCATCGTCCACATCGTCACGGTCTGCGTAGCGGAACAGCCGTGCCAGTTCAGACGCATAGGTCTGGAAGGTTTTCTTGGTTTCCAACGTCTCGCACATCGCGTTGACTGCATCCTGTACAAGGCTCATCTTCTCAAAGTCCTGTGCATCCACCAGTTCCTGCAGCCGGAACCCGTGTTCTACCAGAAAGCCGTCCGTTTTTCCGATGACCGTGCGGATGCGCTGAATCAGCTCCGTTTTGTCCACCGTTGGGTCAATGCCCGCCGGGCTGTTCTTGCTGACCGTATAATCTGCCAGAGCCTTGCGCAGCGCCTTTACGATACCAATATAGTCCACGATCAGGCCGTTGCTCTTGCCCTCAGAAACACGGTTTGCACGAGCAATAGTCTGCATCAGGGTATGGGCTTTCAACGGCTTGTCCAGATACAGACAGGACAGACACTTTACATCAAAGCCCGTCAGCCACATGGCACAGACGAACACCACCCGGAACGGATTCTTGCTGTCCTTGAATTCTTTATCCAGCTCCCGCTTTTCCATTTTGGCACGGTGCGGCAGAATATCCAGCCCCCACTTTTTGAAGGTCTGCACCTCGTTCTGCTCCTGACTGATCACCACTGCCATTTCGGTTTCTTTCATCCATGCCAGTTTACGGGCAAGCTCCTGTGCTTCCTGCTGGGTCACTGTGCCCTGCCGGGCTTCCAGCTCCCTGATCTTTGCCCGCCAGTATTCCTGCACATAGTTGTACATCCGCACACAGGTGACCTTATTCAGGCAGACGAACATCGCCTTGCCGCTGGTCCAAAGGTCAGAGTAATGCTCCACAAAGTCCTTTGCAATGGAGCGCAGCCGTTCATCTGCGGTGAGAATATGGATCTCCTTGGCAAATTCTCGTTCCAGCTTTTCCTCCTGCGAAGGATCAAGGTCGGCTGCTTCAATGGCATCCAAAATCCGCCCGGTGATCTCCGGCTTGTCCAACTGGGCGATCTTATCCGCACGGTTCTCATAATACAGTGGCACCGTTGCGCCGTCCTCCACTGCCCGCTTGAAATCATACACCGACAGATACCCGCCAAAGGTGCGTTCCGTGATATGATCATCCGCCAGAAGCGGTGTACCGGTAAAGCCGATGCGGGACGCCGTGGGCAGCAGGTGCATCATGTTGTCTGCAAAAATGCCGTATTGGCTGCGATGGGCTTCGTCCGACAAAATCAGAATGTCGTGATCCGGGTAGATGGGCGGTTCCTTGGGCAGATTGAACTTCTGGATCAGGGTAAACACAAAGCTGGGGTTGCCCTGCAGCTTTTTTACAAGGTCTGTACCGCTGGATGCAATGAACTGTGAAGCCTTTGTCTTGCCCAGCAGACCGCAGTTTTCAAAGGTATCGCTGATCTGCCGGTTCAGCTCGTCACGGTCGGTCAGCACCACAATGGTGGGCGAGCCTGCAAACTTGCGCCGGATCTTCTGCGCCAGAAAGACCATGGAGTAGCTTTTGCCTGACCCCTGCGTGTGCCAGAACACACCCAACCTGCCGTCTTTCAGCTTGCGGTTCTCGTAAGCACTGACGGCCTCGTTGACGCCGAGATACTGGTGGTTGCGGGCCAGAATCTTGGTGGTGCGCCCACCGGAATGGTCGTAAAGGATGAAGTTTTCCAGCAGATCGAGGAAGGTCTTTTTCTCGCAGATGCCCCGCAGCATGGTTTCCAGTTCCACGCTGCCTGCATCGCTTTCCTTCAGACGCTTCCATTCGTGGAAGAACTCGTACTTGCTGCCAAGCGTACCCACCTTGGCTTCCAATCCATTGGACAGCATGAGAAAGGCATTGTAATAGAACAGCTGCGGAATGGTATCGAGATAATTTCGGTAATTGTCTATGTAGGCGTTCTGCACATCCACGGTAGGCTTTTTCAGCTCGATAAACAGCAGCGGAATGCCATTGACAAAGCCCACGATGTCCGTTCTGCAGCGGTACAGCTGCGAGTGGATCTTCATTTCTTTTACGGCGAGGAAGTGGTTGTTTTCCGGGTTTTTGAAGTCGATCACCGCCGCGCTTCGGATTTCGGTGCGGCCATCCGGCCGCTTGACCGTCACCGGGATGCCATCCCGCAGCAGAAAATACTTTTCCTCGTTGATCTGCATCAGGGATGCGGTGGAAACGTGCGCCGTGAATTTCTTCTGCACCTCGTCCAGCTGGTTCGGGGTGAGCCACGGGTTCAGCCGCAAAAGCGCCTGCCGAAAATACCGGGTCAGCAGCACTTCCCCATAGCTGGTGCGGCCCAACGTCCCGTCCGGCCCCAGCTTTTCGGAGTTGTAAGCCAGCACCACCTCCCAGCCCAGAACATTTTGCAACAAATTGCCCGCACTGTTCTGAACAAGGACATTTTCGGAGTATTCGCGGCTCATAGGATCACCTCATTTTAATGCTTTCGCTTTCTGGACACTCGAATTTTCTCAACTTCCGTTAATGGTGCAGACAACGTGCTATTGTCCCATAGTTTTTCAAAATAATTTGAATATTGCTGAAACCCTTTTCCACCATCTGCAAATGCATACGTTATCGTTTGATTGCTCAGTTGTCCATACCAATACGGTCCGACAAAAACTTCTCCATCTACCCGCCAGTAAAAGTCAAGCGTCATACAATTATAACCTTTGACAATTATCTTTCCTTTATAGTTTTTCGCATTTAATTTATCTGCCCACGCAACCAAGTCCTCTATCGATTTTTTTATTTGATTGGGTGCAGTATTTTCTTCTCTTTCTCTCGCGGCAACAAATTCGCTTTCAGGATTCATTGTCAGGATTCGAAAGATAACTCCTTTCTTTAAGCAACTCTCAACTTTGTTTTCATACTTATTTCTAAAATTACTCAAGCCAAAAGCTACTGCATCGACCTGATATCTTGCTCTCTAATTCCGGGTCGGAATCCGCATTTTTTTCTGCACGAGTGCTGTAAATCTTCGAGATTTTCCACTCGTCCAGTGGGTTCTCCTTTCTACGATCGACAAGAAGTGCTGTAATAAGTGCTACAACAGCAGATGCAAGAAGCGAGCACCCAATATTTGACACAATGGCTGTTGGTGAATCCCATACGAAAGCGTCCATCAATGCTAAAAACAATCCTGTTGCAAAGAAAATCAATCCCGCAATAATTGCCATCAAATTAAACTTATATTTCATGCAAACACTTCCTTTCTCAGATAACTTTATACTTTAAAGTTTTAACAGTAGTGGCAACAATGCAATTCCTACATCGCAGCTCTTATCTGCCAGCCACGTCAAAACAGGTTTTACTTTTTCCCATTTTGACTTTTTGCTGTCTTTGGACTTCACCACTTCTTCAATCTCAGAAATTTTATCCAGCACTTCCTGTGTCTGTTCATTCGTGAGTGAAGTCATTTCTTCTACTTCTTTGCGCACCTGCTCAAATGTAACGTTAACATTCACGCTGTTGGTAACATTGACAATCTGCGAATTAGAAACTTCCGGTTTGGGCAACTGTACCGCATTCATCTGGTATTTGTACGTTTCCAGCTTTGCTTTCATCATTTCCAGATTTTCAACCACACAATTCGGGTGTTCTACCAGATGTCCATAAAAGACCATTTTCGCATTTCTATCATTGTACCACAGACCATCATACCATTGCTTTACACATGCTTGGTATTTTCCGTCTATCTCTCTATGTAATTTCAAGCGTTCATCGTCACTTAAATTTTGAGTATTACTCAATCGTTCAATATCCGCACGTACCATATCATAAAAATCTTTTGGCATATCCATAAAGTCACACCTCCACTTCCCCACTCATCAATTTTGGCAGTAACCTATCCCGTGCTTCTATTAGCTTTTTATTTTTAGAATCCAAATTTTCTATTTGTTTATCCATCTGTGACACTATTTTCTCAAATTGCATCATCAAATTCCGTTCAGGGATCAAGAATTTCTGGTTTAACAGTTCATCTTTCGAAACAGACGCAAAGATAGAGCCATTTCCAACAATATTATCTTTGAAGAACTTGTTTTTCAATAGGTAATACAGATAGCTTTGACATCCATCCGCTTGATTTATTGCCGCAAGGCCTCGTCCAATCACAACTTTATTCTTGGTAATATTCAATCTCCCCACAGGTGCCCGAACACTAAAAAGAATACTGTTTGGTTCTGCTATTCGAGTATACGATGTAGAATAAATATCATCCATCACGAACCGCACACCATAGCTGCCAACCCCCTGGTGAAATGGCAATCCTTTTTTCTCCGAATTATAAAACTCAGACTTTGGACTTTGACCCATAATCACATTTGCCACCTGAGACAATGTTTTTTCATTCCACCCCTCCGGCACACCGTCCACAATTTTCGTGTTTTCATGCCCCGGAAAGCGCAAATCCACAAACCACTCTTTATAAAGCCG
>OGCQ01004666.1_pt1 | contig 10816 bp, 22 predicted proteins | sample 1570161 | NCBI WGS metagenome assembly OGCQ01 (sample SAMEA4384402, study PRJEB24528) | human gut metagenome
GTTCAAATATAAATTTTGAAATTAATAAAAATGGAGAATTTTTAAATGTTTATATAAAGAATTGAAGATAAAATATCAATTATAATAAATTTTATTATAATTGGTGTTTTTTTATTATATAAATAAAAGTTTATTGACTAAGAATTATAAAAAGTGGATAGTATTTCAATAGAGTTCATTATAATTATATTTAAATTTTTAGGAGGACATTGTGGAAATTTTAATATTAATATTAGTACTTTGTATAGGAAGTTTTCTAAATGTATGTATTTATAGAATACCAAGAGAGGAATCTATAGCATTTCCACCATCTCATTGTACAACTTGTGGATATAATCTTAAGGCTTTTGATCTTATTCCAGTTTTAAGCTACTTAGTTCTAAGAGGAAGATGCAGAAAATGTGGAGAAAAAATATCTATAAAATATCCATTAGTTGAAATTTTAAATGGAATATTATATCTATTAATATATTTAAAATTTGACTTAAGTTTAAATTTTATAGCATATAGTATTTTAGCTTCAATATTAATAGTAATTTCTTATATAGATTTAGAGTGTAAATATATATATTCATCAACAACAATCTTAGGGGCAGTCTTAGGGGCTGTTTATATACTAACAGGATTGTATACAAAGGATACAACCTTACTTAATAATGTATTAGGTGGAATTATTGGATATTTAATCATATACCTAATAGTAGTAATTACAAAAGGAATGGGACAAGGCGATGCTGAAATAGCAGGTATTTGCGGATTGTTTATTGGTATTAAAGGAATTTTAGTAGCTTTATTTATTGCTATAGTATTAGGTGGATTAGTAGCAACTATAATATTACTATTTAAATTAAAAGACAGAAAAGCAGAGATTGCTTTTGGGCCATATATAGCTATTGGAACTATGATGTATATTGTAATAGGAAGGGAATTATTGTTATTTTATTTAAATTTTTTTCTTTAAAATGTGAATTTAATTTAAACATAAATTGTGCTTGAAAAATACTAAAGTCTGTATTGACATTGGAAATGAATTGAAATAGATAAAAGAGGAAATTTTGAAAATGATATAATTAAGAACTCAAATAGATATAGGAGTGAATTTTATGGCTATAGTTCAAAAGAAAAGACTTGGAGATATCTTAGTAATGGCAGAAAAAATAACTACATTTCAGCTTCAAAATGCTTTGAAAACCCAAAACTTTTAGGAAAAAAGTTAGGAGAAGTTTTAATTGAGAGTGGAATAGTTTCAGAAAAAGATATTATAGAGGCTATAGAAACTCAAACTGGAATACAAAAAGTTGATTTAAATAATGTTAATTTTGATAAAAAATCCATTAAGATAATACCACAAAACCTTTGCATTAAATATAACTTAATAGCCTTTGGCTTTGAAGAAGAAAAAATAATGGTAGTTCTTTCAGATCCATTAAATATTTTTGCAATAGATGATATTTCTATATCAACAGGATTAAATGTTAAAACATTTATTGCATCTAAGAAAGATATTAACAAATTTGTTCAAATAAATTATAGTAGCGAAGAAGTTAATAAAGCAGCAGAAGAGCTAATTAAAGAAACTATAGATTCTAAAATTATTGATTTAGATATAGAAGAAATAAATGATGTAAAAAATGCTCCTGTTGTTAAGATGATAGAGTATTTATTTAAGAATTCTATAGAAATGAGAGCTTCAGATATACACATAGAGCCTTATGAAAAGGAAATAAGAATAAGATATAGGATAGATGGAAAGCTAACAACTATTAGTACTTTAGGAATTGAAAGCTTAGCTCCATTAATAACTAGAATAAAGATACTTGCAAATTTAAATATAGCGGAAAAAGGAATACCACAAGATTGTAGAATAATAACTAAAGTAGATAATGATGAGGTTGATCTTAGAGTATCTATCTTGCCTGTAGTAAACGTTAACAATGAAGGGGATTAACCTTTGCAAGTGGCCTTAGAAGTATACTAAGGCAAGATACTTACTATCCTTAATAAATGGCTACTTTAGAGGGTTTAGAGAATTTCGTCAGAAATTTCGTCAAAAATTATTTCGAAAAAATTTTTGAAATAGCTTTACTTGCAATTTCCATCATATCATCTGTAACATGAGAATAAGTTGATAATGTTTGTTTAATATCATGCCCTAAGATCTTAGCTATTGTTTTAAAGTCTACTCCATTCTGGATTAATAACGTAGCATAGGTATGCCTTAATTCATGTATAGATATACCAGCGTATTCTCTTAGCTTTGGATTTAAATATTTCTCTATAGAAGCTTTATTAAATGGAGCAACTCTATTATCTATAGAAACAGGATTATTTTTTTTATAATCTTTTAATGTTTTAATAAAAGTTTTATTGATTGGTACTTTTCTATTAGAATTTTTAGTTTTTAATTCTCCAAAACCACTTATGCCATTTTTTAATAACTTCCATTGTTTATTAACAATTAAACAGTAGTTAGTTTCATCTATATCATTCCAAGTTAACCCTAAAATTTCACCACATCTTAAGCCAGTATTAGCAGCTATGTAAGCTACTATAAAGAATTTATCATATCTAAGTCTTTCTAATAAATAATCTAATTCTTTTTTTGTTAAGGCTTTCTTATTAGTATCTCTTTTATTAACTGGAAGTTTTACTTTTTTAGTTGGATTTATATAAATATAGTTATAAGTTACTATATAATATTCAAACTCTAATGAAATTCGTCTAATATAAGTTTTTATAGTTTCTATATTGAGGCCTTTCTTTATTAACATATCAACACATCTTTGTATATCGATATTTTTTATATTATTAACTTTAAAATTATCTAAAGATTTAAAAGCACTGTGAGCATTTTTATAGCCCTTTATAGTATTATATTCTTTATATAATTTAACATGATGAATATAGTTTTCATGTAATGAATTGAAAGTTAGAGAACTGTCAAGCTTATCATTGTTAATATTATTTTCGTATGCTTTTTTAATTTCCTTTAACATTTGTTCAGCTATTGGTTTAGCTTCTTTTTTAGTTTTAAAACCTTGTTTACTCTTTTGTTTCCATTTACCATCCTCTTTATATGAAATGATAAATTGCCATCCCTTATCTTTTTGTCTATATGTTATATTGTAATCCATAAAATCACTCCTTTAATTGCATATTTTAATTTAGAAAATCTATAACATTTAAAGGTTCAAATGTTAATAGATGAGTTTTTCCAACATAATAAACACCATATTTTCTTTTATAATGTTTAATACATTCAATTAAAAATTCTTCAGTAACATTTAAGTTTTCAGATAAGTCATATATGTTATCTATTCCAGATAGGATAGAGTTAATTATACCTTCTGGAGTTACGATTTTTTCATAACTCCATCTACGAGCTTTTAACTCTTGTTTTCTATTACTAGGATTAGTTTGATCTGTTATATCTCCTACTGTAAAAAGGTAATGGGATAGCTCTTCGGCTAATACACAAGCTTTTTCTTCCTGAGTTAGAGAAGAATTTATTGCTATCCTATTACCATAACATTTACCATCTACTGTTCTTAATTTAAATTCTTTGACTATTACTCCGAGCTTATCAGCTTCTATTAATAAATTCTCATAATTCAAACTTTATCACCCTTAAAATGTTATTTCCATAAATTGTCATTCTTCATAATATCTTCATCATGTTTGTAATCTTCTTCTGTGAAATCACCATCTTTATCATGGGAAGCTATAGGCATTAGATGTGGATTTTCTTTGAAGTATTCTTCGACTCTTTTTCTAGCTTCAAGAACTTTAGTAAATTCATCATCTTCTTTAGGAAGTTCAAGAACTTTGTTATCTATCGTATAGTTATTAATAAAAGTAAGTTCTTTAATTCTTTTAATAGCTTCATCTTTTCCAATGCTATTTAATTTATTGAAATTATCTAATAACTCATCTTCTTTAGTTGGAGTTATTTTAAAGTCTTTTAAATTAATTGTAGTATGAATAGTATGATTTTCAATTTCCGAATTATAGTTTTTTATAAAATCAGAATCACTAATTCCAGTTCCCATTGGAGCATCTTCTTTCATTAGCCATACAGGATTAACATTTATAGCTTTTGCTATCGATTCAAGTACAGGTAATTTAAGTTGAGATATTCTTCCACTTTCATATCTTTGAATAGTAGAACTAGCAACACCAACCCTATCAGCTATTTCTTGTAAAGTGAATTTTAGTTCCTTTCTTCTATTTTTAATTCTATCTCCAATTTGTTTATTATCCATAATAAATCTCCTTGTTTCTATATTATAAATACATTATATAGCAAAAGTTTGCACTCTGCAATAACTTGTTAAAAAAATAATAAAAAATTGCATAATGCTATTGACATTTAAAAAGTGTGGTGCTAGTATAAAATTGCACAATGCAAAAGGAGGTGTTTTTAAATGGTTAATACTTTAAAATTAAAAGCCAGAATGATTGAATTAGGACTAAAACAGAAAGATGTTGCAAAAGCTTTAAATATCGCTCCGTCAACAGTAAGTCAAAAAATAAATAATATAAGACCTATGTATTTGAAAGAAGCAGATTTATTAGCAGATTTATTAAAAATAAATACAATGCAATTGGGAGAATATTTTTTTAGTTCAAAAATTGCGTAGAGCAAAAAGGTGGGAAAATGAATAAATTAAATTTAAAAACAATTGAAATTAATGAAAAAGTAATTCCAGTATCAGACAGTAGAGAAGTTGCCTTAAAAACTGGTAAAGAGCACAAGCAATTATTGAAAGATATAAGGAGATACATTGAATTTCTTAACGAGGGAAATTTTTCCCCGGTTGATTTCTTCATAGAAGATACTTATTTAGATAATAAAGGAGAAGAAAGACCATGCTATCAATTAACAAAACAAGGTTGTGAAATGGTAGCAAATAAAATGACTGGAAAAAAAGGCACTTTGTTTACTGCAACATATGTACAAGCTTTTAATAAGATGGAAGAAAAATTAAATTTTGGAGAACAACAAAAAGCAATAGAAGGACTTAATCATATTATTGATGATATGCAAGGAACAATAGAGGAATACAAAAGTATGTGTAAGATAACTTGTTCTAAGAAACGTAATTATACAGATTATATTAAGAAGGCTTTAGGAGTTAGTAAAGCTAATTCAGAATTTGAAAGAGTTAAGGCAAGAATATTTTTAGTTCTTGGAGTTACCAAGTGGGAAGATATAGACTTTGAAACTTCTAAAAACATACTATCAGTTATTGATGAAAGTATTAGAGTTGCAAAGAGTGAAAGACCATATAAGCAAATGAGTTACTTTGATTAAGGAGGTTGAAGTTATGAAATATTACACAGCAGAAGAAGCTGCTAAAAAATTAAAAGTTAGTAGAGGTCATGTTTATGAACTTGTAAAAAGAGGTCAACTTAAAAAGAAAGAAGGGATGGGAAAGGCAGTAAGAATTCCTTCAAGCGAGTTAAAGAATGCAAATGTTAAAAAAGAAAGAGAATACTTTCCTTATAATGAGGAATTAGTACAAGTTATTGATACTCATTTAGGTAAAGTAAGAAAAGTAAAAGAGAAAGATGAATAACAAAGGTATAGTTCAATACTCTAAGAAAAGCAGAAGTAAAGATGTTATTCATTTTGATAGGTTACTTAAAGAATTAAAAGTTAATGACTATAAGTCAGTTGAGATTAAAGAAGAAAAAGAAACAAATCAACTTACCAATATGTTTGAAGGTCATAAGGTAGACATAATTCAAGAGAATGGACAAGTATTATTTGAGATTTATTCAACTGGAATGGCTTTAGGATATGCAAGAGATAATGGAAAATCAATGGGTGAACACGGTGTTCACAAACTTTATCCATATAAATCAAGAATAGATAAGGTTCTTGAAAATGCAGATATAAAACCATATGTCCACAGTGGACAGAGATATTTAACCGAAGAGCAACTATATGACTTTATGCTTGAAGCTAGAACAGAAAAATGTAAATCATTTAGAAAATGGGTAACTAATGATGTATTGCCTACAATTCGTAAAACTGGTGGTTATGTTGATAATGCAGATAAATTCACAGATAACTATTTCTCAAATTTAAGCCTAGAAGTAAGAAAAGCTATAAAGCAAGAGTTAGTAAATAGAAATAAGGTTTTAGTAAATAGAAAAAGAGAATTAATAGTCGAAGCTGAAGAGTTAAAGCGTGAATATGAGCTTAATAAGAAAACTATAGAGCAATTAAATATTTAGGTAAATTAGTTAGAAAGGGAGGTAAGTAAGAATGAGTATAAAAACTAATAAAGCTTATCAAAGAGCAAGAAGAAGAATTGAAAAAGCTAGTAAGGAAGATAAACAAATGGCAATGCAAATTATCAATCTTATGTCAGCTCAAGATATGACAAGTTGCAATGCCGAAATAGTTCTTAGTTTATGCCATGACATAATTCAAATAAATAGTAAGCTTGTACCAATTAAATAATTAAAGACCTAGCTTCCTACGGTCTAAAAGTTTAACTTTGGGTACAGGTTCCTTTAATTCATCTTCAAATATTTTGTATGTTTCTTTATATTTTTGCACTAGCTCTTTTGGAGAGAGATTAACATCAAAATTGTTTTGAAGATATATAACAGTTAAATCACGAGCAATATCATTGTTGTTTGGCATAACATTCACCCCCTTTCTGTTTTAAATTTTAACATAATTTAGGGGATTATTTCAAAGGAGGGAAATAAAAATGAATAAACAAATTGAACAAAAATTATCATCAAGAGAAGTTGCTCAAATGATGGAAGTTGCACATGGAGATTTATTAAAGAAAGTTGATAAAATCAATGAAGATTTGAAGAAGGAAAAAATCCCTTGTTCAAAATATTGGGTAGAAAGTACTTATAAACAATCAAATGGAAAATCAAATAGAGAATTTCTAATAACCAAAAGAGGTTGTGAATTTTTAGCACATAAGACTACTGGAACAAAAGGAAATCTATTTACTGATAGATATATGGATAGATTTGAACAAATGAAAGATTATATATCAACTGGAAAAACTAAATCAGTAAAAGTTGATAATTCACTTAAAGAAAAAGAAATTGAAGCTAGATATAACAACTCACTTGTTAGAAAAGCAAATGCACTACTTAAGATATGCAATAACCCGAATTTATCTAGAGAATATGTACAAGTATTACAGTCTAAAGCTACAGAAATAATAACAGGTCAATCAATATTACCTTTACCAGTAGTTGAAAGAAAAACATATTCTGCAACAGAACTTGGAAAGATGTTAGGCATAAGTGCTAATAAAGTTGGAAGTCTAGCAAATAAACATAATCTAAAAACAGATGAATATGGAAAGTTATTTCATGATAAATCTAAGTACTCAAATAAAGAGGTAGAAACATTTAGATATTACGACAATATAATTCCAGTATTAGAAGAGTTAATTTAATAGGAGGGATTGGTATTGGAGAAAACTCTAATTAGTAGAAATGAACTTGCTAAAAGATGGGGAGTTACTACTAGGACTATTATCAACTATGAAGAAAGCGGGATTATAACAAGGAATCCAAATTTTGATAAGCCGTTTTATTACTTAGAAGAAATACAGACCATAGATAATTATAAACCGAATCCTTTATCTCACTTTGAAAGAAAGAGATTAGAAAATGAAAATAAGGAATTGAAAGATAGGATAAATGCTCTGGAAAGTATTTTGTCTAAAGTAGTTATGGTTGGAACTGAAAGTATGAATATGCTAACTAATTTTAAAGTTTAAATAACTTTTAAGAAAATATATTAATTGGTCAAGCCCTATTATAAACCACACACCAATAGGGGTTTAAGGTAAGGAGGAAAGGATATGAAATTAGATAATGATACTTTGAAAAAAACATTTAAAGATAGTAGTTGTATAGTAGATTTTAAATTTGATTCTGAAAATGGAATTATAACAGTTAATGATAGTAGACCATTAATTTCAGTTACAGAGATTAAAATCGAAAAGAAAGAAGGAGAAAAATATTCAGAAGTAACTCTTAAGTTTGATGCAGATGTAACAGTTAATGGTCGAATGTTAGTAGAGAGTATGATTTCTAATAGCAAAATGGAGAAGATAAATAATCTCCTCCAAGATAAATTTTAATCGTTAATACTTATAACAACTGGATGAATATAATTCTTTTCAGTTAAGTTTATATAACAATTGTTAGCAAGTATTTCAATTGCATCATCTATATCATTATGATTTAAGCCATCTATGGTTATTTCAACAGAAGTTATAGGTTTGTTGGATTCTTTGAAATAATTTTTTAGATAAGCCAAAACAATTAATGATTTAGTATCTAGCATAAATCTCACCCCCTTTCTGTAAAAATATTTTACATTTAAGATGCAAGTTAAGAAATATTTTATCAGAAAAGCAATAATGGGGACAAGGTAGAGAAAAAGCCAAAGAATATCTAAAGGAAAATCTTGAAATATTAAAGACAGTTTAAAATCAGTTGATGAGTGTGTTTGTATAGTAAAAGAGGTTTTTTATTCAGATGCATTAATAAAAAGAAGTTAAGTTGATTTGACTTATCAAATTGAATTAGAGGCTGTGACAATGTAAATAAAAAAAGGAGATGAAATTATGGGAAAATTACCAAAGCTTAAATTTGACTCAAATTATGGACTTGTAACAATTGATGGAAAAAGAATAAGTAGTACAACTAACATTAATATTAGTTGCAATGCTGGAGATGGATATGCGAAAGTAGAACTTACATTTGAGGCAGAAGTTGATGTTGAAGGTGACGTATTTATACTACCACATAACTTTAGAAGAGATGAGACTATAAATAAAGTTATTAAGAAGAATAAACAGTCACCCAATACCTAAAGATTTATACTTTCTATTGGTTTAGATACGTATTTATGGTTTATGTTTATACAACCCTTACTTTCGAGAACATCTATAGAATTATCTATATCTTTAGATGATAAACCTATAGATAATAAATCAATACGCTCTATATAGGTACTGTTTTTAGAAAAATGATTTTTCAAATATTCCCAAACTAAAAAAGTATTTTTATCTAACATAAAAACACCACCTTTCGTAATTATTTCAGCTTGGCGTAGCTGACAATTAAATTATAGATGGTGAATTATAGTAAATCAAATAATGTAGGAGGTAATTAGAATGAAAAAATATGAAATGACAAATGAATCTATAGAATATATTGGAGTTAAACTTTTTAGAATTAGAGCTTTACAAGATTTTAGAGATGTTAAAGCTGGTGATTTAGGTGGATATATAGAGAAAGAAGATAATTTAAGTCAATATGACTATTGTTGGGTATATGATAATGCAAAGGTTTTTGGAAATTCTAAAGTTCGTGAAAACGCACGTATATATGATTATGCTAAAGTTTGTGATAATGCGTGGGTAGATGGCAATTCTGAAATTTATGGTAATGCTGAAGTTTATGGTAATGCTGAGGTATACGGTAATGCTAGGGTATATGGTGATGCTGAGGTATATGGTAATGCTGAGGTATACGGTAATGCTAGGGTATACAGTAATGCTAGGGTATATGGTGATGCTGATATATATAAAGATACTCATCTTTTACAAATAGGAGCAATAGGGTCTAGGGATGATATTACAACATTTTTTAGAACTAAACATAAAGAAATATATGTAACATGCGGTTGCTTTACAGGTGATATAGAAAAATTTGAAAAAGCAGTTGAAGAAGAACATAAAGGCACTAAACATGAAAAGGCATATAAATTAGCTATAGAATTAGCAAAACTTCAAATAGATTTGGAGGATTAGTAAATGTCTATACAAGATAAACTTGAAGAAGCAGTAAGGGAATTCGGAACAGATGATGAAAGAACTTTGAAGGCAAGTGAAGCTAGGGATAAAGAAGTAGTAGAGGAACAAAAGATGATATATGAAGCTTATAAGGAGGCTAATAATGTATTTACAATATGTAATTAAAATATATTTTCTTAGTTTACTTAAAATAAGTTATGGAATATTACTAAGTCTTTTATGGGTAATACCATTTCTAATTATTTGCATGATTATTACTAGGTATGTATTTAAAGATAAATGTTATTTTACAAGGAGAATAAGAGCTTTAAGGAGATATTTATATGGGACTAATTCTAGATATATTAAATATAGCTCCAAGAGTAAGGAAGAGAGCATCAGCTGGAGAGGATATAAGAGAAATATTTTTAGAAGAGCTAAATAAAGAAATTGCTCAGTCACAAGTTACTAATAACAAAAGGACTGAGCATGATACATTAACTACCAGCACGATTATATCAGAAAAAATAGATATAGACAATGGATATATATATGATGTTGAAACTGGAGAAACAATAAAAGAATTATAGAGAAGTAAGGAGATAATAAAAAATATGAAGAATCCTAAGAATTTAACCAGGAAGCAAAAGATGCTTTTATCAAAGGAAGGACTTAATCCTAGTTATTATAAATTTATAAAAACAAAAGAAGATAAACATATTTTTTATAATTTAAAAACCAATAAAGAAGAAACTATAGATATATGTTGATATGTGGTAACTGTAAAGATGATAAAGCTACAGCATGGGTACATTGTAGGAAAGGTTATATAGTATGTGAAAAGTGCTGCATTAGTTGTAAGTATTTAGATAGTAGTACAAGCTATATTACATGTATTTATAAAATATACAATAGTAAAAAATAAAACAGATTACTTTTACGCAATAAAAGTAATCTGTTATCCATAAGGTTTTAAAGTATTAGATATTTTCATTTTAAACTATGGATTTAGGTATGTC
>OGCQ01004669.1_pt1 | contig 10815 bp, 9 predicted proteins | sample 1570161 | NCBI WGS metagenome assembly OGCQ01 (sample SAMEA4384402, study PRJEB24528) | human gut metagenome
GCGCTCGTCCTCTTTATCCTCTACGCCCGCAGCGATGTCACACGCAGTCGCTCCACGTTCTACGCCATCGCGGCGTGCGCCGTCTCGGGCATGCTGCTCTTTCAGGCCGCGCTCAATGTCTTCGGCCCCACGGATGTTCTGCCGCTCACCGGCGTCACGCTGCCGTTCATCAGCGCAGGCGGCTCCAGTATGATCTCTGTCTGGGGGCTTCTGGCATTCCTCAAAGCGTCCGATGAACGCACCTACGCTGCCCGCCGTGCGGGAAGACACCCGAAAGGCGAGGCCGACGAAGACACGATTTCCTTCACCCCTCCGCGCTACTCCCCGAATGACCCGCCCACGCCGCAGCCCCGCATGAATACCCGCGCCGAAAACACGGCCCCGCGTTCCCGCGGCACATACCGCGTCCATATTTCCGAAGAAAACCTCTCCCCGGGTCAGTCCCGCACACGCAGAAAGGATGGTGACCGCCGATGAAAACGACCGGCTTTCGCTCTTTTGTTCTTTACATTTTGCTGTTCGCCTTCTGCGGCGGCTTCGTCTGGTTCCTCATCAACCTCGCATTAAACGGCTCCACATGGGCCACGCAGCCGTATAACGGTCACATTTACGGCGATGACACCGCCGTTTCCGCCGGTACCATCACAGACCGCAGCGGCATGGTGCTCGCCAAAACGGAGGACGGCTCCCGCGTTTACGCCGAAAGTGAAGACATTCGCCGCGCACTGCTCCACACCGTGGGCGATTCCAGCGGTTACATCGGCACCGCCGTGCAGGCCGTGCACCGCTCGCAGCTCGTGGGCTATAACCCCATCACGGGCCTTGCGCGCACCGTGCTTTCGGACCTCGGCAACAACCTCGTTTTAACGGTAGATGCCAACGCCAGCGCCGCCGCGTACAACGCCTTCAACGGCCGCAACGGCTCCGCGTTTGTCTATAACTATAAGACCGGCGAGGTACTCGTCAAGGTCAGCGCTCCCACATACGACCCCATGAACGTCCCGGAAGACCTCAACGACAACGAAGAATACAACGGCGTTTTCCTCGACCACACGCTTTCCTCCACCTACACGCCGGGCTCCATCTTTAAGCTCGTCACAGCGGCTGCCGCCATGGAGTACCTGCCCGATTGGGACACCCGCACCTATACCTGCGAAGAAGAAATGGACATCGGCTCCGGCAAGGTGACGTGTCTCAATTACCACGGCGAGCTGAACCTCGAGCAGGCGCTCGGCTATTCCTGTAACCTCTACTTTGCGCAGCTTGCGGAGGACATCGGCGCGGAAAACCTCAAAAAGAAAGCCGAAGAAATGGGCTTCGGTAAAAACTTCTCGTTTGATTCCGTCACCACCGACAAAAGCAGTACCAATTTAAGCAGCTCCACCAGCGCCATAGATCTCGCGTGGAGCTCCGTCGGTCAGGCGGATGTCATGGCAAACCCGTACCACATGGCGCTTTTGATGGGCGCCATCGCAAACGGCGGCTCCACACCGGAGCCATACCTCACGGGCGGCAAAAGCCGCACGAGCTACACCTTAACGGATAGCTCCACTGCCGCTTCTCTCCACAGCATGATGCGCAACAACGTCGTCAATTACTACGGCGAGTATCTTTTCGACGGTTATTCGCTGTGTGCCAAAACCGGCACCGCCGAGCTCGACGATAAAAACCCAAACTGCTGGATCGTCGGTTTTTCGGAGGACGAAAGCACCCCGTATGCGTTCGCCGTGTGCGTGCAGGAGGGTTCTTCCGGACTCTATACCGCCGGTGAAGTCGTCTCCGCCGCCTTAAACGCCATTACAGGGAATTGATCTTCCGTAAACCACAGCGAAGCGACGAATAAAGTTTCGTCCGCCTTTTCAAAGGTGGTGGTTTCCAAAGGCAACGCCTTTGGTCGTCGTTCGCAAACGGCGAGACCTTTTTACCTACCAAAAATCAGGAAGATAGGCAGAATAGTCCGGTGGACTGTTCTGCCGCAAGGAACCCTATTAAGGGGTTCCTTGAAGAACTCGCCACAGCGAATTCTTAGAAATAAAGCAACGCCGCACCCTCGATTTTTCATTGAGAGTGCGGCGTTACTTTATGCCTTCGTATAAAATTCAAGCTCCCTCTGACCGAGAAAAAGAGTGAGATACTGCGCACCCTCAATCACAGCCGGGAATACCCACGGCAGCAAAATCAAAAGCCGACAAAACGCAACGAACCCCGAGGGGTTACCTCGGGGTTCGTTGCTTGAAAAAGGAGATTTATGAAAAAGACTCGTACTCTAAATTAAATCAACCCGCGCTGTATTCGGAAAGCCTCAGTTCCACGGTTGCGGACTGCTGCGTCGAAGAGCGGTACACCTGAAGTGTTACCGTATCGCCCGGCTTCTTGCTGAGGATTGCGGAACGCAATGTGGATTCACTGTCCAGCTGCTGGCCGTCAATAGCGGTAATCACATCGCCCACCTGCAAGCCGGAAGCCTGTGCCTCGCTCGAATTGAGCTGTGCCACATACTCGCCCTGCGGCAAGCCGTAGAAGCGGCCCGTCATGCTGTCGATGAACTGACCGGAAATACCGAGAACAGCTCTGTCCTTCACATAACCGTACTGGATGAGGTCGGAGATAATCGGCTGTGCCGTATCGATCGGAATCGCAAATCCAAGGCCCTCATAGCCCGTAGCGGAAATTTTCGCGGAGTTGATGCCAACGACCTGACCATACTCGTTGATGAGTGCGCCGCCGGAGTTACCGGGGTTAATCGCCGCATCGGTCTGGATATATTCCATCGTGTAGCCGGTCGTGTTATTGGCAATCGCGCGGTTCAAAGCGGAAACGTAACCGATCGTTACGCTGGAGCTCAGCTCGTGGCCGCCCGGGTTACCGATGGCCATGACCTTATCTGCAACGCGCAAATCTTCAGAAGAACCAAATTCCGCAGCCGTCAAGCCCGTCGCATCGATCTTTACGACCGCAAGGTCCGTCACGGTATCGCTGCCGACCAGCTGCGCTTCATACGTCTCACCGTCGGAGGTCATAACCTTCAGGGAAGTCGCACCCTCCACAACATGCGCATTCGTGATGATGTAGCCATCTTCACTCATGATGATGCCGGAACCTTCGCTCGCCGGGGAAACGCTGCTGTCCGACGTGTCGGTCTGCATAAAGCCGTAATTCTGTGTCACCTGATAATTCTGGATGCACACGACAGACGGTGTAAGCTTTGCGGCAATGTCCTGGTCGCTCATCGCGGAAACCGTGCCGTCGCTGCTCGCGCTCGTATCCGAGCTCGTGTCGCCGTTCACCACGCGCGAGATTGTGAACGCAGCATTGCTGCTCGCTTCGGAAGACTGCACATTGATGACGCCGTTTTGAATCATCGCGACGAATACGCCAAGCGACGCCGCCGAGGTGATCGCACAGCAAAGCACAACGGCTAAAAGCTTCAAGCCGAATTTCGAGCCGTGCTTTTTGGGCTTCGGCTGTTTTTGCGGCTGATGCACCGGCACACCGTAATACACAGGCTGTCCGTTTGGCTGCACCGGCGCGTTCTGTTGCGGAGCGCTCTGTGCGTTCCACGTATATGCGGGGGTGTTGTTCGTCGGATACTGTGCGTTATGATAGGTGCCGTAGGCGTTTGTGCTGTTTACAGCGTTATTAGCGGAAGTATTGGTGTTCACCGGTTCAGACCCATTGTTCGGGTCAAAACCATTTTGGAATTTCTCATGATTGTCACTCATGGTTCCTTACTCCTTTCACATGATACCATATTCCAAACGGTTTTTCAACCTTTTTTTCTTTCCGTTCGGATTATCTATATTATTTCGGAGTTCTGTGAAGTTCATGTGAAGTGCAGTGAACAGTTTCATGAAAAAAGCAAGAAATCTCTGTCACACAAAAACAGCGAAAGCCACCGGTGCGTATTCCGGCGGCTTTCCTTATACGCTGATTTTATTTTGTCGTCAGATGCGCACTTTTCAGCGCCTTGCGAATCAAAGCGGAGAGCGGCACGGAAATGATGATGGCGAGAATCGCGTTCACCGTGCTCGAAGCCGCTTTCGTCGCAAGCGCGATCGCCGCAGCCTCCGGCGCACTGCCCGCAAGCACCGTCGTAATGTAGGACTTTGCGAGATACAGCACAATATATGTCAGGCTGCCGCAGATGCCCGCCACAATGCTGCGCGGTACGGTAATGGTAAAGTCTTCCTCCAGCATGTTGCCGGTGATTTTACCCTTGTGCGCGATGAGGCCGCAAACCGCAGCCAGCAGGAACTTAAATACAAACGTAAACGGAGCCGAAGCGATGTACGCCGGGTTCGTCAGGTCGTAGAGCATCGCGCCGATGCCGGAAGCCAGACCGCCTCCGATCGGGCCCATCACAAAGCCCGCAAGCAGGCAAAACGCGTTGCCGAGGTGGATACGGGAAATATCGCCCACCGGCACCGGAATCGGGAAGCTTAGGTAGTTGGAAACGAACACCAGCGCGCCCAAAAGGCCCACGGTGACAATCTTGTAGATGGAATTCTTGTTTTTCATTTTGATTACCCCTTTGCTTTGGGGCGCGACTGCACCGTTCGTGCGCCGTGCCTTGAAGATTGCACCCAGTATAGCACCGAGCTGGTATTATCGCAATGGCCAGATTTAATATAATTTTTAAGGTCAGATGATTTTTTCACACCCCAAAAAGCCCGCCCCGGTTGCATTTTCGTCAAAAAAGCGGTATACTGGCGGTGCGAAAAGTGTCGTTCGCTTTTTGATTATCTATAATATGAAGAAGGGATATTCATGGCAAAAGTAAAAGCCGTTATTTTTGATATGGACGGAACCGTGGCCAATACGCTCACTTCCATCGCCGGATTCGGCAACGCCGCGCTTGAAGCGCACCGCTTAAAAACGTTCCCCGTAGACCGCTACCGCACATTCGTCGGTAACGGCGCAGATATTCTCATGCGCCGCATGCTCACTGCCGCCAAGGGCACATTCACCGAAGAAGATGTAAAAACCCTGCGCAAAACGTATGACGCTTTATATGAAAGTGATCCCACAAAAGACGTCACCCCCTACCCCGGCATCGTAGAGCTGCTCCAAAAAATGCGTGAAAACAACGTCAAAGCCGCCGTGCTCTCCAACAAACCCGATAACATGACGTGCTATATCGCCGAAAAGCTGTTCACCGGGCTTTTTGATGTCGTCCACGGACAAAGGGAAGGCGTACCGAAAAAGCCGGACCCCAGTGCCGCACTTTTATTGTGCGAAGAATTAGGCGTCACCCCCGCCGAATGCCTGTATGTCGGCGACAGCGGCGTTGATATGCAGACCGGGCAGAACGCCGGCCTCTTCACCGCCGGCGTCACCTGGGGCTTCAGGGATGAAAAAGAGCTCGAAGAAAACGGCGCCGATACCCTCGTCCATAACGCAGAGGAGTTGGAAAACCTTATCCTCTAAGCTAACGGCAATGGCGATTAAAAGTTTTGCCCGCCTTTTTAAAGGCGGCGGGGTCTTGGGGCAGCGCCCCAAAAACTAGGAGGGTAACTTAAAACGTCCCGTGGACGTTTTAAGTGTAGGGAACCCGGTTGCATGAGTTCCCTGAAAGGCGGCTTTAGCCGCCTTTAGAAAAAGCATCGCATACAAAAGGAGAGCGCGCAGCCACCCAAAAGCTGCGCGCTCTGTTAATTTCTAAAAGCTCTCAAAACAAGCTCCTCACCGTCTCATACACGTCGAGCACGTACACGTCCCGCACGTCTGCTTTTTCGCCCCGCACACGTGCCGCCGTCTGTATTCCGTTGGCAGCTCGCCGTAGGCCTCCTTAAACGCCGCCGTAAATCGGCTCTGGCTCTCATACCCCACGGCCTGCGCCACGGACGCAATATCGTTCTGCGTTTTCAGCAGCAGCCCCGCCGCAAGCTCCATGCGGTGCTGCTTCATGTGCGCCGCAATCGTCGTGCCGTACACTTTTTTGAACACCGTTTTCAGCGTCGTGGTGTTCATAAGGAACTCTCTTGACAGCGTTTCTATCGTGATGCGCTCGCTGATGTGTTCAATCAGGTAATTGTGCACGTTCCGAATGATCTCCTCCTGCGAAGCCTGAAAGTCCACTTCCTTTTCCGGGCACGTGATCTCCATCACCTGCTCCACAATCTCGTGCAAAAGTCCGATCTGCTCGGTGTCCGACGCCTTATAGTAGACTTCCTTGCCATCGCGGCGGCTCATGATAAGCCCACTGTCTAAAAGCGACTTCAAATGGTGCGAAACTGCCGGACTCGACATATCCATCATTGCTGCAATGTTGATAACACATTCTTCCCGGTGACTTAAAAGCCAGAAAATGCGCACACGCACCGGGTCGCTCAGCTGCTTGAACACATCCGCCACGGCCGAAAAACGCTCCGTATTCATCAATTCTCTATGCAGCGCTTCGTCGTGCTTGTGCCTGCCGTGGTCGTGCGGCAATACAAAATCCGCCATAAAAAGCCCTCCGTTTATCCATTTCGGAAATCCCGTTCGCCCGTTTGGAAGCAGCACCCGAAAACCCCTTGATTTTTTATTCCGGCCCCAGTATACTACAACTGTAACGATTAAGCAAGTATTTAATCGTTAGCACCACATTTCAAAACAAAATGATTTTTTACGGAGGTTTTCCCCATGAAAAAAACGTACAGCATCGAAGTTGACTGCGCAAATTGTGCCAATCTGATGGAAGAGGCAACCAAGAAAACCGCAGGCGTTGCAAATGCGACCGTAAACTTCATGACCCAGAAGATGATCGTTGAGTTTGAAGACGGTCAGGACGCTAAAGCTGTCATGAAGAATGTCCTCAAGGCCTGCAAGAAGATTGAGCCGGACTGCGAAATCGAGCTTTGATTTACTTCGGTCTACCCGTATAGCCAGAAAAAACGACCGGCTCCGCTTTCTCGGTACAGTCGGTCTTTTTCACACAGTAACGTGTCATCTAACTGCTATATAAAACCACAAGAGGTATCCTCATGAAAAAGAAACAAAAGATTACGCTGTATCGCATCATCATCACCGCCGTGATGCTGGTCGTGTTACAGTTCTTACCTATCACAGGCATTCCGCGCCTTATCGCGTACCTCGCCGCCTATCTCGTCATTGGTTACGATATTTTGAGAAAAGCCGGCAAAGGCATCCTAAACGGCCGCGCGTTCGACGAAAACTTTTTGATGGCGCTCGCCACCCTCGGTGCGTTCTTCCTCGCCATTTGGACAAAGAGCGGCGATTATCTTGAGGGCATCGCCGTGATGCTGTTCTATCAGATCGGCGAGCTGTTCCAAAGCTACGCCGTCGGCAAAAGCCGCAAAAACATCTCCGCGCTGATGGACATCCGCCCGGACTACGCCAACATTGAAAAAGACGGCAAGTTAGAACAGGTCGATCCCGATGAAGTCGCGGTCGGCAGCATCATCGTCGTGCAGCCGGGCGAAAAAGTCCCGCTCGACGGCGTGGTCGAAAGCGGCAACGCAAGCCTTAATACCAGCGCGCTCACCGGCGAAAGCCTCCCGCGCGATGTCAAAGAGGGCGATGAGATCATCAGCGGCTGTATCAATTTAAACGGTGTTCTGAAAATCCGCACCACAAAGGAATTCGGCGAGTCCACCGTTTCCAAAATCCTCGACCTCGTTGAAAACGCCAGTTCCCGCAAGTCCCGTTCGGAAGCGTTCATCTCCCGCTTCGCTAAAATTTACACCCCGACGGTCTGCATTTCCGCTGTACTGCTCGGCATTGCCGTGCCGCTCCTGCGCATGGCGTTCGGCATGGATGCCGCTTGGGTCGATTGGATCTACCGCGCGCTGACCTTCCTCGTTGTCAGCTGCCCGTGCGCACTTGTCATTTCCATCCCGCTCAGCTTCTTTGCGGGCATCGGCGGCGCAAGCCATGAGGGCGTGCTCATCAAGGGCTCCAACTATCTTGAAGCCCTCTCCGATGCAAAAATCGTCGTGTTCGATAAAACCGGCACGCTCACGCAGGGCGTGTTTGAGGTCACCGCCGTCCACCACAACACGATGGACGAAGCAAAGCTGCTCGAGTACGCCGCGCTCGCCGAGTGCGCCTCCTCCCACCCCATCAGCAAAAGTTTGCAGAAAGCCTACGGCAAAGAGATCGACCGCAGCCGCGTAACGGACATTGAAGAAGTCAGCGGCAAGGGCATCACCGCCAAGGTCGGCCGGCAACGCAAAGCTCATGGCGCTGCACAATATTCCATATAACGACTGCCACAGCGTCGGCACCATCATTCACATGTCAATCGACGGCGAATATGCCGGTCACATCGTTATCTCCGATGTCATCAAGCCCCATTCCAAGGAAGCCATTCAGAAGCTGAAGCACGCCGGTGTTGAAAAAACCGTCATGCTCACAGGCGATGCCAAGCGTGTGGCTGATCAGGTCGCCAAAGAGCTTGGCATTGACGAAGTTCGCAGCGAGCTGCTCCCGGGCGATAAGGTCAACGAAGTCGAAAAGCTCATTCAGAATAAGCCGAAGAAAGCAAACCTCGCGTTCGTCGGCGACGGCATCAACGATGCGCCGGTGCTCACCCGTGCCGATATCGGCATCGCCATGGGCGCCATGGGCAGCGACGCCGCCATTGAAGCCGCAGACGTTGTCCTCATGGACGATGACCCGATGCAGATTGCAAAGGCCATCAAAATTTCCCGTAAGTGCATCGGCATCGTCAAGCAGAACATCGTGTTCTCGCTCATCATCAAGTTCGGCTGTCTCGCGCTCACCGCGTTCGGTCTTGCGAACATGTGGGCAGCCATCTTTGCGGATGTCGGTGTCATGATTATCGCGGTTCTCAACGCCATCCGCGCTTTGAAGTACAAAGAATAAAAGATAACATACCAAAACGCCCTCCCGCTGCGGTTTTTCCGTAAGCGGGAGGGCGTTTTTCGTTTTCTGTTTCAGCTTTTAATCTTTGTAAAGATTGCCCGTGTACCAATCCACCATGCCGTTTTGCACAGCATCCTCAAAGTAGTCGGGCCAGTAGTCCGGCGCTTTGCCGGAGGGATACCAAATGTCCGGGTACAACGCGTTTTCGTTCTCCGTGATTTTTGAGGTGTCCACGGTCGCATCTTCGCCGTCACGCACCTTGCGCGCCACGATCACCGTGCGGAAGCCCTCATATTCATACGAGCATGTTGAAAGCATCACTGTTTTGTCGTTTTCGTTCAGGTCAACGCCGGTGTTCACCATGCTGCGTTTCATCACGTCGTAGTAAAACTGCATCTTGTCTTCCGCAGAGTCAAAATCGCCGCGCAGATAGTTGAACAGCTCCCCTTGGTTATCGTATGTATTCGTCTTGAATACCGAAACAATCTTCCATTCCGCCGCTTCCTTTTCGGTGTCATAGCGGAATACCGGACAGCTTTTCACGGTCTTGGCACTGCCAAAACCGATCACCTGCCAGAACATTCTGCCGTCCTGCATGCTGTGCCCGTGCAAAACCTGATTATCGGAGTCCACCGTGCACATACCATCCAAAAAGATGCTGCCGTACTTCGTGCTTTCCTTTTTGTAGTTGCGGTAAAGGTAATACTGCGGGTCGTCTGCAGGCGGCGTCAACACCGGAAAATTGATGTCCGTGCCGTCCAGCTGCACCCAGCCCGTAATGTCGCTGTTCACACTTTGCAGCTTCAAAACAGCCTCGCGACGGCGCTCCAGCTCTGCCATGCGTTCACTGTCCGCCGTGTCGTCTTCGGAAGAAACCGGGGCCACGCTTTCCGTGTCGCCCGCTTCGGAGTAGATTTTCTGAATCTCACCTACGTTTTTATCCGTCACATACGGGTTCACAATGAGCTCAATTACAAGCACCGCCGCCGAAACGACAAAAATCACCGAAAACAGCGTGATGAGCACCGGGAACAGAATTCTCCGCTTTCTCGGCTGCATACTTTCTTCGTCTTCATAGACTGCCACGCGCCGCGTATGCTCCGGCTCGCGGTATTTGCGCCGCACGCGTTACGCCTCATCCACCGGCAAACCGGCAAGGTAGCGGCGCACCATATCGAGTGCTTTGGAGGCCGCGCAGTGGCGGTGCCATTCGCGGGATTTCAGTCTGCCCATCGGCTGGCGCTTTGCCACCCACGTGTTCTTGCCGTCACTCAACGCAATGTACACAAGGCCCACCGGCTTTTCTTCTGTGCCGCCGTCCGGGCCCGCAATGCCCGTGATACCCACGCCGATGTCTGCACCGCTCTCACGCACAATGCCTTCCGCCATCGCGTGCGCCGTCTGTTCGCTCACTGCGCCGTATGTCACAAGCGTCTCGTGCGGTACGCCGAGCAAACGCTCCTTCACGCAGTTTGCATACGTCACGCAGCCCGTCTCAAACACGGCGGAGGAACCCGGAATATCCGTAATGCGCTTTGCAAGCATACCGCCCGTGCAGGATTCCGCCGTCGCAAGCTTCTTGCCCGCCTTTTTAAGCGCACTGACCACAAGCTCCTCCAGCGTCTCCACGTCCACACCGTACACGAAGTTGCCGATGCGCTTCTTCAATTCTTCCACCACCGGCACGCACATCGCGTCCGCTTCTTCTTTCGTTGCGGCCTTTGCCGTCACGCGCACGAACATCTCGCCTTCCTTGGCATACGGCGCCACGGTCGGGTTGCTCTGCTCCATCAGGTCTTCGATCTTCAGGGTGGAGATGGGATCCAGGGCGGAGGTGGGCTCATCAAAGAGCATGACCTTGGGCTTCATGGCCAGGGCCCGCACAATGGCGATGCGCTGCTTCTGGCCGCCGGAGAGCTGGTTGGGATAGGCGTCCGCCTTGTCCTCCAGATTGACCCGCTTCAGCAGGGAGAGGGCCAGCGCGTC
>OGCQ01004682.1_pt1 | contig 10788 bp, 7 predicted proteins | sample 1570161 | NCBI WGS metagenome assembly OGCQ01 (sample SAMEA4384402, study PRJEB24528) | human gut metagenome
AACAGAAGCGCCGAAAGCGGAGACCGCAGAAAAAAAGCCGAAGGCAAAGGGCGCGGAGGGGCCGCCGCAGAACCCCGCGCAGTCGTTCCGCGAGGCGAGGGAAGCGACGGGCAGAACGGTCATTGGGCAGGACGCATTTTTGGACAGCCTGTTCACCGCATTTCGCCGCCCGAGCGTGACGGGGCGCGAAAACGGCAAGCCCGCGGCGGTCGTCGTGATCTCCGGCAAAGAGGGCACAGGCAGGCACAGTGCGCTTGCGGCTTCGGCTGCGGCGCTCTGCAAAGAGGGCGTTTTGAAAAACGGCGAGGTTACGAATATCGATCTTTCCCGCTACCCGAACGCCGAAGACGGTAAATTACTCACACAGGATCTTTTTTCCGCGCTGCACAGCGAAAACGATATTGTGCTGTTTGAAAATTTTGAGCAGTGCCACAAATCTTTGCTGCCCATGGTGGCGGCGCTGTGCGAGACGGGCGTTTTAAAATTAGCTTCGCGTTATGCTTTGCAGAAAGGTATGCTCATCGATGTCGGCACGGCGCTTGTGCCCGATGCCGTCAGCGAAATTTCCGTAAACGGGAAGTACCTCGTCTTTTTGACGAACCAAAAGGACAGCGCGTTCACCGATGCGTTCGGTGCGGCATTTTTGTCCTCCGTCACGGATTTCTGCCGCACGGCGGAATTCACGCGCGAGAGCCTGCTCAGGATCGGCGAAGCGGCGCTCGGTGCATTAAACGACCGCACAAAGGCTAAGCTAAACTACACGTTCACGTTCGGTGAAGATGCCTCGGCGTTTTTGGCGGATAAATTCAGTCGCCGCGACGGCGTGGAGAGCATGGCGCGGCTGACGGAACGTTGCTTCCGCCTTTTGAGCGAAGAAAAGCTGCGCCGCGCGGAAAAGGACGGTGAAAAGACCGTTTCCGGCACACTCGGCGTAAAAGACGGTGTGCTCGCGTTCACATTCCCGGATTTTGCCGTCACGGTGGAAGAAGAGAAAAGGCAGGCGGCAGACCCGAGAGCCGCCGAAGAAGTGAAATCGGAGCTTAACGAGATCATCGGACTTAGTGAAGTGAAGGACTATGTGCTGTCGCTTGAGCAGAACTATATCATTCAGCGGCTGCGCGAAGCGCGCGGCATGAAGGCCGATGTGCCCACCATGCACATGATCTTTACCGGCAATCCCGGCACGGGCAAAACGACCATCGCAAGGCTCGTTTCACGCTATTTAAAAGCCATGGGCGTACTGAGCGGCGGGCAGCTGATTGAAGTCACGCGCGCCGACCTTGTAGGCAAATACGTCGGTCACACCGCACCGCTCACGCAGCAGGTCATTCGCTCTGCGCTCGGCGGCGTGCTGTTCATCGATGAGGCATATTCGCTGTACCGCGGCGCAGACGACAGTTTCGGACTGGAAGCCATCGATACCATCGTCAAGGGGATGGAGGACCACAGAGAAGACCTTATCGTTATTTTGGCGGGCTATACAAAAGAAATGGAGGCGTTTCTCACGGCGAACTCCGGCCTGCGCTCGAGATTCCCGAATATCATCGAGTTTCCGGATTATACGGCGGAGGAGCTGCTGGCCATTACAAAGCTGACTGCAAAGAAAAAGGGCTATACGATCGATGAAACATGCGAAACGCCGCTGCTTCAATATTACGAAAAGCGGCAGACAACAGACGCCAGAACGGCGGGCAACGGACGCTTGGTGCGCAATTTGGTTGAGGACGCGATCTTAAACCAGTCTCGCAGATTGACGGGCGGAGACGTGACAAAGCTGACGGAAGCGGAGCTTGCGGCGCTTTTAAGCGAGGATTTTGACCTAAGCGAAGGATAGAAACGGTGTGAAACCGCATGAAAATGATGAAAGTGTAAACATTTATCGATTTCTCTTGCAACTTTTAAAAGAAAGATTTACAATACAAGATTGGAGAGACCGAAAGTTTCAGTAAACTTCCATTCTGTGATAAGCGAAAGACAACCGAGCGAATAAAGTTTCGCCCGCCTTTTCAAAGGCGGCGGATCCCAAAGGCAGCGCCTTTGGTCACTTTCCGCAAAAAGCGAATTGCGCGGTCCCTCCAAGAGCGTTTATCCAAACCGTAAATTATTGCGAAAGGGCATGAGAATATGACGAAAATCGATATTTTTTCCGGCTTCCTCGGCGCAGGCAAAACCACGCTGATCCGCAAGCTGATCTCCGAAGCTTTTAAGGGCGAAAAGCTCGTCCTCATCGAAAACGAGTTCGGCGAGATTGCCATTGACGGCGGCTTTTTGCAGGACGCCGGCATTGAAATCACCGAGATGAGCCAGGGCTGCATCTGCTGCAGCCTTGTGGGCGACTTCGGCAAGGCGCTGCGTCAGGTGCTGGAGACCTACCACCCGGACCGCATTTTGATCGAGCCGTCCGGCGTAGGCAAGCTGAGCGATGTGATCCGTGCCGTGCAGAACCTGCACATGGAAGACGTTACGCTGAATAGCTTCACCACCGTTGCCGATGCAAACAAGTGCAAAATGTACATGAAGAACTTCGGCGAGTTCTATAACGACCAGATCGAGCACGCAAACTCCATCATTCTGAGCCGCACGGACGGTATCAAGCCCGAAAAGCTTGAAGCCTGCGTCGCTCTGTTGCGCGAGCACAACCAGAACGCCACCATCATTACCACCCCGTGGGATCAGCTCACCGGCGCACAGATTCTCGAGACGATGGAGCACAAGAATACCCTTGAAGAGGAGCTGAAGCTCCTTGCCGAGGAGACCGAGCACGAGCACCACCATCACCACGATCATGACCACGATGAGCATGATGAGCACTGCACCTGTGGCTGCCACGACCACCATGACGATGACGACGAGCACGAGCATCACCATCACGACCACGATGAGCATGACGAGAACTGCACCTGCGGCTGCCATGACCACGATCACGACCATGATGAGCACGACCACGACCATCATCACGACCATCATCATGCCGACGAGGTGTTCACAAGCTGGGGCACCGAGACGACCCGCAAGTTCACGAAGGACGAGATCGAGCACACCCTCGAGGAGCTCGACAACAGCGAAAAGTACGGTATGATCCTGCGTGCAAAGGGCATTGTCGCAGGCCGGGACGGCGAGTGGATCCACTTCGACTATGTGCCGGAGGAGACCTCTGTGCGCAACGGCAGCGCCGGCGTCATCGGCCGCCTGTGCGTCATCGGCTCTCACATCAACGAGGCCGCGATCGAAGCGCTGTTCGCGTAATGCGGGCTGAACCTTACAGAAAGGCGGAATATTGATGGATGATATGCCGGTTTACCTGTTTACGGGCTTTCTCGAATCAGGCAAGACCTCTTTTATAGACGAAACGCTTGCGGATAAGCGTTTCAATAACGGGCAGCGTACCTTGCTGCTCGTCTGCGAGGAAGGCGAGGCGGAGTACGACGAGTCCCGCCCCTACATGAAGAACATCTATGTGGAAAACATTGAGGACGAAGACGAGCTGACGAGCGAAACGCTTGACATCCTCGCGAAAAAGCATCGCGCTTCCCGTGTGCTCATCGAGTATAACGGCATGTGGCAGCTAAAAACGCTGTACGACAACATGCCGGAAAACTGGGCGGTCTACCAGGAATTCATGTTCGCGGATGCGACGACATTCCTCACTTATAACGCCAACATGCGCGGCCTTGTTGTGGATAAGCTTTCCGGCTGCGAGTTGGTCGTGTTCAACCGTTTCACGAAGGACATGGACAAAATGGCGTTCCACAAGATTGTGCGCGGCATCAGCCGCCGCCCGGACATTGCCTACGAGTACACGAACGGCGACGTCGAATACGACGAGATCGAAGATCCGCTGCCGTTTGACATCAACGCGCCGGTCGTAAAGATTGAAGACGGCGATTACGCGCTGTGGTACCGTGACCTTTCCGAAGATCCGAAGAAGTACGACGGCAAGGTCGTCGAGTATAAGGGCCTTGCAGCCGTGAACCCGCGCATGAAGCCGGGCATGTTCTTCTTCGGTCGCCAGCTGATGACCTGCTGCGTGGAGGATATCCAGTTTGCGGGTCTGCTCACGCTGTGCGACGCGGACAAAATGCCGGAAAACGGAAAGTGGTACACCATGCGCCTTTCCGTTGCGTATAAGTGGCACAAGCTCTACGGCCGCAAGGGTCCGGTTCTGACGCTTCAGAACATTGAGCCTGCCGAAGCGCCCGCGCAGCCCGTTGCGACGTTCTATTAAGCTTAAATTCATTGCCCGTTGGCTTTTCAAAAGTCGGCGGGTAATTTTTTTATTTATTTTTCTGTATACGGTGTCGAAAGTGCGCGATTTATGGTATACTAAAAATTACTTAAATATATGAAACGAAAATGGTGATAACTTTGCATACATATCAGCTTGTTTTGCCCTGCCTTTTGGGTGTTGAAGGTCTTGTAGCGGAGGAGCTCCGCGATATGGGCGCGGAAAATGTCGCGCCGGAAAACGGACGTGTGCTGTGCGCAGGCTCCCCGGAGATGATCGCCCGCGCGAATATCCGCTCCCGCTTTGCGGAGCGTGTGCTCGTTCTGCTCGGTACATTTGAAGCGAAAAGCTTTGAAAGCCTGTTTCGCGGCGTGAAGGCCCTGCCGTGGACGGAGTGGATCGGCCGCGACGACGCATTTCCGGTCAAGGGGCGGTGCTTATCGAGTCAGCTCATGAGCGTGCCGGACTGTCAGGCCATTATCAAAAAAGCCGTGGTGGAAAGCCTCAAGGAGACGTATAAGCTGGAGCATTTCCCGGAGACGGGCGCGAATTACCAGATTCAGTTTTTGATTATGAAAGACAAGGTTAGCATTATGCTGGATACGAGCGGCGCGGGGCTGCACAAGCGCGGCTACCGCAAAAATTCCAACGAAGCGCCCATCAAAGAGACGCTTGCGGCGGTCATGGCAAAGCTTTCCCGTGTGCGCACGGACGGCACGCTCATCGACCCTTTCTGCGGTTCGGGTACGATTTTAATCGAGGGCGCCATGCTTGCCATGCACATTGCGCCCGGTCTGCGCCGCCACTTTGCGGCGGAAAAATGGAAAGCCGTCCCCGGAAATATCTGGGACAACGAGCGCATTGCCGCAAAGGCGCTTGAACGCCGCGATGAGGGCTTTTTGGCGTTCGGCTATGACATTGACCCCGAAGCCGTGCGCCTGACGCTTGAAAACGCGAAGAAAGCGGGCGTTGCGCAGTATATCTCCGCAGAAGTGCGCGACATCAAGGATTTCAGCAACGACGGCCCGTTCGGCTGCGTCATCTGCAACCCGCCGTACGGCGAGCGGCTTTTAGACGTAAAAACGGCGGAGGACATCTACAAAACGATGGGGCGCGTCTTCACGTCGAAGCGTGGCTGGAGCTATGCTGCCATCAGTCCGGACGAGCGGTTTGAGACATGCTTCGGCAAAAAAGCCGACCGCCGCCGCAAGCTCTACAACGGCATGATCCGCTGCCAGTATTACATGTATTTTAAGGCATAAAAGATGCTTTAGGGGAGGGTACATATGCGGAATGTTTATATCATCAACCCAAAAGCCGGCAAGCACGACCATACCGTGCAGTTTATGGAGCGCATCCGCGCCGTGCATGCCACGCACGGGGAAGAGCCGGAAATTTATCTCACACAGCGCGCGGGCCATGGCGAGGAGCTGGCAAGAGCGGCCGCCGAAAAGGGCGATGCGGTGCGCATTTGGGCTGTCGGTGGCGACGGCACGGTGCTGGAGGTCGTGCGCGGTGCGGAGTTTCACAAAAACGTGGCCGTGGGCGTATACCCGTGCGGCAGCGGCAACGATTTCGTGCGCTCATTCGGCAAGCGCGAAGTGTTTTTGAACCCGGAAAATCAGCTGGCGGGCAAGACTGTGTCCATCGATATGATCCGCACGCAGCACGGCGATGCCGTGAACATCTGCTCTGTGGGTTTTGACGCCAAGGTGGCGGCGGAGATGAATTATTATAAGCACCTGCCGTTCGTTTCGGGCGAGCTTGCGTATACCATTTCGCTTGCAAAGTGCTTTTTGGGGCACCTTGCGGACAAAATGACCGTAACGTTTTACTATGCGGACGGCACAAAAGAGACCGTTACGGGCGAATTTCTGTTCACGCTTGCGGGCAATGGTCGCTGGTATGGCGGCGGGTACTGCGGCGCGCCGAACTCGGTGATAGACGACGGTCTGCTCGATTTTGTGCTGATCCGAAAGCCCGCCTATTCCCGCATTCCGGGCCTTGTGCCGAAGTATAAGCGCGGTGAGCATTTAAGCAACCCGGCGTTTTCCGACCTGCTCGTTTACCGCCGCGGCGTGAAGATCGAAATTCAAAGCGAAAACGAAGTCGTCAGCAATATGGACGGCTTGTGCATCAAGGTGAAAAGCGAGGAATACAACATTCTGCCGCACGCACTGAATTTCATTTTGCCGCGCGGCGCGGCATTGCCGAAGGAGCCGAAAAATGCGCGGTGATACACTCGGAAAAGCGGAAATCTTAACGCCGCGCCTGCGCCTTAGACGCTTTTCCATGCAGGACATGAGTGGCTTTCTGTTGTTTGCCGCCGATGCGGATACCATGCTGCGGGCGGGTTCCAAGCCAGTTTCTACACCGGCGGAGGCGGAGAGTGAATTGAGGCGCGCCGCAGACGACCCGTATGCCTTTGCCATCACCCTGCGCGAAACGGGCGAAGTGATGGGCAAGATCAAGTATCAGCGCGATTACTGCCGCTATAATACAGACAGTATTTCGATTGGCTACGAGCTTTCGCGCCGCTACCGCCATAACGGCTACATGACGGAAGCGCTGCGCGCCATGGTGCAGAACGCGTTTGAAGTGATGAACGTCGAGGTCGTCGCCATCAGCCACTTTGTGGGTAACGAGCCGTCAAGAAAGGTCATTGAGCGCGCGGGATTCATCTTTGAGGGCGTTATGCCGTGCGGCTTTAAGCGGTTTGACGGCGAAATTTTTGACAATGTGTGTTACTCCATCCTGCGTTCGGAGTACGATACGGGGCTCATTTCGTCCGTGCGACGCATGCGGTAAAGCTTACAAATCAATGTGCATGCCCATATTCCGTCAGAAAATTGTGGAAATACCGCTTTTTTCTATTGCCAATGTACAAAAGCAGTGCTAAAATTGAATAAATCTAAAAACTGTGACTTTGTTGTGTCTTGCACCGGCAAAGTCTGTTTTTTAACGCGAAAGAAAGGAAGGAATAAAGATGGAACAGTCTTTTCCGAAGCGCCCGTTCCGCACGCACGGCGGCGCGCATGTGCCGCACCACAAGAACACGGCGCATACCGAAACGCACGTGATGCCGCCGCCCGATGAGATCACGCTGCCCATGACGCAGCACATCGGCGCACCGTGTGTGCCCTGTGTGAAAAAGGGCGACCACGTGTATGTCGGCACCAAGGTCGCGGACAGCGACGCATACGTTTCCGTGCCGATCCATTCCTCGGTTTCCGGCACCGTGAAGGAGATCAAAAAAGTCATTATGCCCGGCGGACAGGCGGTGGACGCCGTCATCATCACGTCGGACGGGTTAATGGAGCACGACCCTGCGGTATGTCCCCCGCCGGAGGTCAAAACGAAGCAGCAGTTGGTCGATGCGGCGCGCGCTTCGGGTCTCGTCGGTCTCGGCGGCGCAGGCTTTCCGGCGCACGTGAAATTAAACGTTCCCCCGGACAAAAAAATCGATACGCTCATCGTCAACGTTGCGGAGTGTGAGCCCTATATTACCTCCGACCACCGCGAGGCGCTCGAAAACGGCAAAAACGTGCTTGCCGGTATTTATAAGATCAAAGAGATTTTAGGCGTGCACCGCGTCATCATCGCGATTGAAGACAATAAGCCCGACGCCATCGAAGCGCTGACGCGCATTGCGGATGACCCGAAAATGGACCCGAACGACGAAGTGCGCGTGTTAAAGCTGCATGCAAGCTACCCGCAGGGCGCGGAAAAGGTGCTGGTGCAGGCGGCAACGGGCAGAAAAGTCCCGGCGGGCGGTCTGCCGGCAGACGTGGGTTGCCTTGTCATGAACATCGGCTCCGTCTCGTTCCTTGCAAGCTACATGCGTACCGGCATGCCGCTGACGATGAAGCGCGTCACGGTGGACGGCAGCGCCGTGCAGAACCCGCAGAATGTCATTGTGCCCATCGGCACAAAAATTCGCGAGGTCATGGAATTCTGCGGCGGCTATAAGGAAGAACCGCAGAAGCTCATCATGGGCGGACCGATGATGGGCGTCGCCGTGACAACCGACGAGCTGCCGGTCTTAAAGCAGAATAACGGGTTACTCGCGTTCGGTGCGGAAGAAGCGCGCCTTTTGGAGCCGACCGATTGCATCCGCTGCGGCCGCTGCGTTGCGGCATGTCCCATGAACCTTGTGCCCGCAAAGCTTGAAAAATACGCGGAGCGCAAGGATGTGGAAATGCTGAAAAAACTCGACATCATGACGTGCATGGAATGCGGCTGCTGCGCATTTTCCTGCCCGGCGAAACGCCGCATCGTGCAGGCCATTCGCCTCGGCAAATACTATGTAAAGAAGGAGGCGGCTAAAAAGTGAACAAATTCATCGTTTCCTCCTCGCCGCACTTTCAGTCAAAAGACACCACCCAGACCTTGATGCTGGACGTCATTTTGGCGCTGACCCCGGCGATGATTGCGTCCGTCATCATTTTCGGCTTCCGCGCGGCGGTTATTATCCTGACAACGGTCGCGTCCTGCATTTTGAGCGAATACATATCCCGCCGCGTCATGAAGCGCCGCCAGACGGTCGGTGACCTTTCCTGCGTTGTGACGGGCGTTTTGCTCGCGATGAACCTGCCCGTTTCCATCAGCCCCATCATTGCGGCGTTCGGCGGCGTCATCGCTATTGTTGTCGTAAAGCAAATGTTCGGCGGCATCGGCCAGAACTTCGTGAACCCTGCGCTGACGGCGCGTATCATTCTGATGAACTCGTTCCCGGCGAAAATGACCGCGTGGACGGCGCCGATGGACCACAGCTTTTCCGATGCCATGACGACCGCAACGCCGCTCGGCGTTCTCTCCGAGGGCACGGGTGCGGCGCTGCCGAGCTACCTCGATATGTTTCTCGGCAACACGGGCGGCTGCCTCGGCGAGACCTGTGCACTCGCACTCATTCTCGGCGGCATTTACCTTGTTGCACGCCGCGTTATCAGCCCGGTTATCCCGGTCACGTACCTTGCAACGGCAGCGGTGCTTTCCGCACTGCTCGGCCGCGATCCGCTGATGGATATTCTTTCCGGCGGCCTCTTGCTCGGCGCGATTTTCATGGCGACCGATTACACCACAAGTCCCATCAACTTCAGCGCACGCGTCATCTATGCCGTCGGCTGCGGCGTGCTGACGATTTTAATCCGCCAGTTCGCGTCTCTGCCGGAGGGCGTATCGTACTCCATCGTACTGATGAATATTTTAGTGCCGCTCATTGAGCGCGTTGCGAAGCCGCAGACGTTCGGCAAAATAAAGGCAAAGAAAGCGGGTGACGCAAAATGAAGATCACCGCGAAAGATATTTTAAAACCGGCGCTCATTCTGTTTGTCATCTGCCTTGTCGTCACGACGCTTCTGGCGGGCACAAACCTGCTGACGAAGGATAAAATCGCCGAGCAGTCCGCACTGGAAGCGGAGCAGTCGAGAAAAGTCGTTTTGAGCGACGCGGACAGCTTTGAAGAAGCAGACGGCTATTACGTCGGCAAAGCGAATAACGAAACGGTCGGCTACGTTTTCCAAACGGAGGCGAAGGGCTACGGCGGTGCGGTGAAGGTCATGACCGGCATCAGCGCCGACGGGCAGATCACCGGCGTTGTCATTCTGGAGCACAGCGAAACACCGGGTCTTGGCGCGAACGCGGAAAAGGCTTCCTTTACGGATCAGTTTAAGCAGACTGCGCCGGAAAAGGGCATCACGCTTGTGAAGAATAAGGCGCCGTCGGACGGCGAGATCGAAGCCATGACCGGCGCGTCCATCACGAGCCGCGCGGTGACGAACGCCGTCAACGAAGCCATCACAAAGTACAACACGGTAAAGGAGGGCGCATAACATGGCAAAAAGCCTCAAAGAAGAATTTACAAAAGGCATTATCAAAGAGAACCCCGTGCTGCGCCTGATGCTCGGCACCTGCGCGACGCTCGCCGTCACAACGGCAGCCTCGAACGCCATCGGCATGGGCCTTGCGACGACATTCGTACTCGTATGTTCCAACGCCGTTATTTCTCTTCTCAAAAAAATCATCCCGGATAAAGTCCGCATCCCGGCGTACATCACCATTGTTGCGGGTTTTGTTACCATTGTGCAGCTGCTCATCAAGGCCTACGTGCCGGCGCTTAACAAGTCGCTCGGCGTGTTCCTGCCGCTCATCGTTGTCAACTGCATCATTTTGGGCCGTGCGGAAATGTTCGCCAGCAAAAATCCCGTGCTGCCGAGCATCGTAGACGGTCTTGGAATGGGCGTGGGCTTCACCGCCGCGCAGCTCGCCATGGGCATCATCCGTGAATTGCTCGGCGCGGGTACCGTGTTCGGCATTCCGCTCCTCTCGAATTTCATGGATCCCATCATCATTTTCCTCCTCCCGCCAGGCGGCTTCTTTGTCTTTGGCATGCTCATGGCGGCGGTGCGGCTGGATATTCCCGCCGTATTCGTTTCGGGCGGCCCCATGCTCGCGGGCAAAATGCACGGCGAGCGGCTTTCCCTCTCCTCCATGTTCGAGGCGGTGGGTGCCTATAAAGCAGGCCTCATCAACGACGAAGAGCTGGAAGACTGCACCTGCAACTG
>OGCQ01004691.1_pt1 | contig 10766 bp, 6 predicted proteins | sample 1570161 | NCBI WGS metagenome assembly OGCQ01 (sample SAMEA4384402, study PRJEB24528) | human gut metagenome
GCCAGAGTTTCCGGCGTCAATGTGTTCGGCGTGACGGTGGGCGTTTTCGCCCTGGCCGGCGCTATGTATGGTTTTACCGGCTTCATCGAGGGCGCACGTATCGGCTCCAACACGGCCAACACCGGCCTGAACTATGAGTTGGACGCAATCGCGGCCTGCGTCATCGGCGGCGTGTCCTTCGTGGGCGGCATCGGTAAGATCAGAGGTATCGTTATCGGCGTTGTCATGCTGCGGCTGATCTTCGTGGGTCTGACCATGGTGGGTGTGCCGCAGGATCTGCAATACCTCATCAAGGGCGCTATCATCCTGTTTGCCTGCGCACTGGATATGCGGAAATACCTTGTGAAAAAATGATCTGCGACAAAGATGGCCCGCCTTTGCGAGCCATCTTTGCTTTATCTGGAACTTTTTGCGGCGAAACGGCGGCAAAAACCGCCGTTCTTCCTGCAATCCAGCCAATTCACGTTCGGACTACCCCTTGAACTCGAAAAACATGGACATACCGTTTCGCTTCGCTTCACTTCGTGGTATAATAGCCGCAAAAGAGGCTGCTATCGGATCGCTGCTTTTCCATCCGGCAAAGCCGGAGGACCGGGCGGCGGAGGTGCCGTAGACAAGAAAGAAGGTCGGAGCCATGGAACTGTACCGGGTGCTGTTGGTAGATGACGAGGAGGATATCCGTGAGGGTATCAGCCGGAAAATGGACTGGCTGGGGCTGGGATTCTCTCTGGTGGGGGAGGCCGCCAACGGTCAGGACGCTTTGGAACTGGCGGAGAGTCTGCGGCCTGACGTGATCCTGACGGACATCAAGATGCCGTTTATGGACGGACTGGAGCTGTGCCGCATTTTGACAGACCGGCTCCCGGCGGCCCGGTTCGTGGTCTTTTCCGGTTTTGATGCGTTCGAGTACGCCAAGCAGGCCATCCAGATGAACGTGGTGGAGTACATCCTGAAGCCCATCAACGCCGATGAGCTGTCCGCCGTGCTGCGGCGGCTGAAGGACCAGCTGGACCGGGAGCGGGCGGAACGGCGGAACGTGGAGCTTCTCCGCAGCCGCTATACGGAAAACCTGCCTGTTTTGCGGGAGTTGTTCTACGCCAATCTGCTGGACGGGCACATCGAGCCGGGAACGGAGCGGGAGCGGGCGGCGCGTCTGGACATCGACCTTCAGGGCGAGGAATGGGCGGTGGGCCTTGCCTACATCGGCAGCGACCGGAGAGACGCCCTGTCCACATTGTCCGTCCAAAAGCTGCTGGAGGAATCCCTGACGGCGGATCGGTGCCGCCTCACCCTGTATAACGACTGGGTAGCGGTGATCGTCAGCCTGACGGAATCGTTTACCATCTATGACCTGATCCGCGTGCTGGACCGGGTCTGTACATTGGCGGCATCCTATCTGGGCCTGACGCTGACGGTGGGCGTGGGCGCCCCCTGCAAAGAGCTTTCCGGGATGGCGCGGTCCGCAGCTGAAGCGAGAACGGCGCTGGAATACCGCTCCATGGTGGGCCGGGGACAGGTCATCTACATCGGAGACCTGGAGCCGGACGGCGGTCAGGTGCTCACCTTTGAAGAAGCGGACGAGCGGACCCTGACTGCGGCGGTGAGGCTGGGCAGCGAACAGGAAGTCCGGGACGCGGCGGCGGCTCTGGCGGGCAAGATCCGGGAGGCGAACCCCTCCGCCGGACAGTACAACCTGTTCCCTATGGAACTGGTGACGCACCTGATGAAAATGACCCGGCGCTCCGGCGTGGGCGTGGAGGAGGTTTTCGGCACGGGCTTTTCCTTACCCATTCAGGACTCCGCGCTGCCCAGTCTGGAGGAACTGGAGGGCTGGTGCGCGGAGCGTTATCTGCGGCTGCGGACGCTGATCCGCCGCCGCCAGACGGATTCGGCGGGACAGACGGTGGAAACGGCCAAGGAGTATATCCGGCAGCATTACGCGGAGAGCGACCTGTCGGTGGAAAAGCTGTGCGCGTATCTGCATTTAAGTTCCACCTATTTTTCCACGCTGTTCAAACGGGAAACGGGGACCAGCTTCACAGCCTATGTTACCACGGTGCGGATGGAGGCGGCTGCGGAAGCGATCCGCGGCACAGAGGAGAAAACGTATCTCATCGCCCAGCGGTGCGGCTATGAGGACCCCAACTATTTCAGCTATGTGTTCAAGAGGCATTTCGGCGTGACACCGACGAAGTACCGCAGCGAGGGTAAGTGACGGACGGAGAGAGGAGCCACCTGTGGATAAGAAACCTTCCGGCTTTAAAGCAAGGTGGAAAGCGCGGTATCACCATGCCAGTATTCAGTTGATCCTGTCCATCGCCTTTACGGCGGTGGCCGTGATTGGAATGCTGTTTCTGGGGATGGCGCTGCTGCTGCGCTTTTCCTCCTCCGCCAACGAGATGGCGGCGGAGAGCAGCCAGCGTGTGCTGGCACAGGTGAACTGGAATCTGGACAGCTATCTGCGGAACATGATGCGGGTATCCGACACGGTGTACTACCGGGTCATCAAGAGCGCGGATCTGGAGCAGAGTGACACGGCGCAGGAGCTGCGCGACGCTTTGAAGCTGCTGTACGCCAAGGACCGGGATGTACTGGTGTCTCTGGCGGTGTTTGATGGGAACGGCGAGCTGATCTCCGCCACGCCCCTGACAGAATTGAAAAACAGCGTGACGCCCAGCCGTGAGGGGTGGTTCACCGCCGCCATGGAGCGCATTGAAAACCTGCATTTTTCCACGCCCCATGTGCAGCACCTGTTTGAGGATCCCGACGCGCGGTATCATTGGGTGGTGTCCCTCAGCCGCCATGTGGAGTTGACCCGGGGCGGCGTGATCCAAAGCGGCGTGCTGCTGGTGGATATGAACTTCAGCGGCATTGAGCAGATCTGCAAGGATGTATCCTTTTTCGACGGGCAGGGTTATCTCTACCTGATCGACGGAAACGGAGAGATCATCTACCACCCCCGTCAGCAGCTTCTCTATGCGGGCTTGCAGGAGGAAAACAACCTGACGGCCGCCGGGTATTCCGACGGGACGCATACGGAGATCTTTCAGTCCCAGCGCCGGCAGGTGACGGTGAAAACGGTGGGCTACACCGGCTGGAAGCTGGTGGGCGTGGTGCCGGCGGAGACGCTGCGGGACAATTACAGTCAGCTTTTGCTGTTTGCCCTGTTTATAGTGTCCTTCTCCATCTTCCTGCTGGTATTCGTGAACCTGCGGCTTTCGGAGTGGATCACCGCACCTATGAAAAAGCTGGATCATGCGGTGAGAGAACTGGAAAAGGGCGTGGAGTCCGTTGACTTCAATGTGGACGGCCCCTATGAGGTGGAACATCTGAGCCATTCCGTGCAATCCATGATCTCCACCATGCGGCACCTGATGGAGGATGTTCTCCATCAGGAGGAGGAAAAGCGCCGCAGCGAGCTGGACGTGCTGCAATCCCAGATCAATCCGCACTTCCTGTACAACACCCTGGACAGCGTGGTGTGGATGACGGAGAACGGCCGGACACAGGAGGCTGTGGTCATGCTGACGGCGCTGGCCCGGTTTTTCCGGATCTCTCTCAGCAAGGGCAGCAACATCATTCCCATCGGGGACGAGATCGAGCATGCCCGGAACTATCTGACCATCCAGAAAATGCGCTATAAGAATAAGTTCTCTGCCGACATTTCCGTGGAGCCGGGGGTGGAGAAGCTGTATACCATCAAGCTCATCATCCAGCCGATTTTGGAAAACGCCATCTATCACGGTATGGAGTATGCCGACGGTGACGGCGAGATCCACATCCGGGCCTTCCGCGAGGGAGAAACGGTGGTCATCGAGGTGGAGGACAACGGGCCGGGTATGTCGGAGGAAATCGTGGAGCAGCTTTTGAAGCCCACCAGGGATGTGAGTGTCCCGAAGGCAAAGGGCTCCGGTATCGGCTTCCGCAATGTTCACCAGCGGATCCAGCTGACCTTTGGCAACGCTTATGGCCTGACCATCCGCAGCGAGCCGGATAACGGGACGGTGGTGCGGATCTGCCTGCCTGTCTTGGAGGAAGAGGACGCCCGGAAGTACCGGAAGGAGGGGGAGCGGTGAGCCGGAAAGTATTATTGCAGCTGGTGCTTCCCCTGATTGGATTGAGTGTGCTGTTCTGGCTGCTGGCCTTCGCTCCCGGTGATAAGCATCACCAGCCAGCCCTGCTGGAAATGTCCGTTATTCTGCGGGATGGAGACGGCAATGTTTCCGCCATGCGAAAGGGCATGGAGCAGGCGGCCAAGGATCTGAACGTGGAGCTGCGCTTCCTGACCCCGGCGGAGGACAACAGTGCCGTTGAACAGGTGCAGTTGCTGGAACATGAGGTGTCGGGAGCGGCTCCGGCCATTCTGCTGATACCGGCGGACCGGGAGGCGCTGGGCGAGGCGGTATCCGCCGCCGCAGGAAAGACGACCCTTGTGACGGTGGAGAGCGATATGACTGCGTGGGGAGCCGATGCCTCTATCAGTATGGATCATCAGGCCCTTGGCGAGGCGCTTGGGAAAGCGGCGCTGAACGGTGTGTCCTTCGGCGGCACGGTGCTGCTGCTGGACAGCCTGCTCGGGGACAACGGCGTGCGGGAGCGTATGGAAGCGGCTAAGGCACTTTTGGAAGAAAAGGGCCGGCAGGTGCGCATTTACCGGTGGACCTCTGACAGTACAGCCTTCGCCAATATTTTGCGGATCGAGCGCCCGAAGGCCGTGATCGCCTTTGAAGCAGCTGCGCTGACGGAAATGGCGGAGCTGTCACGGGGAGAGGAAGCTTTCCCACTGCTCTATGGCTGCGGCTCCACCGCCGGCATCGCCGCCGCGCTGGAAAAGGGACGTGTGACGGCCATTGCGGCGGTCAACGTGTTCTCTGCCGGGTATCTGGCAGTGGAGGCTGCGGCAAAGCTGGCCCGGCATGAAAGCTGGACGGGGGCCTCATCTGTGGGCTTTTCCATCGTCCGGCAGGAAACGATGTACAGCAGCGATAATCAGAAGCTGTTGTTCCCTGTGACCTGAGACAGGAAGGAGAGAAGACGGATGAAAAGAATCGGTTGTCTGATCGCCGCACTGTCTCTGCTGATGACGCTCTCTGCCTGCCATACAGGCGGGGAAGCTGAGCCAACGCTTCGGATCGGCGTGGCGCTGTATCAGCAGGAGGACACATTTATTGAGACCGTGACCAGAGAATTGCAGCGGGTAGCCCTGGAGAAAGAACAGGCGCAGAACTGCAAAATCAACTTATATATCACCGATGGAAAAGAGAGCCAGACCAGCCAGAATGAGCAGGTGGACCGCTTCCTGGAAAGGGGATATGACGTGATCTGCGTCAACATCGTGGATCGCACGGCGGCGGTGATCGTCGACAAGGCACAGGCTGCGGGGGTGCCGGTGATCTTTTTCAACCGGGAACCGGTGGAGGAGGATCTGCGCCGCTGGAAACACGCCTACTATGTGGGCCTTCCGGCGGGAGATGCCGGAGTTTTACAGGGTGAGCTGGTACTGGACGCATGGCGGACCCAAAGAGACACGCTGGACCGTAACGGCGACGGCGTGATCCAGTATGTGATGCTGGAGGGAGAACCGGGACATCAGGATGCCCTGCTCCGGACGGAATACTGTATCTCCACCCTGGCAAACACAGGTGTCTCTGCAGAAAAGCTGGCCAGTGACGCAGCCAACTGGCAGCGGGGCCAGGCCAGCGTCAGTATGCGCCAATGGCTGCAGGAGTTTGGAGAGAACATCGAGGTAGTCTTTGCCAATAATGACGACATGGCATTGGGAGCGATCGACGCCTGCACGGAGGCCGGCCTGGACAAGCGCTCCATGCCCTTCATCGTGGGTGTGGACGCCACGCCGCCAGCGTTAGAGGCACTGCGGGAGGGAACGCTGAAGGGGACCGTTCGCAATGACGCTGTCGGATTAGCAGAGAACATGATGGAGCTGGCCGTTTCCCTATCCGTGGATGGAGAACCTTCTCAGGATCTGGAATTGACGGATGAGCGGTATGTGTGGCTGCGGTATGAGGCGGTCACAGCGGAAAGCTTAGAGGATCAGGCTGTTTCGTAAGAACAGCGGACATAGAATAGAAGCCCGCAGAGGGTTGGATGTACGAAGAAAGCAAGGAGGCGCGAGGTATGACATATACAGGGCTGGAGACCTATGTGCAGCAGGCTGCATTTCATAAAACACTCACTCGGCTTTATGGTGCGGAGGGGGCAGAAAAGGCCCATTCCCGCTGCATGGAGGTCATGGAAGAGTTTTATAAGATCTTTGACCGTTCGGCGGAGGCGCTGTTCAGCGCACCCGGCCGTACGGAGATCGGAGGAAACCACACCGATCATCAGAAGGGCTGCGTACTGGCCGCCTCTGTTGATCTGGATATTCTGGCGGCCGTGGCGCCTACGCAGAGCGGAATCATCCGGGTGCTGTCTCAGGGATATCCCATGATCGAGGTGGATCTCCGCGAGCTTGACCCGAAGGAGGAAGAGATCAATACCTCAGCGGCGCTGATCCGGGGCGTAGCGTCCTGCATGAGCGCCATTGGCTGTGATCTGCGGGAGCGGGGACTGGATGTGTACATGACCTCCACCGTCCCCAAGGGCAGCGGTTTGAGTTCTTCCGCTGCCTATGAGGTGCTGATGGGGACCATGCTCAACGAGCTTTTCTGGGAGGGGCGCTGCACGGCGGTGGAGCTGGCCCAGATCGGCCAGTACGCGGAGAATGTGTTCTTCGGAAAGCCCTGCGGTCTGATGGATCAGATGGCCTCCTCCGTGGGCGGCGTGGTATCTATTGATTTCGAGAATACGGCCCACCCGGCGGTGGAGCAGCTGGATGTGGATCTCCACGCCTACGGCTACGCCCTGTGCATTCTGGATTCCGGCGCGGGCCACGAGGATCTGACCAATGAATACAGCGCCATCACCAACGAGCTGCGGGCGGTCTGCCGCGTTTTTGACAAAGAGGTGCTGCGTGAGGTGCCGGAGGAAGCGTTCCTTGCGGAACTGCCCAAGGTCAGAGCAGCGGCAGGAGACCGGGCGGTAAACCGGGCGTTCCATGTCTACGCGGAAAACCGTCGGGCACTGGCGGAAAAAGAAGCTCTCCGTCAGGGGAATTTCGACAAGTTCCTTGCATTGGTGCGGGAGTCTGGTCGGTCCTCCGCCATGTATTTGCAGAATGTCATTCCCACCGGAAGCACGGCGGCTCAGGAGCTGATGGTGACCATCGCCCTGTGCGAGCGTATTCTGGAGGGGCGGGGCGCTGTCCGTGTCCACGGCGGTGGCTTCGGTGGTACCGCCCAGGCCTTTGTGCCGCTGGATATGTTGGACACCTTCAAGAAAGCGACGGAGGCGGCGCTGGGTCAGGACTGCTGCCATGTGGTGATGATCCGTCCGGCCGGCGGCGTCAGATTGGGATAAGGAGAACAGACGCATGAGTTACCAAGCCATCAAGGACCTGGTGGGCTACGCCCTCCGCACGGGACTGATCGATGAATATGACCGCCCCTGGGCGGTGAACGAGTTGCTGAAGGCTATGGGGATGGATGCATGGGAGGAGCCGGCGGAAACGCATGAGCGCCCCTTAGAGGACATCCTGAAGGAGCTGCTGGATGACGCGGCGGCACGGGGACGGATCGAGGATGATACCACGAACCGGGATCTCTTTGACACGGAGCTGATGGGGCGGCTGACGCCCCGGCCCTCTCAGGTCATCAGCGAGTTCCGGCGGCGGTATCAGGCCGACCCGAAGGACGCCACGGACTGGTTTTACCGCTTCAGTCAGGACACGGACTACATCCGGCGCTACCGCATCGCAAGGGATGTGAAGTGGAAGGCGGCCACCCCCTACGGGGAGCTGGACATCACCATTAACCTCTCCAAGCCGGAGAAGGACCCCAAGGCCATCGCGGCGGCAAAGGCGGCACCTCAGACCAGTTATCCCAAGTGCCAGCTTTGCCGGGAAAACGAGGGCTACGCGGGACGGCTCAACCATCCCGCCCGGCAGAATCACCGGATCATCCCCATTACCATCAATCAGGAGGACTGGTTCCTCCAGTACAGCCCCTACGTCTACTATAACGAGCACTGCATCGTTCTGAACGGGCATCATACCCCTATGAAGATCGACAAAGCTACCTTCCGCAAGCTGCTGGACTTCGTTAAGCAGTTCCCCCACTACTTTGTGGGCAGCAACGCAGATCTTCCCATCGTGGGCGGCTCCATTCTGAGCCATGACCATTTCCAGGGCGGCTGCTACACCTTTGCCATGGAGAAGGCCCCCATTGAGCGGCCCATCGCCTTCCGGGGCTTTGAGGATGTGGAGGCGGGCATCGTCAAGTGGCCTATGTCCGTGATCCGGCTCCGCTGCGGAGACGATCAGCGTCTTGTGGAGCTGGCAGACCGCATCCTCACCGCATGGCGGAGCTATACGGACGAGGCGGCCTTTGTGTTCGCGGAGACCGACGGTGAGCCCCACAACACCATCACCCCCATCGCCCGGATGCGGGACGGGAAGTTTGAACTGGATCTGGTGCTGCGGAACAACATCACCACGGCGGAATACCCGCTGGGCGTGTACCACCCCCATCAGGAGCTGCACCACATCAAGAAAGAGAACATCGGCCTCATCGAGGTCATGGGCCTTGCAGTGCTTCCCGCCCGGCTGAAAGCCGAGCTGAACGGCGTGGCCCGGGCACTGGCCCGTGGCGAGGACCTGCGGGCCGATGAGACGCTGGCAAAGCACGCGGACTGGGCCGAGGAGCTGAAAGCCCGCTATACGTTTACCGAGGAAAACGCGGAGGAGATCCTGCGGCGGGAAGTCGGCGTGGTGTTCGCCACGGTTTTGGAGCACGCCGGCGTTTACAAGTGTACACCAGAGGGCAGGGAAGCCTTCTTAAGATTTGTTCAGAGCGTGTAAGCTGGATATAGACGTGAAAAAATAAGGAGGACGTGTATATGAAAACCATTCTGGTGGCCGGCGGAGCCGGCTATATCGGCAGCCACATGGTAGCGCTGCTGGTCAAGCGGGGCTACGAAGTTGTGGTGGCGGACAATCTGCGCACCGGACACTGGCAGGCCGTCAAGGGCGCGCGGAAGATGTATGTAGGCGATCTGCGGGACGGCGCGTTCCTGCATCAGATCTTCACGGAAAACAAAATCGACGGCGTCATCAACTTCGCGGCATTTTCGCTGGTGGGCGAGAGCGTGACCAACCCGCTGAAGTACTACGGCAACAACGTGGAGGGCGCGGTGTCCCTGCTGTCGGCCATGCAGGCTCACGGCGTGGACAAGATCGTATTTTCTTCCACGGCGGCGGCCTACGGCGAGCCGGAGAAGCAGCCCATTGAGGAAGGGGACCGCACGGAACCCACCAATCCCTACGGCGCGACGAAACTGGCCATTGAAAATATGCTGAAGTGGTGCGACTGCGCCTACAACATCCGCTATGTGGCGCTGCGCTACTTCAACGCCGCTGGCTCCGACACGGAGGCAGGCATCGGCGAGGATCACAACCCCGAATCCCACCTGATCCCGCTGGTGATGAAAACAGCCTTGGGTCAGCGGGATCACATCGGCATCTTCGGCGAGGACTACCCCACGCCGGACGGCACCTGCGTGCGGGACTACATCCATGTGAAGGACTTGGCGGAGGCTCATCTGCTGGCACTGGAATATCTGGAGCGGGGCGGCAGCAGTGACGTGTTCAATCTGGGCAATGGCGCCGGTTATTCCGTGCGGGAGATCATCGAAACGGCCCGTCGGATCACCGGCAAGGAGATCAAGGCCGTTGTGGAGCCCCGCCGGGGCGGCGACCCCTCTGTCCTGATCGCCTCCAACAAGAAGGCTGCCGAGGTTCTTGGTTGGAAGCCTGTTCTGGGTCTGGATCAGATCATTTCCGACGCGTGGGCGTGGCACAGCGGCCATCCCAACGGCTATGAGGGATAAGAGATGTATCGACTGAAGCCGTTTGGCGTGCTGAATGGCAGAGAGGTGCCCGTCATTGAGTTGTTCAGTGACAAATGTGCCGTGGAGCTGCTGCCCTACGGCGCGGCTGTCCGGGCTATCCGCGTGCCGGATCGAACCGGCAAACTGACGGACATCTGCCTTGGATATGACGAACTGGAGAGCTACCGGACGCTGGACGCCTGCTTTGGCGGAACCATCGGCCGCTGCGCCAACCGCATCGGCGGGGCACGGTTCACCATCGACGGCAGGTCGTACCGCGTCACGGCCAACGAGGGGGAAAACTGCCTCCACGGCGGAATCGAGGGCTTCCACAAGAAACTGTGGGAATTTACCTGCGAGGAAAACGCAGTCACCTTCTCCTACACCTCTCCTGACGGCGAGGAGGGCTTTCCCGGCGCTGTCCGGGTGGAGGTCACCTACCGACTGACGGGCGACCAACTTACCATCGCCTACAAGGCGGCGGCGGAGCAGAGCACGGTGGTGAATCTCACCAACCATACCTACTTCAATCTGGGCGGCCACAGCAGCGGCACAGTGGAGGATCATGTGCTGACCCTGCGGGCCAGCCGGTATACGCCCATGGACAGCGGGAATATCCCCGTGGGGACGCTGGCGCCGGTGGAGGGAACGCCGCTGGATTTCCGGACACCTGCGGCATTTGGGAGCCGTCTCCACGATAAAGCCTTTAACGGCGGGCGGGGATACGACCACAACTATGCGCTGGACGGCGGAGAAGGCCCGGTGGCGGAGCTGTGGTGCCCCGCCACCGGCATCGGTCTGGAAATGACCACCTCGATGGAGGG
>OGCQ01004701.1_pt1 | contig 10731 bp, 10 predicted proteins | sample 1570161 | NCBI WGS metagenome assembly OGCQ01 (sample SAMEA4384402, study PRJEB24528) | human gut metagenome
ACACCTTATGAAGTATTCTATGGGGAAAGTATGCACTTAATTTGACAATTCAAGAGTAAAATAAATTTAGAAGACATATTTTTATTTGATTTAAGTTATTTGATTTAAGGAGGCGAAATGCTACTAGCTGTAATAAGAAGAAACTGGCAGATGTATAAAAGATATTTTCCAGTAACATTGTTTTTTAATAGGGGTTTGGATGCTGGTTTTACTCTATTAGGTTTGTGGTTAATAGCGAATTTTTTATTCGCAAATAACATTAAAGTTGGTAATGCTATAGAGTACTCAGATTACTTCAGTTATGCTGCAGTAGGATTGGTTTATTATAATGCATCAATTGCTATTCTGATGAATGTAGGGAGAGCATTAATAACAGAAGTTAGAGAAGGCACTCTTGAAAGTACATTAGTATCTCCTTTTAACATTGTCTATTATTACTTAGGAATCTTTTTAGAGCAGTTTGTAAGGACCTTTTTGGAATTTCTATTTTCTTATATAATTGCTATTTTGCTCGGTGCAGATTTACAACAAATTACATTACTGATTTTATTGCTTGGCTTCTTATATGTTTCGATTTGCTCTTTTTCGATGGGGGTATTCCTATCAAATATAATGTTGTGGTTTAGGGATACATTCATTAGTCAAAATACAATTTTTCTGATAATCTTCTTGGTCTCAGGCATTACCTTTCCAATAGAATTATTGCCAAAATTTTTAAGGGTGATTAGTAATTTTATACCGTTAACATATTCTATTAAGGCAATAAGAACCTTATATTTGGAAACCCAGACGAGTATGATCAATCTTAGCTTTATACAAGGTTTACTACTTTCAATATTATACTTCTTGATAGGGATTCTGGTATATAATAAGGTTGAGAAAAAAATTGTAAGTGATGTTTCATATTAAGTGAAGGAGAGAAATAAAATGTATGAAGTATTCAATATTTCAAAAGATTATGTAACAAAAAAGAGAATAGGATTGTTTAAACATAAAAAAGAAGTTAAAAAAGCTATACAAGATGTAAATTTATCAGTCCCTAGAGGTAAAATTATTGGTGTTTTAGGAGAAAATGGTGCAGGGAAAACAACTTTAATAAAGATGATGACAACACTTCTATCAAGTGATACTGGAAAAATTTTGATAGATGGAGTTGACATTAATCAAAATGTAAAAAATACTCGAAAAAGGATCAACATCATTAGTGGAGGAGAAAAAAATCTCTATTGGAGATTGACTGCAGTTGAAAATTTACTCTATTTTGCTTCTCTGTACGGTCTTCCAAAGAAAGAGGCATTACCTAAGATAGATAATTTATTGAATGAATTAGGGCTTTGGGAAAGTAAGGATACTCCTGTAGAAAAATTTTCAAAGGGAATGAAGCAACGCTTACAAATTGCTAAAGGACTAATCAATGATCCAGAATATTTATTTCTTGATGAACCTACACTAGGTCTAGATGTCAGTATTGCTTACGAGTTGAGAAAAAAATTAAAAGAGATAGCGGCTAAGCGGAATACAGGAATTTTGTTAACAACTCACTACATGGCTGAAGCAGATGAATTATGTGATTATATTTATTTTTTAAAACATGGTAAAGTAATTGTGTCAGGTACCAAAACACAGGTTTTTGAACAATTACAGATGACACCAGAGCTTCATGTCATCCTTTCAGATAGGGATGATGAAAATTCTTCAAAGCTGGCTCAAGTTAGTCGTTTATTTCCATGTATAATTTTGGAAAAATTTGGTAGTAGTATATTGTTGAAATTCTCTCTTTCAGAATATAATGTGCAGGATATAATAAAAAGCCTATATAATAATCAAATTGAAATTAAGGAAATAAGATATAATGAGCCTACTCTTGAAAATGTTATTCTAAATTTAGGAGGAAAGAGCTTAAAATGAATTCGATAATAGTTAGTACTTTTAAGAGTGAATTTAGAAGAACATTTTTAAATGACAGTATTAATAAATTTTATTTTTTTTCAATGATACTTTGGCCAATTATTTCTCTAATTCAAATTTTTTACAATATGCAAGCCTTTCCAATTACGGATATACAAATAGCATCTCTAAGATATGAAGACCAATTAATTTATTTTATATTTATTGGTTATTGTGTTTACATCATTTTTTCAAATGCTGTTCAGAGTGCATGGAGGCTTGGTGGAGAACGATATCAAGGAACTCTTAGTCAAATTTTTATTGCTCCAATTAAAAAAAATCTATGGCTTTATGCACGTACCTTATCACTTATTTTAAGTAATTCATGGTTTTTTATCACTATTTTTATTATTGGAAATTTTGTCTATTCTGATGCTTATGAATATATTCTTGCGTCCACTTTTATTTTAGTTGTTGCATCCTGGATTTGGGCAAGTTTCTTAGGTAGTATTTGTATCAGTTTGAGAGATGCAACGGTAGTTTATGTATTATTGGAGAGCTCTCAAAATACTTTTAGTGGTGCTAAAGTTCCATTATCAAAATCACCTCGATTAATAAAAGTTATAGGGAGTTTATTTCCCATTAGCTACACAATTATTTATCTAAGAGATATACTTCTTTATAAAGAGATTATAAGTATAAGTGCTATTTGGTGCTTATGCATAAATATCTTTGTTATTTTATTAACGAAGATAGTGTTAGAAGTTGGAGAAAGACACATGAAAAAAGTGGGCAGTTTTGATTTATTTTGAATCGTGCTTAACTAGCTATTTAAATTTAGAGTAATTATTTCATTTGATTTATATTTTATCAATAATAAAGGGGTAGTACTAAGGAAAAATTATATAGAGAGTTAGCTGAATCCTCTTCGAAACTCAGTGAAAAATAGTTCAATTATTGTTTCGTCAGATCAACACGATTTAATCATTTGATACAATGCTCATATCTTTCAATACTCAATTGTTTTTACAACTTTTGGATATTTAATTTATACAGTCTACGATTTCTACCATATTTTCAACCTTGCAATCAAGTGCAATACATATTTTCAATAAAATATCAGTAGTGATATTTTCCCCTTTTCCTAATTTTGCTAGAGAAGAGGAGCTAATCCCTACTTCTTGCCGGAGCTTTGTTTTGATTCAACCTTTATCAATGAGAAGTTTCCATAATTTATTATAACTAAACTTCATCTGAGTTTTTTCCTTTGTTCCATGAAATACCGTAGAGTTCATTTCCGTTACTAGAGAGTCTCAGTACAGTATTTTCTGACAAGAGATGATTAGCTTCTGGATAATACGAGATAGCTTTATCAAAGGCTAAAAAGACTTGTTTGTTCAATGATTTTGATTGGTCATATAGCTTCAACAGGGCTTCGGTTGCTTGGTAACTAATATTACTTAAGAGTAATGAATCATGGGCAAGTGCTGGAAGATTAGTTAGATAGAGTATTGCTAAATCGTACAATATCATTCCTTTGAACTTAGTTCCTGTACCGTCGTCGTCAGGGGTATAGAAGGAATAGCTATTATAGGTTCTGAGGATAATTTGAGGAGCTTTGCGAATATCTGGATAAAGGAAATCATTGAATTCTCGCATTTTAGCATTGATTTTTCCTTCTAGCTCTATTAGAATGTGATCCAACGCTACTGTATTTTCAAAACTAATATATTCTGTTGGGTTTTCAATCCCATAAACAGATTGCAGTAGGTCTAGCCAAAAAGACTGGCTCTCTTGTCTTTCTCTACCACGGTTTTCCCAACGCTTAATAAAAGCCTTGGCTTGTTTTTTTCTGTTCTCTAGTGTTCATTACTACTAATTCTTTCTAAATAGACTCGGTGTCATTGTACCATATATTTCTACTGTATTTTAGTAGGTATTATCTACATTAACTAACTGTCAAGTGACTAGATATAACTTGGGGGGTGTCACACCCCCTAAGTCTCTTTTTTAAAACATAGAAAGGTGCTATACTAAGTCCATGAAAAAAGATTCTAAATACATTATTATTTTGGTGGTCATTTTCTGTGCTCTTGGAGTCATGTTTTTGGTCTCTGCGTTAATGAAGAAGAATGAACCTAAGAAAAAAGTAACACCGCCTAGCACCGAACAGGTGATTGAAGATTCATCCTCGGAAAATATTCCAAAGGAAGATAAGTATGAGAGATGGCGTAAAGAGGCACTTGCGACCTTAGAAACACAAACACCTGCAGATGATGCTGATACACAAACTGTAAAGAATGCACTGAAAGAAATGTGTTCTTATGTTGAGACTGTTCAGAACGTAACCGATGTTAAGCCAGATTATCAAAATCACTTAACGATTACTGGAACCAAGATGCAGTATGAGCTTGTAGCGAAATTTATGCTAGGTTATAAGTACTCTGATGCTAAAACGCAAGTATTTAAAGCCAAGGCAGACAATGTTCGTCAGTTTGTCCTTGAGATTGCTAACCCAGACGGAGCGAAACTATATTTTTGTGGGAATTACGTTATGGGAACAACTCAAATAGAAGTAACATCAGTTCATGGAGTAGCTGAAGCTGATCATGCTGAACATGGACATGACTAAACGTAGTCAATCCGTCTTACATATCTTGTTTAATTTCATCAAGAGATGGAGCTTTTCTTTATCTTTTTAACTCTAATAGGAATTTTTGTCCCTGTGTAAGTGCATATCTTCTTAATCCTTGATATAATAGTGCCATAGCACAGGGATTAAAGAATTGGTGATAATAAGAGAATAGGATTAAAGAACGATTGGAGATGAGGAGTCATGGAAAAAGAAACAAAGCGTCTTTTAAGGAAGTTGGTCAGATTATTTGACGGACAGACTAAGGAATATCTTTTAAAATATACTGATGATGTTTCTGAGTTAAATATTGAAGAACAAAATAAACTAGCTCAAGAGTTACCGGCTAGACACTTAAGTGCTGAAATTTTAAGTGATATTCAACGAATTAAAAATGGTGAAGAGCCACGTTTCTTCACTAAAGATGGCCAATATAAGGGACTATGTGATGAAGAATACAATCAGCGTGACTTTATGACTCGTCAGCAACGATACGTTCTAAGTTGGGCGTTCGGAATGCTACTCTTTTTAGCAGTCTTTACAATTGTATCTTGGAACTTTGTTCCCAACGTTATCCAAAAAATGGAAACTAGTACATCACTATTGAACTATACTGAGAACTATGGCACTCGTCCTGAACAGGTCTTTGCAATAGTTGTATGTGGTGTTTTATTGATATTACTTTCGGTAGTTGTTTCACTAGTATGTTTGAAGAGGTATCGTAAAAATACTGAAGAACCTACCAATGTCGTATTAACTGATGATTTGAGATTATAAAAGCTGAAGCTTAAGCTTTGGCTTTTTTGGTGTTTTTAAACTTGATCGCTATTTTTGGGGATTAAATTTCCATAAAGCAGTTAACAGAAGAACAATAACTATGTTTGTTTCTGAATACCAGTAGGAACAGACTACAAATATTACTTAAGTAGGAGATGGAAGGTTTACAACGACAGGACGAGACCTTACCCCGTAATTTGCAATTGATATTAAAGGATAGTGCGAGCGCACTTGATGGAGTGTTAGAAGAGAATGAGGCAAGGAAGCTTATTAATTTGAAACTAAAAGCACTGTCACTACGCACTTAGTGCCAGCAGAATAATATATAAATAAACACCTCGCCCCAAGAATAGTGCCTAACTTCAAGTAATGAGAACTGCTGGTCAGGGGTCTGGACGAGAGCTAGCTTATCACTATCGTGAAACAAATCAAAGAAGCTGTGTACTGCAACAACTAGAGGAGCAGGTACAACACCGCCCTGTAACTTTAACTTTTGAATCACTGTGGGCTTTATTAAAGACAATAAAAAGGAATTTATCAAGTGAACCTTGAAGTTGATAAAGCAACGACTTAAAAATAGTTCTTTTTAAATGACTTTTGAAAATTTAGGGCTCTCTGCGCTTGCTCTTATAATTTCCTCTGTGCTACACTAATCTTAGTTTAAGAAAAGACGATTCAAATATCTATGAAAGGAGAAAAATATGGACACACCTCGTATTAACCGATTTTTAGGTGAATGGCTGGACAGACAGACTAGCCCAGACTTTTTTAAAAAAGGTTTGATTCTTCTGAATGCATACGACTTTCTCGACAGTAAGGCGGATGCCATTCCTGGTCTCATCGCTCATAAAAAAAGCCCTCTACGTCGGCAATTAGATGAGGCTCTCGCTAGTCGTGGGTACTGTTATCTTAAACCTATTGAAGTAAATGCTCAAGACTCCATTGAAGTAGAGAAGTACTATCGATTTGAAGCTACACCTAAAGGTTCCAATGAAGCTATTACTTACTATGGTCTTGGTGCGTACTTTATTTGCCGTGCTATATTTAACAATGAATTCGATATTGATTCTGGCTTTCAATACGATGACGAAGAACTCTTTTATGAAGACATTGGATTTGATGCTCTGTTCCATAATAGATCTGTTTTTCTATTAGGAAATATACCTTCTGATGATATGGAGGTATCTTGGCAAGAAATTGGGATCTCAATGCGTAGACGAGCTTTTAATTAGGCAACAATACAATCCATATTATATTACAAGAGAGCAGTATGCTCTTTTTTGTGTTTTCATAGGGTGTCACTGGGTTTGAGTCAGGGATGACTTTTGCTATTATCTGATTGTAATTTTTTTAGAAAGGAAATTGCTTATTTATGGATAAAAACAAACGTTCAATGATCCTAAAATCTGGAGCTTTTTTAACAGCCCTTGTAGCAACAGGTTTGGTTAATAATGGGGTATCAGCAGACGAATCTGCCGCACCAACTGGACCAACAGATAATGCTACTGTTACGACTGGACACTCCGATACACTTCTTCCTCCCGCTTCATCAACACCAGCGACACCCGGTACCAATACCACAGATGTCCCAACTGCTGAAGCACCTAAAGTTGACACTTCTAAAAATGAAGGTGTAACAACTGAGACACCTAAAGTAACTGACGGTTCTACTGGTACAGGTGTAGCTACACCTACAACACCAAGTGTTACTACGCCAAGTCAAGACGAAGGGAAGACATCAGAAACTTCTGAGGCTACACCTACGACTTCTGAAAATGCAAGTACAACTGCTGAAACGTCTACAGCTACCTCTGAAGGAAGTGAGGGAAACTCTACTTCTGATACAACTTCAACTGCATCAGAAACACCTACCCCTTCAGAGCACACAGTAACTGAAACTCCTACTAAGCCTAACGCAACGGATACTGCTAATACTAACCACAATAGTGAAAATAACACTAGCAGTAGCAGTGAAAGTTCACCAAATACTGTTAATGATAAAGGGTCAACTGTTGCCACACCAACTCCAGCACCAACTGAAGGGAATAACGCTTCAAGTTCTGAAGCACCTAGTGGCTCATCAACGTCAGCTGAATCTTCTTCAACAAGTTCAGAAACACCAAAAGTATCTGATGGAACATCTGGAACTGGTGTAAGTTTGCCAAGTAGCGAAGGAACAACATCTTCTGAGAAATCATCGACTTCTCCAGAACTATCTGAAACTGCTACAAACACTCCTCATATTCTTGACGGAACCAATGGAACTGGTGTCTCTACACCATCTGAACATAAATCTGACAATCGTACAGAAGTAGCTTCAACTTCAACAGCATCTTCAAACAAGGTAGTTGAGTCTCCTAAAACTGAAGAAACTCCTAAAGTTAGCGACACGAATGTTCAAGAAGCACCTAAACCAGGGGACGTTTCTCCTTCAACAAAACAAGTTGTACTTAATGTGACTCCTAGTCAACCAGTCGTTACAAATACTGGTTATAAAGTTGTCTCAACAAACAATAGTGAACTTGTCGTACAAAACTTCGATGGTTCTGTAGCCTCAGTTCCAGCTTCACAGGCAGGAGGAGCAGTGAATGAGGATGGAACTGTCTCTGTTAAGACTGAGGCAGGAGAAATGGTAACACTTCCTGAAACAGGGGAAACTGGAACAAAACTCGTTACCTTTGGATTCTTGATTTTGGCAGCACTTGGTCTTCAACGAACAGCTGTGAAACAAGATAAATGGTACTCAAACTAAGAAAGGTGATTATTGAAAATGTTTAAAGACTCAAATAACACGAAAGGACATGGCTCTATTCGTAAAAATAAAGTCTATGGAGCTGTAGGTGTACTTGCACTTGGAGCTGCAGCAATCGTTGGAGGAACTTCCCAAGCATCCGCAGATGAAGTAACTGAAGCTCCTGTAAATTCAGAACCAGTTGCTACCTCACAAGCAAACGCAGACAGTCTTATGTCACAAGCTACAGCTGTTGCAACTTCGGATGTCTCTACTCCAACAACCACAGCGACTGCAACAAACACTACTGTTTCACAACCTACTGAAACAGTAGCAGAAGTAGCCACTACACAACCAGTAAGCACTAATGATAATAATGCTTACGCTGAAAAGGCTAATACATCTACGGAAGCTGAAAAGGTAACTATCGACAACACAGCCGTCACAGATGCAGTTGCTACTGCCAAAGACAGTGGTGTTAAAGTGACACAAGATGCTACGCAAGATAAAGGGACACCAACTACAAGTGAAGATCTCGAAACAAAGCAAGCTGAAATCAAGGCCGACCAAAATGAACAAGTAGCTACAATCAAACAAGCTACTCAGGACGCATCTGGACGCCAATCAGCCTATGATGCAGCTGACAAAGCTCATGACACACTTGAAGCTCAAGTAGATAAAGCGGTTAAAGATAGTAATGGACTTATTAAAGCTGAAGCTACTCAAATCTCAAGTGGGGATGGTAAAAATGTAGGTGATTACAACACCTATACTGAACAGGTTAACAAGCAGATTGCTTCGAACAAAGAAACCATCGACAAATTTAACAAAGATTATGCTGCTATGAAGGATAATGCTAACGTTAATGTTGATGGACGTGTGACAACACAAAATGTAGATCAATTGACTTACGGGAACTCTGTTCAAAATGGTAGTGTTAATCCAGACGGAACCTTCTCATTCACGCATGATATGAATGACTCAGCTAATGATAACTTAGGTGTTTTGGGTACAGGTACCCTTAATGGTAAGGTTAATTTCACGTCTGTAGCTAACGGAGACGGTTCTACCACTGTAACACTTAATAGTCTCGATTTGTGGAACTATGCTTATACAAGTAACCGTCCGAACACTGGTGTTAACCAAAATCTTAACTACCACGTTTACACAGACGGAGAAGAAATCTACTCAGTAAACCACGACGGTAACTCAAGCTTTGCGGAAGAACTCAATCGTAGTATTGCACTTAACAAGTCCTATGTCTTGAAACCAGGCGAGACTACTGGTATTATCCCAATTCTTAACATTGATGATAACTGGATTATCAATACGCATGGTCAGTTGAGTCTTGATTTCACCAATCCAAACGTGGTTCCATCAGCTACAGTTAAAAAGGTTAGTGAGCCTGTTAAACCAGAAATTCCATCTGTAAGCTATCATGATTACAAGATGGACTACCAACCAACTGTTACTAAAACAGTTCTCAATAGTGACGGTGAAAATGTTAATGGTAAAATGATTCCTAAAAATGATGAACATACCTATGTTTTGAATAATGGAAACATCTTTGCTAATGCAAAAGTTGGCGATACCGTGACAACACGTGATCCACTTGAATTCGGTGAAGTTCCAAATATCGAAGCCAACAAGACTGAAAATGAGGCTAAAGGTTGGAACGTTGACTATGATGAGGCTTCTAAGACCTACACATTTACTGCCAAATACGATGGTAAAGCTCTTGAAGCACCTACAATCAAGTTTGTAGCAACTGACGATAACGGTTTCTACGATAATACTTATAAAGCTGGTCGTAATGGTTACGAAACCTTCTCTGATACTGTCACTAACAAGACACCAACGGCTCCAAAACCACATAAGTCTGTTACAGATTCAAAAGGAAATGACATCGACGGTAAGACTACTGACGATGATAAAGTAACCTTCCATTTGACGACTGACTATAGCCCATACAAAGATATGGCTGCATCTAAACAAGCACTTAAATTTGCACTCCTTGATGATGTGCAAGATGGTGCCTTCACTGTAGATGAAGATGCTATTACTATTGTCGATAGCAAAAACAACGATGTCAAAGAACTCTTTGATATGTATCACGTACTTTCGGATGAAGGACGTACTGATGCCATCAACAAGATCCTAAATGAATCTGGTCTTAACCCAACTGGTGAATTCTATCTCTGGGTAGCCAAAAATCCAGTTGATTATTACCAAGACTACATTCTAAAAAACAATAATGTAACAGTTAATCTCCCTGCTACATTGCAAGTCCCTGCAGGTACTACTGTAGAAAATGATTTCTATCAGATTGATTTTGGTAATGCCTATCAATCAAATCTTGTTTCATTCGATACACCACCAGCAGCACCAGTAGGAGAGTCTGGCGGACCTACTTCTACCCCAGTAACTCCAGTAGAAGAAGTGCCTGTCCAACAACAAGCTATTAAAGTTCTTCCTAATACTGGTGAAAAATCAACTTCAGCTATTGCTACAGCAGGTGCAGTTATTTTGGCTACTGCACTAGGTATGCTTGGTTTCTCTAAACGTAGTAAAGAGTACTAAGATAGCACCCACTTCATAAAAATCCTTTTCCCTATTCTAAATTCATAATTCCCTAAAAACACAGCTCACAATGAACTGCACCCCAAAAGTTAGACAGAAAAAATCTAACTTTTGGGGTGTTTTA
>OGCQ01004707.1_pt1 | contig 10714 bp, 19 predicted proteins | sample 1570161 | NCBI WGS metagenome assembly OGCQ01 (sample SAMEA4384402, study PRJEB24528) | human gut metagenome
AAGTATTCTAAAATTTGTAATGCTGCATAAATAAGGAGTATTTTAAAAACTTCATTTACTCTATTATTTCTACATAAGAAATTAGGTATAAAGATTAATGCAGCAGTGAAAATATTAAAAATCTTATCTGGAATATATAAAGAAAAGTTCCAAACAATAATAGATGATAAAGCAAATAAAAGATTAAGTAAAAAAAGATTTTGTTTATTAAAAAAATTAGTAATTTTATGTAACATTTCTGGAATTATGCTAGATAAATATTCATTAATTACAAAAGAAAGAAAAATAAAAAAAGATAGTGAAATAATCAATAATATATAGCGATTATATGGTAAATAGGGCAAAGAAAAACAAAATAAGATAAGAAAAATCGGGAAATAGTATTCTTTAAAAAATTTAAACACAATAAACACCTCACAAATAATTTTTAAATAAATTATAGCACAAAAAAGGAGAATAAAATGGAAGATTTATATTTTAAAAATGAGGAAGCAAGATTGATATTCGGACTTGCAGAACTTGAAGGTAAAGCTCAACTAGATTTACTAGGGATAGATCCAAGCTATTACCTTAATAGACAAAAAGCTGAAAAATGGTACACAGAAACAAAAGAAAAAATAGCAAATAGTAATCATCCAAAGTTGGATGTAGCGTTAGTAAACTTGGAAAAATTATATAAGGGTATGAGATAAGGAGGATATAAAAATGGGAGTACACAGAAATGAATTTTTAAGATTAATAAAAATAATACCATTTCCTGCTACTGCAAAATTAAAAGATGTAGTAGCAGTAATGGAAGCATATCAGAAAATGGAGGTTAACAATGAAAAATAAAAAATTTAAAAAAGCTAGTATTATTAACATCTTAAAATATAAGGTTCTATGGTTTTTAGGTATATTGGAAGACTTAGTAGAAGAAATTAAAGATTTATTTTATTAAAGGAGAAGTTATGGAAGAAAAGATGATGTTAACAATGCCAGAAACTGCAAAAATTACAGGAATTGGATTAGCAAAATTGAAACAAATAGCAAGAGAATACTCAGATTTTCCTTACATAAAAATAGGAGTGAAGCATCTTGTTATAAAAGAAAAACTTCCTGAATGGTTTGATAAACATAAGGGAGAAGAGTTATGAAGAAATTAGCAATAGTTTTAGCAAGTATATTAGTTATATATAAAAGAAAAACATCTGAACCAGCCGACCAAAGCAAATCAGATGTTAACAAAAAATAGGGTAGACATACTCTATCTACCCTTGATTTTACTACAAATAATAAAAAATATCAAGGAGGAAATATGGAAAATAATAAAAATTTATGGGTAGAAACAATTAATCTTTTAGAAAAGAATGGCAGAACTTGGCTAGATGTAACAGATGTTTTTATTATAGGAAAATACAACATAGGAGTAGATAATTTTCACAAGCTAGCCTCGTCTGCTAATTATAAAGAAGGCAGCGATGAAATAAATTTGGAATTAGTAATAAAAGGGAATGACTTTATTATTAATGTACATTATGCTGAGGGGTTTAGAACTTATTTAGACTTTATAGATTTAAAAGTTCCAGAACTATCGGCAAAGGAACCTAAACTATTTAATTTTTTTAATCACGAATATGTTGGAGATTAAGGAGTTGGTACAGATGTTAAAAGCAAAATTCATAGATAAAATTTTGGAAGTTATGCAAGAAGAGGCAGACAGAATTTGGATAGATGACAAAGAAGTAACAGTTTATTTTAAAGATAGCAAAGATGTAGATGGTAATGCAGAAATACTTAAACATATCTATACTTTAAAGCTAAATGAAGTAGTTGGAGAATACAGAATAAGAATAGATTACGAGTTTAAAAATATAGAAATTCATAGAGGAACTAAGTTTGTATGTTTAAGAAACTTTAAGAGTTGTGATAATAAAATTTGGACTTCTATTCTGGAAGAAATTGAAAAAGATAAGGTGAAAATGGGGGAAAAATAATATGTTTAGTTTACCAAAGAAATAAGAGTAAATGGAAGAACTACAGAAGTTATAAGAGTTAGAAATTCTACTCTTGAATATGTAGATGAAATGGTTGAAGAAAGCGGTTTATCAAGACAAGAAATAATAGATAGAGCAATTAGATATGCTTACAATGATTTAGAATGGGAGGAAGAATAATGAAATTATATGAAATAACAAGTGAAATGAGAGCTTTAGATGAATTGTTTTTAAGCTGCATAGATGAAGAAACTGGAGAAGTTAAAGATGATGGTGTGATTGATATTTTAGAACAAGAATTAAAATTACAATTACAAACAAAAGGAGCAGGAATAATCAAATCTTTTAAAAACTCTGAGGCAATGTTAAATGGAGTTGATGAAGAAATAAAAAGACTTCAAGCTTTAAAAAAATCTATTTCTAATCAAATAAATAGTAGAAAAGAATACATAGTTAGAAATATGGAAATGATGGGAATTACTAAAATAGAAACAGAACTTGGAAACCTAAGTTTAAGAAAATCAAAATCAGTAAATATCTATGATGAAAGCTTAATAGATAAAAAGTTTATTGAGATAGAAACAAAAGAAAAAATCTCAAAAACTGAAATTAAAAAAGCTATTGAAGCTGGAGAAAATGTGCAAGGTGCAAATATAGTAGAAAAGAATAGTTTAAATATAAAGTAAGGAGGACAAATGAATAAGATAATTTTTATAGATACAGAAACAGGTGGAGTTAACCCAGAAAAAGTTGCACTAATACAACTTTCAGGAATAATAAGAATTGATAAAAAAGATGTAGAAAAATTTAATTTTTTCATAAAACCTTTTGAAAATTCAGAAGTAAATGAAAAAGCTTTGGAAGTACAAGGAAGAACATTAGAGGAGCTAAAAACAGATAAATATATAGAAGAAAAAGAAGTTTATAAACAATTTATAAAGCTTCTTGATAAATATATAGATAAGTATGACAGAACAGATAAATTTATAGTTGCTGGATACAATGTAAGGTTTGATGTTGATATATTAAAAGCATTTTTTCAAAGACACGGAAATAATTTCTTATTTAGTTATTTAGATTCTTCTATGTTAGATCCTTTATACTCAATTAGATTATTACAAATAGCTGAAGTATTACCAGTTTTAGAAAACAATAAACTTGAAACTTGGTGCAAACATTTTGGAATTGAATTTGCAGCTCATGATAGTTTAGAAGACATAGAAGCAACTAAAAAACTTATAGGAAAGTTAATTTCATTAATTAGGAAGTGATAAATATGGCAAATATGATAATGATTCTTGGAGAAAGTGGAACAGGAAAATCTACAAGTATTGAAAACTTAAATGAAAAGGAAACATTTATTATTCAAGCTGTTGATAAACCTTTGCCATTCAAAGGATTTAAAAAAAGATATTCTTTAAGAAGTAAAGAAAATCCAAAAGGTAATAGATTTATAAGTGATAGACCTGAAATAATTATGAAAATCTTAAGTACTTTAGATAAAGAAAAAGAAATTAAAAATATTATCATAGATGATTCTCAATATATCATGGCAAATGAATTTATGAGAAGAGCTAAAGAAAAAGGTTATGAGAAATTTACTGAGATAGGACAAAACTTCTATAACTTAGTTGATAAAGCTAACTCTATGAGAGAAGACATAAATATAATTTTTTTACAACATATAGAAGTTACAGATGATGGAAGGAAAAAAGCAAAGACTATAGGCAAGTTGATTGATGATAAGGTTGGTTTGGAAGGTAGATTTACTATAGTTTTAGCAACAGAAATTGAAGATGGAGTTTATTATTTTAGAACTCAAAACAATGGCAATGATACTTGTAAAAGTCCAAAAGGAATGTTTGATGAATTAAGAATTCCTAATGACTTAAACTATGTAATACAAAAATCAAATGAATATTTCAATTAATAATAGGAGGAAATAAATATGAGTATGAATTTATGGACAGAAAACGAAGAAGATTTAAGAGAGGAAACAAGAGAACAAAGTACATTTGTAAATAAGAGTGGAGTTTATAATTGTACTATTGAGGAAGCTTTAATAATAAGTGGAAAGAACGGATCTCAGTCTAAAGGACTTAAATTAGTTTTAAAAACTGATGAAGAACAGTATTTTTATCCAGTAGAGTTTTTTATAAAAGCTGATGGAACTGAAAATGAATATGCTAGAAAGAAATTAAATAAATTAACTTATTTATGTAAGTTAAAAAATAAGGACCTAGTTCCAATAGAAAGTCCAAACAAAGTTTTTATTCCAGCACTTGCAGATAAAAAAATTGGTGTAATAGTAGAAGTTAGTTTAAATGGAGATTTTTTAAGATATAACATCATAGGATATTATGATATTCAAAGTAAAAAAACAGCTGATGAAATTCAAAACAAAAAGAATCCAGAAATATATGAAAGATTTAAAAAGAAATTTGAAAATGCTGCTTCTGTTGAAAGACCAAATAATTATCATACTGAAGAAAAAACAGAAGAAAAGAACGAGGATTTACCTGAAGAATTTCCGTTCTAATGGAGGGAAATCATGAAAATAAAATATTATGGAGATGAGGCTAGACTGGATTATTGTCCAGTCTGCCAAAAAACAAAAAAGAATCCTTGTTTTTCTGTAAATGTAAATACTGGGAAATATATGTGCCATTCAACAGGAAAAAGTGGACATATAAGTGAATTCCCAGAACTACAAAAAGAATTAAATATTTCAGAAATTGAAGAAAAAACAGAAGAGAAACCTATTTTAGATTTCTCTTCATTAATACTTAATTCAAAAAAATTAAACAAGAAATGGCTTGACTATCTAAAAAGTAGAGGTATAGAAAACGAAAATAATATCAATAAACTTTATAGAATGGGTACTCATGAAAGTATGATGATACCTGTTACTAATGGAGAGACAGTTGTTGGTGTAAAATACAGAAGTTTAGATAAAAAGCTATGGAGTGAGAAAGGTAGTTGCTTAGACTATCTTTTAAATTGGCAAAATATAACAGATTTTGAATACTTAGTAATTGTTGAAGGTGAAATAGATTTACTTAGTGCTTTAGAAGCTGGAGTAGAAAATACTGTATCTTTACCTTCTGGAGCTACAAATATCAAATGTATTAAAACACAAAAAACTTGGCTTAGTAAATTCCAAAAAATTATCATTGCAACAGATGATGATGAAGCTGGAGTAGAAGCAAGAAAAAGAATAGTACATGAATTAAAAGATTTATTAATTCCGCTTTATAAGACTCATTTTCACAAAAAGAAAGATGTTAATGAAGTTTTAATGAAAAATGGAAAAGATAAAGTTTATGAGTATTTATTAAATAAACCATCTCAAATAAAAACTGGATTTAAGAGTTTTAAAATTGATGATGGAGGATATATCTATTATGGTGGAGAAGAAACTGTTAGAGTTAGTAATTTCTTAGTTGAGGTAGAAGCTTTCTCTGAAAATTTTTTAATAGGTAAAGCTATAAATAATGGAAGAGAGAGAAAGTTTAAAGCTAGAATATCTGATCTTTTATCTATAAAAGGAATTGCGGAAGCTATGGGAGTGTATTTAGCTAGTCCATCAACAATTCCAAAGTTTATTGATTGGCTAAAAGAAGAGAACCAGGAAAAATACATTGAGGAAATAGAGTATTACGGAATAAGAAATGATGAATACTATGATGAAGATTCAGATATTGTTTGTGATAAAAGAGATTTAAAAATTACAAAAATTTCTGAAATAGAAGCACTAACAATTGAAGATAAAGAATGGTTAGAAAAGAATTTAGTTCATATGAGAAGTGATGTAAATCAATCTTTATTAGGAATTTGCTGGGCATTAGGTAGATTTCACACTCAAGGAACTTATCCTATTTTAGAAGTTTCTGGAACAACGAGTATTGGGAAAACAGAATATGTTGAATTTATTTCAAGGTTATTGTTTGGTGGAAGAGAAAATATAAAAAGTTTATCAACCTTATCTAATCACCAAATAAGAAGTTTTAGCAGCTGCTCAAATATAACACCTTGGGCTATAGATGAAGTTAAAATAACTGGTAAATTTCAACTTGAGAAAATGAATGATTTATATTCAACTATTAGATCTGTTTATGATAACAAAATTATTAATCAGGGAAATACAACTAATAAATTAGCTGAGTTCCATCTGTGTACTCCACTTATTATCTCAGGAGAAACAAAATTAAGTGATGTGAGTATACAAAATAGAATGATCAGTACAAGTCTTACAAAAAAGAACAAAGGTGATTTTGAAATTTATAAGAAACTTAAAAATAGTGACATTTTAGAAAAACTTGGTAAAACTGCTTTAATGGATAGGCTTGAAAATGGAGTTATAGCTACTGACAGTACGATTTTAGATAAAGTAAAAGATGAAAGGCAACTATATAACCTAAACTGTTTGCTAAAAGGTTTAAAAGCACTTACAAGAGTTTTAAAAATAAATATGAAAATCATAACTAATTTTGTAAGTTTCTTAAATACAGATTTTTCAAAAGAGTATACAACCACTGATAATTTTATTGAACTTTTAAAATTAGTAGAAGATGCAGGAATAGAAAATTTAGAAAGCTTTTATGTGTCAACACCTAATGAGCATTGGGCTAGATTTCAACTTCTTTATACAGCTATTGATGAGCAGAAAAGAAAAACGAATTCTACTCTTGAATTGTTAGATATGAAAACTTTAAGAAAGCAACTTATAGAGGAAGAATTTATAATCTCAAATAGCGAAGTTAAGAAGATTAAAGATGGTTTTACAGGGGAAGCAAAAACATATAAAATAGCTAAATTTAAAATAATAAAATGATTAAGGTTACTGCTTTTATTTAATAATACCAATATAAAATAAAAAAGGTTACTGTTGGTTACTGTTTAGGTTACTGCTAGACATACGATAAAATGGAGAGTGTTACCGAGTTACCGCAAAAATCAACATAGGACAGATAAATATTTAGGTATATATATTAAATTTAACTATATACCTAAAATAATATAGAAAAAATCAAAAAATAGGGTAACTCGGTAACCTTTCCCATAAAATGCGAGGTTGAACGGTAACCTAAACAGTAACCTAAGGGTAACTTTATTAAAAAACTAATCCAACACTTCAATTTATCTTAATTAGAATGGTAACCTAAATCATATATATAAAGAAATTATACTAATATAGTATATATTAAATAAAATATTGGTATAGAAAGGAAAATATGCAAATAATAGAATTTTATTATATGTGTTTATTCGCAGAGACTTCTAGTGAATTATTAAGTTTAGTAAAAAAACACAAGTGGTATTTTAATAAATTAAAGCCAGAAGCTCAAGAACAATTAAGGAGATTATATAAAATTTATAGAAAAAATGAAGAAGATTTATATAAGTAAAATGGAGTAAATATGGGGAAAAAAATAGATGTTAATGAAATAGTAGATAAAAGATTTAAAAATAAAATTGATGAAGAATTTTACGTTATTAAGTATCTGTTTAAAGAAAAAACTAATTACTGCTATGATATTGAGTTTATTGAAACTAAGAATATTCAAATGGCTACTCTCAATCAAATTAGAAAAGGAACCTATATAGATATAGTTCAAAGAAAGAAAATGAAGAGAATTCAAACTGAACTAAAATTAAAAGAAAGAAATAGATTAGTGAAACAACCTAGAAATCAAGTTCATATTCCTTCTAATATAAATCAAATAAATGTACTAAGTATAGATTTAGCTACTAGATCAGTTGGCATTGCTTATGCTTGTAAAGGTAAAATTGTAAGGTGGAAAACTATAAAAGCTGATTTAGAAGATTTTAGAGAAAGAGGATATTTGATTATTAATGAAATAGTAAAAGTATTGGAAACTTCAAAAAAGATAAAAGGTGCAGCAATAGATTTAGTTATTGTTGAAGATACATATTTAGGATTGAATTCTAGTATAATTTCTATTTTATCTGAGATAAGAGGGATGCTTACATATAATCTAAAAAAATTAAATATAAATCTATTATTAGTACCAGCAGTATTTTGGAAAAATAAATTTGATAATTTACCACTTGAGAGAAAAGAACAAAAAGAGTTTATGATGAATAAATTTAATGAGTTTACAGGAAAAATAGCAGATAGTGATGATGTTGCAGATGCTTACATGATGTTAAAAGCATGTTTAGGAGGATAAAATGAAAATAAAAGAATATGCAGCTGAAAGAATAAAAGATACTAAAGAATTTTTAAAAAGAGATGGAATTGAGGAAAGCATAAGAAGAAATAATTATTCCGTTATAGAAATTCTTGATTATATAAAAGATATGTGTATAGCAGAAGTTAAGGAAACACTAGAAAGATTTGAAAAAAAGTTTGAAATTTATTACGAAAAAAATGGTTTTGATGAAATTTCTGATGAATACATGCAACAAATAGAAACTTTAAAATCAGTAATAAATATGTGTCAAGAATAATGGCTATTTTAAGTTGGAGGATAAAAAATGAGTTTAGGAAAAAGAGTAAAAGAATATAGAGTAAATAATAATATAGATCAAAAGGAATTTGCTGAAAAAATTGATGTGACACAACCTTATCTATCACATTTAGAATGTGGAAAAGTTGAAGCTAGTGAAAGACTTAAAAATAGAATATTAAAAATTATTGAAAACGGGACTCAAGAAACTGTTGAAACTTCTGAAGTAGATAATGTTAAATCTCCAAAACACTATATGCTTGGTGATTTGGGAATAGAAGTAAAAGATGTTATTTTTGAAGTTGTAAAAGATATGAAAGGTTCTGAAGCTGTTTGTGTTGGAAACATTTTAAAATATGTAATGAGAGCTAGAAAGAAAAATGGGATTGAAGATTATCGAAAAGCTCATGAATATCTAGGATATTTGTTGGAGGAGCTATGCAAAAAATAAGAGTTACCCACAAAGATGGAGATATGCAAGGTATAACACTTATGTATTTAATTAATAAATACTTGAAAATTAATAGAGAACTTTGGGATAAAGAAGACATGATTCTTAATAGATATTATAAAGCTATACTCACTAGGACTATAAAAGCATCAGATAAGATTGTGGATAGATTTAAAAGTCAGATTAATTATCATGTTGAAAAAGATGTTATCAAAATCTTAGATGAAGTATTTGCTGCATGTGGGCATAAAGAAACTGGCAATAATTTAGAACTTCTTAGAACTATGTTTCTTGTAATTATGATGTTTGGGACTGTTAATTCACATAAAAGAAACATGATAGGAGTAATTTTAAAATCTATGATAACTGATGTAGTTAATACATTTAAAGATTTTAAAGTTATGTGGATCAGAGAAATTGATGATAGTGTTGTAAGACTGGAGGAGTAGTTATAACAGATAGAGAAAAATTAGATAATACTATTAAGAAATGTTTTGAATTACTGAAAGAATTAAAAGAAACTTTTAAAAAAAGGGTATTTTCAAAAGTAGATATAAATAAAAGTGATGTTAAAAGAACTAGAATTATGATTAATCAATATTTGAAAGATGTTGAGGATAATTAAATGGAAATAATGCATGGAGATGTAAGAGAAGAAATAAAAAAAATAAAATCTAATTCTATAGATTGTATAGTCACTTCTCCTCCATATTGGAGATTAAGAGATTATGGTGATAATAGACAATTAGGTTTAGAAGAAACACCTGCAGAATTCATTCAAAATCTTTGTAATATTTTTGATGAATGTCATAGAGTTCTCAAAGATACAGGAACCTTATTTGTAAATTTAGGAGATAGCTATAGCCATAGTAATAGCGTTAGTACATTAGGAAGAAGAGGTTTTTATAAGGATGTTAAAGATAAAAATTTAAAGAAAACAAAATGCATGGCCAAAAAGAAAAGTCTTGTTGGAATACCAGCAATGTTTATGTTAGAAATGATTAATAGAGGTTGGATTCTCAGAAATAAAATTATCTGGCAAAAAACAAATGTAATGCCAGAGAGTGTAAAAGATAGATTTACCAATGACTATGAGGAAGTATTCTTTTTTACAAAAAAAGAAAAATATTATTTTAATAAACTGTATGAACCTTATGCAGATAAAACTTTAAACTCTTTTAAAGATGGAAAAATACCTAACTCCCATAAATATTTGGAAGCAGGTAAAAGTAAATGCGGAATGAGAGAAGGTAAAGAATGGATAAATATCGTAAGTGAAAAAGGTAGAAACATGAGGACAGTTTGGAGTATTGGAACTGTTGGGATAAAAGAAGCTCATTTTTCAACTTTTCCAAAAGAACTTGCTAAAAGATGTATATCTGCAGGTTGTCCATGTAATGGAATTGTACTAGATATATTTCTAGGAAGTGGGACTACTTTAATTGTTGCTAAAGAATTAGGAATGCATGGAATAGGAATTGAGTTGATAGAAAAAAATATAGATATTATTAAGAAAAGATTAAATGAGGAAGTGAGATAATGGAATTTAAAAAGCCTGAAAATTTTGAGGATATCTTAAAAAATGTCTAATTGGTGCAGCTTTAAATTTGTTCGTAGTAAAGCACGCACTTATTAAAAATTCTTTATCACTTCTTATAAAACCTAAATCATTATTTTTTTTCTTTACGCCTGAATGCACACCATCAAAATAAAACCCATCAACATTTTCAAGCCCACCTTTTAGTGAAATTATATCAAACATATTTTAACTCCTGCGGTTTATATCTACCATTTATAAGTTTTCTTGTATAATT
>OGCQ01004720.1_pt1 | contig 10686 bp, 8 predicted proteins | sample 1570161 | NCBI WGS metagenome assembly OGCQ01 (sample SAMEA4384402, study PRJEB24528) | human gut metagenome
TTCCCTGTTATATGTCTCCATTTTCTACGAAGTCGGAACCATAAAGATGTTTGCTCTAATTCGCGAATCATAGCCTTTAACTCCTTATCACGTTCCTTAGATTCCTGGCGGATTGCCTTGCTGTCTTTCTTGGTCTCTTTCTGCAGTGCATCATAATCCTGGCGCAGGTCAATTAATTCATTGCCAACAGTAAGGCTTCGTACTTTAACTTCCTGATTTTTATCACGGACTGCATCAATTTTTTCTGAGTTTTCAAGGGCACGCTGAATGTCTTTTTGCTGATTGATAATCTGCTCACTGAGAGACTGGAGAATCTTCTTTGTCTCTTCGTCCACATTTGCATCTTCTAAGCCTTTTGCCGCTTCTAAACGGCTTTCTTTCAGAGTATTGATATCTTTTTGAAGTGCTTCGATATATCTCTGCTGTCTGATAACTACACCACCAAAGAAACGAACGATATCTTCATACATAAAGCGGTTCTCTGGAGTCCATCTTTCTCCCTCTTTTCTTTTCATATCAAAAAGAGGTTCTTCCTGATGTAAATAATCTTTCGCGATAGCCTCATTCCATTTTTCATAGCGGCCCATAAATTTATTAAATTCTTCTTCTGAGAACATGACAAAGTTATTCTGTGGGTCTTTATAGTTTTCGCAGTCCTGTGCGGCCTGTCTAACTAATGTTCTTACCTTGTCATCATCTGGAAGTACCGTATTTACAATACGAAGAATCTCCTGACTGTTTCCTGTCAGAGAACGGTTTGCTTCTTCTTCTGTTATCTTAAAATCATCTGTATAATCCACGCCTATTGCCTCCAAAAAGTCGGAAAAGATCGTATGATCCTTTCCCTTGAATTTTTTCCTGTCAAAAATACGGACAATAATATTTTCCCGTCCTGTCACTTCTGCAATCTTTTCCAGTAAAAGATAATAATTAAAAACAACTTTTCTTGTTTTACGCTGGAACGAATCCCACTTAATCGTGGCATTGGTATTCCATCCTTCTTTTACCTGCTGGCTGAGCCATGAGTTTGCAAGTCCATCCTGTCTTCTTATATAAACAATAACTTTAACCTGATAGTCATGCTCTTTTGCATCCTGCATGAGTTTGGCCCAGAAAGGGAACTTTCTTCCGTTAGAAGAGTGCCAGATATTTTCATCGGAAAGTATAACATTGTCATACTTTTCAAATTCCCGGTGAATCATAGCAAGTCCCTTTTCCCACAGTTCCTGCTCTTTTTCCACGTCTTCCTGACCACCCGGTTTATAAACCCAGCCTACAAGGAAATGTCCATTTCTGCGGTGAGCAACATGGGGATATACAAAATCCAAAAGAGGATAGCTATAACTTTGTTTATTTAATACTTTTTGATTCTCAACACAAAACATCTGAATGGATGTTGTTGCAGTTTTAGGCGTTCCAATGTGTACATAAAGTGTGCGCATTTTTATTTCCTCTTATATTTTATTGTTTTAGTTAAGCAAATCTTCCAACTGTGCCATCACATAATCTACGCTGTCTGCAAGACTCTTTCCAGTTGTATCAATCGTAACTTCTGGATGTTCTGGTGCCTCATATGGACTGGAAATTCCAGTAAAGTTTGGAATCTCGCCTGCACGGGCTTTTTTGTAAAGTCCCTTAACATCTCGTTTTTCACATTCTTCCACCGGTGTACTTACATAAACTTCGATGAAGCTGTCCTCTCCGATAATCTCTCTTGCATTCCGTCTGTCACGGACATATGGAGAAATGAAGGATGTGATTACAATAAGTCCTGCATCGTTCATTAACTTCGCTACTTCTGCGATACGGCGGATATTTTCAATACGGTCTGCCTCTTTAAATCCAAGGTTCTTATTCAGTCCCATACGGACATTATCCCCATCTAAAAGCATCGTATGCTTTCCGAGGGCAGCAAGATGTTTTTCTAATTCGTTTGCAAGTGTAGACTTACCGGAACCAGAAAGTCCTGTCAGCCAGATTGTCTTAGGTGTCTGTCCTTTTTGCTGTGCGCGGAAGTCTCTTGTAATATCCATCTCATGCCATGTGAGATTATCTGTACGTCTTAATGCGTGCATGATAACACCGCAGGCAGATGTCATATTTGTGATTCTGTCAATGAGAATCATGGAACCTAATGCATGGTTGTCCTTAAACTTCTCAAAAACAATCTTGTCAGAAACAGCAATATCACAGGCTGCGATTTCATTCTTGTAAATAGCATCTGCGTGTACTTCATTTCCAGTATTTACATCAATCTTGTACTTGATATTCATGACAACGGCTGGAATCAGCTTTGTTCCAAGTTTTAAGAGGTAATTCTTTCCTGCTACAAGATGTGTGTCATCCATCCATAAAAGCTTTGCAGTAAATAAATTACCGGTCTTTGGTTTTGCATTATTAACGAGAACACAGCCTCTTGAAACGTCTACTTCTCTGTCAAGAGAAATTGTTACCGCGTGTCCGCGGCTGCTTTCTGTTACTTCCTTACCTGCATCAATAATGCCTTTTACCTCTGCCTTTTCATTAGATGGTAAGGCGGTAATCTCATCACCAACTTTAATCTTTCCAGATTCGATCTGTCCCTGGAATCCACGGAAAGTTCTATCTGGACGGCATACTCTCTGAACAGGCATAGTAAAGCCGCTCTCAATAGAATCGTCATGTATCTGGATATTTTCAAGATATGTGAGAAGTGATTCTCCTTTATACCACGGCATCTTAGTAGATTTCACTGTAACATTATCTCCCTCTGTCGCAGAAACAGGAAGAATCTTGATAGACTTATAGTCGTACTCTGCTGCCATCATCCTAATTTCACGTTCAATCTTTTCAAAACGGTTGGCATCATAGTTAATTAAATCCATCTTATTGATTGCAAATACAAAATGCTCGATACCCATAAGGGAGCAGATTCTTGTATGTCGTCTTGTCTGTACAAGAACGCCCTGTGTCGCATCTACAAGGATAACGGCAAGTTCCGCAAAGGATGCTCCTACTGCCATGTTTCTTGTATATTCTTCATGACCTGGGGTATCTGCAACGATAAAAGAACGGTTCTCTGTTGTAAAATAGCGGTAAGCGACGTCAATTGTGATTCCCTGCTCTCTCTCAGCCATCAGGCCGTCAAGAAGGAGAGAATAGTCAATTGCCCCACCACGAGAACCAACCTTACTGTCAAGCTCTAACGCTCTTTTCTGATCTGCAAAAAGCAGCTTTGCATCATAAAGCATATGTCCGATCAATGTGGACTTTCCATCATCTACACTACCACAGGTAATAAATTTAAGAAGACTGTTCATATTAGAAATAACCCTCCCTCTTTCTCTTTTCCATGCTGGCTGCTCCGCCATCACTGTCAATAACACGGCTGGTACGTTCAGAAGATACCGCACTTAATGTCTCATCAATAATTGCATCAAGTGTATCTGCATCACTCTCAATACCACCAGTTAATGGATAACATCCAAGAGTACGGAAACGAATCTTTCCATGTTCAATCTTTTCTCCTGGTTCTAATCTCATACGGTCATCATCTACCATAATGATATTGCCATTTCTTCTGACAAATGGTCTCTCTGCTGCAAAGTACAGCGGAACAATATCAATATTTTCACGCTGAATGTACTGCCAGATATCTTTCTCCGTCCAGTTAGAAATAGGAAATACACGCATTTCTTCGCCCTGATGAATATTTGTATTGTAAAGCTTCCACATCTCCGGACGCTGATTTTTAGGATCCCACGCATGGCTGGAATTACGGAAAGAGAAAATTCTCTCCTTTGCTCTGGATTTCTCCTCATCACGTCTTCCACCGCCAAATGCAGCAGTAAAACCATATTTATCAAGAGCCTGCTTTAATGCCTGTGTCTTCATAATATCTGTATAAGATGAACCGTGGTCAAATGGATTGATTCCTTTCTTAACCCCGTCCTCATTAATGTACTCAATCATATCAAGTCCGTATTTTTCAGCAATCTTATCTCTGAACTCAATCATTTCCTTAAACTTCCATGTAGTATTTACATGTAAAAATGGAAACGGCGGCTTCTCAGGATAAAAAGCCTTCAATGCTAAATGAAGCATTACAGAAGAGTCTTTACCGATAGAATACAGCATTACCGGCTTCTCACACTCTGCCACTACTTCACGCATAATGTATATCGCTTCTGCCTCTAACTCATCAAGATGGGTCATATCACTCATTATACTTCTCCTTTATAATCATATTTTATCTTTTCAAATTATCGTAACGATTCAATCCCTGTTTTATTCATATTTTATTTTTATTTATGTCTCATTCCTGTGTCTATAAATCCATACGAATTGAATTTGTTACAAAATTATTACATGATACTTTATTATATAGGTATTTTCCAAAAACTGCAATAATAAAGTTCCACGAATGTTTTCCAAAACTGCCTGTATTTTTCTACGGATTAGGCATTAAATACAGCGGAATCTCGATATTTTCCTCTTCTATCTCAAAAACCGCCTTTATCATATGAAAACGTCGGTCTCTCGTATCCGTTACCGTAACAGGAAATGTACAAAATACATTTTCCCTTTCTGCCTCCAACTCTATATCTTTATGAAAAATCTCTTCCTCTTTATATAAAATGTGCAGCACAGCCTTTGTTGGCAGCGCCATCTGCACTGGTTTTAAATCTCTTATACTTTCTTGACTCTTAAAACTAAGCATCTTTGCCCCAGTCTCCCAATCTTTTTCCGGGAAAATACAAAAATCCATACAGAATTCCTGGTTTTTAATTACTTTGAGAGGCATTGCGGCAAAAAGCATATAGTTCCCTAAATTTTGTTCCGAATTTCTATGCTTCTTTTTCACTGAAACAGTATTCTTTTCTTCTGTTATCTTTTCTTGCCGGTCTTCTTGTTTTTCTCTTTGAGCTGCTTTTTCTGTTACTTTTGTTTTTGGACTCTCTTTTGCTACATTTTCCAGTTCATCCCAGACTTCCCCAATCCATCGGTCAACTTTTTTCCTATCCTGCTCCTTCTGACTTATGTCCCTATTGGAGCCTTGTCCATAATTGCTATCATCTTGTAATTGATTTATTCTCACGTTTCTACCCGGCAGGCTATTTTTCCCTGATAAATCTGTAGATAACTCGTTCTTTCCTATTATAATATCCTCATCCCTGCCACCTCTTGCCCTGCAGCAATGCGGACATTCTCTAAAGTACGCTTTATCATAATAATGCCCATATTTACATCTTGTAATCTTCATTTTCGTCTCCTATATAATTTATTAACTAGCTGACACTCGAGAAGAGAGCAAATAAAGCATATTTGTGGCATCCAGCCTTTGCTCGAGGCCACAAATATGCTTTATTTATCTTCCAGAGGGCTATACTTTGTCTAAAAATAATTTAGAGAATCCCTGAAAATTATGACTTCTTATAAAACTGACTTTCAAAGAACCAACCCTTAAATTATCATTACGATATTATAATCCACTATTCACCAATCGCCTTGATAATCAAATTAATACAATTCTCCTTGCCGATTGCTCCACTATCTAACATCATGTTGTAATCGTGGTAATCGCCCCATTTTCTCTTAGTATAGAAGCGATAATATACTCTTCTCTTGTGGTCTCTCTTCTGGAGGAACTTAACCAGTTCATCTCCCTTAAGATCAACTCTGTCAGATACATTCGCCATTCTCTTCTCAATATTGGCTCTGATAAACACATCAAAACTGTCGATATCTGCCTGCTCTAAAATGTAATTCGCACATCTTCCAACGATAACACATGGACCTTCCTGTGCAAACTTTGTAATGATTCTACGCTGAATCTTGAAAATCTTATCCTGTGGGTCCTCTGCATAATAATAACTGTCAAATGGTGCCGATGTTCCGAGTAATACAGAAGAAAGAGAGCTGTACTCACCGTGTTCCTCTACAAATTCCTTTGTAAATCCACTCTCTGCAACTGCCTTATCTACGATCTCATGATCATAAAATGGAATATCCAGACGCTTTGCTACTTCCATTCCAATGTCGTGACCGCCACTTCCAAACTCTCTGCTGATCGTTATAATTTTCTTCATAAAAATCACCCCTTTTAATCGTAAATCAGATTCAATATCGACATGTATAATTATGAATACCTTTGTCTATATTGTAGCATATTTACATAAAAAAACAAGCATATTTCACAATTTTTCTGTCTTTATGCACCTCTTATTTTCTATATTCATACAATAGCAAAAGAATATATTTTAAAAATCTCTGTAGAAATATTTTTTAACCACACTCTAGAGCGCAAACACGCTCTAAGCAAAAAAGTAGCATCAGCTATATAATTTTACAAACATCACATAAATAGTCACCATAATTCTTATCATTTTCCTATAATATATAGACAATTTAACCACTTTATCTGTTTTTCTCTATTATTTTGTTGTTTTTTGTCGAATTAAATGCTAAAATTAAGCTCTACAAATAAAACAAGAGGGGGTGCTATTATGACCAAACTTACAATTTGTATGTATGGTGCAGCAAGCGACCGCATCGATTCCATCTATATAAATGCAGCAGAAGCACTTGGAAAAGAAATTGCAAAAAGACACCACAAGTTAATCTATGGCGGCGGTGCCAGCGGACTGATGGGAGCCTGTGCAAACGGTGTGTTAGAAAACGGCGGAGAAGTAACAGGTGTTGTCCCAACTTTCATGAATAAGTTTGAACCGATTAAAAGCGAGTGTACAGAAATTGTACGCACAGAGACAATGAGCCTTCGAAAAGAAGTCATGGAAGAGAACGCCGATGCATTTGTCATCGCACCCGGCGGCATTGGAACCTTCGATGAATTCTTCCAGATACTTACCTTAACCGAACTTGGCCGAAGTGCAAAACCAATCATCGTATACAACGTTTCCGGTTTTTACGATGACACCATCGCTATCATCGATAAACTCATCGGCATGGGATTCATCCGCGAGTCCGTAAAGTCACTTTTCTCGGTATGCGAAACACCGGAGGAGGTACTTAATGCGATTGAATGGTTAACAAGTCAGTAGAAATTTTGCGGATAGATAGAACAGACGATCCCCACACACAGAAAACCAAAAAAGCCAATCCTTATATTTGTGATATTAGAGCGAGGATTGATTGTGGCCATTAAGCGAACATTCAACCCACAGTGATACTTTCACAAATATGAGGATTGGCTTTTTCGGTTTTTGTCTGTCTATAGTCTATCTATAGCCTATTTAGAAGAAGTCGAATCTCCATTCTCCTTGTCCTGCCACTTCTTTCGTTCTACGAAGCGTCCTAATACAAATGCTACGATTCCTACTCCGATTCCTGTCTGAAGACAGAAGATTAAGCTTTCGATTTCTCCTGGAAGTTCTCCACCGAGTGCAGTTTCAAGTACTGGTGTGAACCATGGTTCATATTCTTTTCCCTGAATTTCGGAAATCATTTCGCTACCTGCATCATCAGATCCACCGAATTCTGCTCCCTTTAATGCGAACAGTGGTACGATTGCGATTAATGCTGCAATTACTAATAAAATAATTACTGTCTTTGTATTTTTTGTCATTTTCTCTCCTCCTAATTAAAATTCAAGACTGCTTAATTCGTCTTTTGCGTATGTTTCAAGTGCAATAACGATAACTACAGTGAGGATACCTTCGATTACTGCTAATGGAAGCTGTGTTGTAGCGAAGATTCCGAGGAATTTTGCGATAGATGCTCCAATGCCGCCAACTTCTGAAGGGTAAGCAAGTGCAAGCTGGAAGCTTGTTACGCAGTATGTAAATAAGTCACCTAAAAATGCTGCAACGAATATGCATACTCGTTTATTTACATTTGCTTTCTGAAGTAATTTGTATAAGATCCATGAAATGATTGGTCCAGCGATTGCCATAGAGAAGCAGTTAGCTCCTAATGTTGTTAATCCGCCGTGTGCAAGTAAGATTGCCTGGAAAATTAATACGATAATACCTAAGATACTTGTTACACATGGTCCAAATAAGATTGCTCCAAGACCTGTACCTGTCATATGGGAACAGCTTCCTGTTACTGATGGAATCTTTAAAGATGAAAGTACGAATACGAAAGCACCTGTTAAAGCAAGTACAGTAAGGGTTCTTCTGTCATTTCCAAGTACCTTTTTAATATTCATGAAACCGATTACTAAGAATGGTACGCAGATTACTCCCCATAAGATACAGTATTTTACTGGAAGGAATCCCTCCATGATGTGCATTGCGTTAGAAACTGGCGCGATTGTTAAAAGCATTAAAAATACGCTTGCAAGAACCGCAAGATTTTTCTGTTTTTTAGACATTTGTCTTTCCTCCTTTTAATTTTTGTGTATTTCTGGAACCAGGAGATCCCTAAAATACGATTTTATAAACCTTTTACCATTGCCTGAAATTCGGCAATATTTTTAGGATAAACGTCCCCATCAGGAACGATACCTTTCTCTTTTAAAATGTCATAGACATCGAACATCATTGGGTGTTTCAGATTCGCCTGCTTCAAAATGTCCTCTTGCTTAAATACAGCAAGTGGCGTATCATCTGCAATAATCTTTCCATGACAAAATACAATAACTCTCTCTGCCCAGCGATAAGCAAAATCAACATCGTGAGTAGAAATGAGCATTGTCCGTCCTTCATCACCCATTTTCTGAAGAACTTCCTCAAGCATTGCCGCATTCAATGGATCAAGCGCCGCTGTTGGCTCATCAAAAATGATGACTTCTGACTCCATTGCAATAATATCTGCAATACTGACTCTCTTTTTCTCGCCACCACTTAAATAATGTGGCGGACGATCTTTAAATTCTGAAATATTCATATATTCAAGAGCTTTATCCACTCTGGAAATCACTTCTTTTTTCGGTAATTTCAGATTCATCGGCCCAAAGGAAACTTCAGCCATTACCGTGGACGCAATAATCTGATTATCCGCATCCTGAAAAACAATGCCGACATTCTTTCGAAGATCATTTAAGTTTTTCTTTGTAATCTTCTCTCCACGATAATAAATATCGCCGTGATGAGACTTCAAAACTCCGTTAATATTCAAAAAGAATGTAGACTTTCCTGCTCCGTTCGAGCCAAGCACCGCAATCTTCTCGCCCTCATAAATATTAAGGTCAACTCCATTCAGTGCCGTTTTTTCTCCATTATATGTAAAATGTAAATCTTCAACCTTTAAGATTGGTTCTATTTCCTGCATAAACATCTCCTGATACTCATTTGTTGCTCGCCACCTACAGATGTGGTAGTCATCTCACATCTGATATATTTTACAAAATTATGATAAAGTATTCTTCCGATTTATCTGACAAAATTATCTTATCTCGTAAAAAACCATATAAGCAGTAACACTACAATAAAAATAACTGCCATCACAATCTGGCCTGCTTTTAGCGGCTTCTCTTCTTCAAGGAATCGTAAATCCCCATCGTAACAACGTGCTTCTAACGCATTGTAATAATTATTTCCTCTTTTCAATGACACAACTAACAAGTTACTTGCAACCTGGCCAAATGAATAACAGGAAGTCTTAAAATCACAATATCCAAGACGTGACTCTGCTGAATTCTTCATGCGGCTGTGTGTATCAATCATAATAAAAATGTAACGGTAAATCATATTCATAAGCTCAATAATCAGCTTTGGAATATGTGCTTTTCTCAAGACTGCAATAATTTCACTCAGCGGTGTAGTAAGTGTCATCATATAAAGTGCACTCACAGCTCCCAATGCCTTAAACACAAGACCTCCAGCCTTAAGCAAGCTTGCCTTTGACCAGTAAATGTAAAATAAATTCAAAAAATGAACATGATACTGTCCTACTGGACGCATCGAAAATCCAATCGCTATCGCTATTGTTCCAAAAATTAAAAATACAATCGGAACAAGCAGCATCGTAATGTAATGATGTAAATCCAGTCCACCAACAGCCACCGTCAAAAATCCCATAAAGAAAATAACTGCCAGCGAAACAAACAGATTATTGCATGCAATACATATAAGCAGACTAATAATAGAAAACAGAACTTTAAAGCCTGCATTCCAGCTTCTCATATGTGATGCATACGCATAATAATCTACCGAAAAGCTGCTTCCATGCTCATGCTTGAACCTTTTCTTCTTCTCTTTCATAAAAATCTCCACAACAAAAAAACATGCCCTGATTTACAAGACATAATACTTTTTGTAAATTCTTCTTATTTTTTATGCGCTTCCCTGAGTATACTAAAACACGCTCTAATGTTTAATTTTAAATAGGTAAAATAAACTCTAGATAATAGAAAATAAAAGTTAAAAGAACCTGCTACATAAAACTAGATAACAGGCTGAATAAAACTTTGAACATCAGTTAGACAGAAAGGTTTTTATCTGGCTGTATCAAATAGATTATGTTCACAACCAATTACAAACAGGTAGACAAGAAAATTTCTGTGAAAACACTGTGCTGATTTTCTAAAATAATTGTGCAAGCACTTATTGATTATAATTCTCAACATTTGCCTAAACTTCGTTTATTATATCACAATTCTGCTCGTTGTAAATGGACTTTTTCGCACAATCTTAATTTTTTAAGAAAAAAACCTTTCATATTTATAAAAAATTACACGTTTTATTTTGGTAAATATATAACCACTTATTACCTTTTAATGTGTCGAATTTTACAATTTCCAAT
>OGCQ01004724.1_pt1 | contig 10682 bp, 8 predicted proteins | sample 1570161 | NCBI WGS metagenome assembly OGCQ01 (sample SAMEA4384402, study PRJEB24528) | human gut metagenome
AAATAATTTCCATTTCTTCCATAATTTACCAGTAATTTACGCAATTTATCTGAGCGCCTGTAAAGCGTAATTCTTGTGTAACGCAGCATTTATGCAATTCAAACGGAGATTTTCAAAAAATGCAACAACTTAGCTGGAAAAATTTTCCAGCTAAAATTGAAAAGTCATTATGTAAACTATTTGGCCCGAAATGCGCCCCAAATCCCGTTCATAATTCGGTTACAATTTACTCGGTGAAAGCGTTGTCTGTGTTTTTGTGCGTAAAAGGAGCTTCGCTGCCCCGGCGGCGCGGAGGCTTACGCGGAGGCTGGCGCGGCCGCTTGCCCCAGCCACGGTAGGGACGTTTTCTTCTCCCGGGCGGGCGATTATCAAATTGCGCCAAAGCCGCCCAAAGGGCGGCTTTGGGTGGTGCGCCCCCGGGCGCGGGGGTACATCTGTGAACGTTCCGTTAAGATGCCGTTAAGAAATTGCCAATTTTCTTGAAAACCAGATTTCAGAGTGCTACCATAAAACAACGTAGGGGGCGCGAGGTACAGGCCCCGCGCGACAGGAGGGGAGCTCCCGGGCGGCAGATATCATCTGTTGCCCGGGAGCCTTGCTTTGCCTGCTAAATACCCCGGCTGCGCTTTTCGCACAGCCGGGGTATCGGTCAATTTATTTGCTGTCCGGCAAGATGCCCAGCAGCACCAATGGCGCATCTCCGGTGTTATCAATGCCGTGGGTGTGGCCCTCGGGACAGTAGTGGGTCATGCCGGCGGTCAGGGGTACGTCCATCCCATCGTCGTGGCATACGCCGCAGCCGGACAGCACGTGAATGATCTCACAGTTGCCAGTGTGGGTATGCAGGCCAATGGAGGACCCCGCGGGCAGGGTCAATGTCAGGATACGGCCCATGCCGTCGGCAACGGCGGTGCGGACGTGGGCTTCGCCGGCGCCGCCCTTGAAATGCGGCACAACAGTCGGATCGACAGCGTTAAAATCCAGCGTCATTTGCGTCCCTCCTTATTTCGATTTCCGTATGCGCTCGGTGATGGCCTGCCCGGTGGGCGTAACGGCCAGACCGCCCAGCGCCGTCTCGCGGAATTCCACGGGCATACGGCGGCCCACCTCGCCCATGGCGTCGATGACCTCGTCCACGGGAATGCGGCTGGTGATGCCCGCCATGGCCATGTCCGCCACGCTGACGGCGTTCACCGCGCCGATGACGTTGCGCTTGACGCAGGGAACCTCCACCAGGCCCGCCACGGGATCGCAGATCAGGCCCATCAGGTTTTTCAGCGCCATGGCCACCGCATGACCGATCTGCTCGCCGCTGCCGCCCCGCAGGGCCACCAGCGCCCCCGCCGCCATGGCGGAGGCCGTGCCGATCTCCGCCTGACAGCCGCCGGAAGCGCCGGCGATGCACGCCCGGTAGGCGATGACCGCGCCGATACCGCTGGCCACATACAGGGCCTCCAGCAGCTGGTGCTGGCTCAGCTCCTCGTACCTGCACAGGGGCAGCAGCACCGCCGGCAGCACGCCGCAGGCGCCCGCCGTAGGCGCCGCCACGATGCGGCACATGCAGGCGTTGGACTCCGCCATGGACAGCGCCTCGGCGATGACCTCGCTGACGTAGCCGCCGGACATGGCCTCGCCCCGCAGGCAGTACTGCCGCATTTTCATGCCGTCGCCGCCCACCAGGCCGCTGACGCTCTTGCGCCGGCCGGTGTAGCTGTCCGCCGCGTCGGCCATGGCCTGCCAGGTGATGAGCATCTTCGCCATGGATTGGTTCCGCGTTACCTGGCGCTCGTCCATATCCGTCTCCAGCACGATCTCCCAGAAGGGCTTGCCCTCCTGCTCCATGCGGTCAAATATTTCCTTCATCGAATCCAGAGCCATCGTCATCCTCCTCCTTGTCGTAGTAGGTCATGGACAGCACGCCCGGCAGCTCGGACAGAAACGCCACCTGGCTGGGCTTGAGGTGCTGATCCAGCTCGATGACCATCAGCGCGTCGCCGCCCCGCTTGTGGCGGTACAGACTCATGTTGGCTACGTTGACGCGTAGCTGGCTTAGTATGCTGGTGATGGCCGCTACGGTGCCGCTGGCGTCCTGATTGCGGATGACCAGCGTGTTGAACATACCGTTGAAGTTTACGTCGATGCCGTCCAGCTTGTTCACCATGATGCGCCCGCCGCCGATGGACGAGGCCTGCATGGTCAGTGTCCTGCCGTCGGCGCTCTTGGCCTCGATAACAGCGGTGTTGGGATGGGCGTCGCGGAGCTTGATCTCGTCGATGGTGTAGGTCAAGCCGGCCTTTTCCGCCTCGGCAAAGGCGTCCGGCAGGCGGGGATCGTCCGGCTTCATGCCCAGCAGACCGCCTACCAGCGCACGGTCCGTGCCGTGGCCGGCGCCCGTCTCGGCAAAGGAGCCGTAGAGGTGGATGGCGGCCCTGACCGGCGGCGCACCCAGCAGTGTGCGGGCCATGGCGCCGATCTTGGCGGCGCCGGCGGTGTGGGAGCTGGAGGGACCGATCATCACCGGACCCAGTATTTCAAAGATATCCAGCATAGAAAAACTCCTTTCAGAGTGTGTCGAGGGTATTGTACCACATAATGCGGCGCGGGACAATGGCTTTGTGGGTGGTTGTCGGCACGTCAGATTGACAAAAACCGGCAAACGGCTTATAATACATCTCAAGGACGCTGCAATAAACGGCAGGCGGTTAGTCACAGCCCCGAGAGGGGGTGACATACATGTTTTGGACGCTTACATTCCATATCGCAGGCTATTCAGTCTCGATCAGAATTCAGAAGCTGAAAAGACGAAACCGCCACTCTGCCAAGTGACGGTTTCTTTTGGGGTGTAAAACCCTGATGCAAATCTTTACTTGATGGGGCTGACCGCTTGTCGCAGCGTCCCCTTCTATTTACTATTATACCCATCCCGCTGGATTTGTCAAGGGGCAGTCCCCGCCCCACAAATTGCGGCAAAAAAAGAAGCACCCCGCAGGAAAGCCGTATTTACTATCCCTCCCGCTGCCGCGGGAGGGATAATTAAGCGCAAAAAAAGAAGCACCCCGAAAAGAAAAATCATCTATATTATCTCTGGCCGACAGGCCAGGGATAAATAAGCGCAAAAAAAGAAAGGCCCAGCGGGCAAGCAATCTTTATTCCCCCCACCCGCGGCAGCGGGGGATATTTATTTCGTCCGCGCCGACAGGCGCGGGCTGATTAAGCGCAAAAAAAGAAAGGCCCCGCAGAAAAACAATCTTTACTATTCCTCCCGCGGCAGCGGGAGGAATAATTAAACGCAAAAAAAGAAAGGCCCAATGGGCCTTTCTCTTTTTTGAGTTTAATTAGAACTCCTTTTTCTTGCCGATGACGACGGCGGAGCCGGCGACGGAGGTCAGAGCCATACCGACGTACATAGCGATACCGGCGTCAAAGGTCTTGGGGGACTTGTTGGTGGTGCCAGTGCTGGGAGTGGTGGAAGTGCCGTTAGGAACGACAACATAGCCGGTGACACCATTCAGAGTCTCAACCTTGGAACCAGCGGGAGCCTTGCCAGTCTCGTAGATAGCAGTGGACTTGGAACCGCAGATACCGCAGACAGCCTCGGTAGGAATGACCTTGCCATTCTCAACCTTGGAAGCAGAAACGCTCCAATTGTGCTCCTTTACAGCAACAGCAGTGTTGTCCAGCTTAACCAGCTTGCCATCAACCAGAACACTAAAGTTACCGTTGTCGGTAGCCTTATAGACCTTGCCAGCATCAGCACCAGTGGTGATCTCATAGTACTTGCTGTTGTCGTTGTTCACGACCTGACCGCACTTGTAACCGAAATCGGTGAAAGCCTTAGCGACTGCAGTGTACTCGGGCTTGTTGTCAACCTTGGTCACATAAAACAGAATATCAGTCTTACCATGAACAGTGACAGCATAGTCCTTAACGGTAGGAGTAGTGGTCTTGACATAGTAATCAGTGCCAATGGTCAGGTACTCCAGATTGCCAGTGCCGTTGGTGTAATTAGCGGCAGCAGTAACAGGCATGTCAACATCTCCCAGGTTGCTAGCAACCGCAGCGCTAGTGGTCAGCTTGCCACCGCTGATATTGTTGCTGTCCGCGAGATACAGATCGTACTTGTCGGGTGCCGCGAAAGCGGTGGTGCACAGTGCCAGAGCCATGACCATGGCCAGCACAGTTGCAATGATCTTCTTCATGTTTGTTTCCTCCATAAAAATTTGTTTGTGTCCGGTTCGGCTTCATTCTCCGAGACAGCGTTTACAACGTAAACATCATTATGTTGTAAAAATTTTTACGGATTTTATTACCAGTTATTTCCATTTTTGCGATAGTGACATCGCGCCGTTAAAAATCGCCCGAAATTGGAAATAATTTCCATTTCTTCCATAATTTACCAGTAATTTACGCAATTTATCTGAGCGCCTGTAAAGCGTAATTATCGTGTAACGCAGCATTTATGCAATTCAAACGGAGATTTTCAAAAAACGCAACAACTTAGCTGGAAAAATTTTCCAGCTAAAATCGAAAAGCCATTATGTAAACTACTTTGACGCTGATAGCGGCCAAAAGCCGTTCATAATTCGGTTACAATTTATTCGGCGAAAGCGTTATCTGTGTTTTTGTGCGTAAAAAGAGCTTCGCCGCCCCGGCGGCGCGGAGGCTTACGCGGCCGCTTGCCCCAGCCACGGTAGGGCGTTTTCTTCTCCCGGGCGGGCGATCATCAAATCGCGCCAAAGCCGCCCTTTGGGCGGCTTTGGGAGGTGGCGGTTCCGCCGCCGGTGAAAGCTTTTATCCATGGAGTTTCGTGGTAATTTTTGGAAAAATGTTTGGAAATAGATGGAAAACAATTCCTGCGCCGGAAAAATTATTTAAAAAAAGCAGAATTTCCTCTTGAAAAAACGAGCGTGTTGTGCTATTTTTATCTGTGGTAAAGCCATTTACTGAGGGGGATGCGAAGCGTGGGGTGCGCTTTGCACGACAGGGAGGGCTCCCGGGAGGCGGATATCTCCGCGTCCCGGGAGCTTTTTCATTATATAGTTAAAGCCGCCCTGATGGGCGGCTTCGGTTTGCGATAACAAAATTATGGTCAACTGTTCGGTGCATCATCGCCGCGATATCTATCCAGTGCCTGCCGGCAGTGTTCGGTGAAATCACGGCGCACATGGTCGGGCGCAAGAAGCTCGGCCTGACCGCCGAACTGGAACAGCCAGCCGTAAAATGTAGGACCTACCTCCACCGGGGCGGTAACTGCGATACGGTCTCCATCTGGGCGGATATGCGCATCAGCGCCGAAGCGGTCCATGACTACATTGATGAGGGCCCGGTCAAAGCGCAGCTGCACCGTTTCGGTGCGGCCATTGTACATATCGAAAATCGTTTTGACGTATTTACCCAGGTCGAACTGTTCCGGCAGCGGATCGCGGGGTGTGTCGGTAACGGTCAGGGACTCCATACGGTCCACACGGTAGTGGCGATAGTCCTGAATGGCCGGGTCGTAAGCCACCAGATAGTAATGCTTATCCACGCAGAGGGCCACCGGGTTCGTCTCATAGGGCATGCCGCCGCGGCGGTAGGCCTTGCCGCCATCAGGTGTCCAGTCGAAGTAGCGAAACGTGACCTTGCGGTCATCGTTGATGGCGGTATTCAGACCGTCGATGGCGTAATAGAGCTTCTCATTGTGGGTGCGGACCCGGTCCATGACATAGACCTGACGGCGCAGCTGGCGGGCATTGGGGCGGCTGGTGAGCTGCTCCAGCTTGGCGATAAGCTCCATGCTCTTGCTCTGTGTGAGAAAGGGCGACGCCTGTACCACATCAATGAGCAGCTTCAGCTCCGGCAGCTGGAACTCCCGTTCGCCAAGAAAATAGCCGTAGGTCTTGCCCCGGACAGCCTGCACATCCATGCCGTACAGCTCCAGCAGCTCCAGGTCGTCATAGATGCTTTTGCGCTCGGCGGAAATACCCTGGCGTTCCAAATAAGCGATCATATCCTGAACGGTCCTGGGGTGGCGCTCGTCTGTTTCCTCCCGCAGATACCGCGCCAGATACAGCAGCTTCAGCTTTTTATTGGCCATGGCGCACCCTCCCTTCGTTTGTCCCATTGTACCAGATACGGGCAGGAAAGAAAACCAGTTTTTACCGGCGTTCGACTTTACATACACGTATTTTTAGGCTATAATAAAGTGCTATGCTATCGACGAAAGGAAGTGCGGCGTTGCAAGTGAACCAAATACGGGCAGGCGCCGCGCTGAGCTATGTGTCCATGGCGCTGAGCACCGTTATCTCGCTGGTCTACACGCCCATCATGCTCCGACAGCTGGGCGACAGCGAGTTCGGCGTGTACCAGGCGGTGCTGCCGATCATCTCCTATCTGAATTTACTGAGTTTCGGCCTGGGCAGCGCCTATGTGCGGTATTACTCCCGCTTCCGTGCCGCCGGCGACAAGAAGGGCTGCGCCAAGCTGAACGGTATGTTCCTGATAACGTACCTCATCCTGGGTGCGCTGGTGCTGGCCATCGGCTTCGGGCTGTCCTACTGCGATGTGGTGTTCGGCAAGAAGCTGACAGCGGAGGAGATCGACCTTGCCCAGCGGCTGCTGCGTATCATGTCGGTCAATGCTGCGCTGACGTTCCCCATCAGCGTGTTCGAGAGCCATGTGACCATCAACGAGAGGTATCTGTTCCAGAAGATCGTAGCCATGGGCAAGCAGGTGCTGAACCCCCTCATTATGATCCCCCTGCTGCTGATAGGCTACCGGTCCGTGACGCTGACCATCGTCTCGCTGATCTTCACGGTGCTCAGCGGCGTGATCAACATCACCTACTGCCTGACACGGCTGAAAATGCCCTTCGCCTTCCGGCACTACGACTTCGCGCTGCTGCGTGAGATGTTCGGCTTTACGCTGTACGTGTTCATCGGCATTGTGGTGGACAACATCAACTGGTCCATCGACCGGCAGCTGCTGACGTGGTTCCACGGCTCCGCCGCGGTGACGGTCTACGTCATCGCCTCGCAGCTGAACAACTATTTCCTGCTGTTCGGCAACGCCATCTCCAACGTGATGACGCCCCGCGTCCACCGTCTGGTGGCGGAGAACGCCCCCATGCGGACGCTGGACGCCCTGTTCACCAAGGTGGGGCGGCTGCAGTTCATCCTGCTGGGCGGCATATTCCTGGGCTTCGTGGCTATCGGCCAGTCCTTCGTGGTGCTGTGGGGCGGCGGCGAGCAGTTCCGCATCGACTATTGGACCGCGCTGCTGCTGTTCTTTGCCTGCCTGTGGACCAACATTCAGACCGTGGGCATCGAGATACAGCGTGCCAAGAATATGCACAAATACCGTTCGCTGGTCTATCTGGGCGTACTGGTGGGCAACATCGTGATCTCCATCCCCCTGTGCATGAAGTGGCAGGGGCTGGGCGCGGCCATCGGCACGGCGGTCGCCACGCTGGTGGGCAACGTGTTCCTGATGAACCGCTACTACTACAAGCACATCGGCCTGAACATCCCCGGCTTCTGGCGGCACATCAGCCATCTGCTGCCGGCCATGGTGCTGCCCACCACCGTGGCGGTGCTGCTGGCGGTGTTTGTCCATCCCGCTACCTACTGGCAGCTGATCCCGCCGGGACTGTTGTTTGTGGCGGTGTACGCCGCCAGTATGTGGCTGTTCGGCATGAACCGCTATGAGCGCGGACTGGTGACCGGACCGCTGCGGCGGATACTGCATCGGCAATGATCTGTCTCCCCGCCCCTGTGCGGCGGAAAGAGAAAAGGGAGGTACTCTGTTATGGGAAGAAAACTTGCGACCTTTTTTCGCCAGCTGAAGCATCTCAGCTTCGCGCGGATGAAGCTGCACATCAACGCCGTCCATGAGGAGACAGGCAAAAACCGCCTGGCCATTTTCTGCGACATGGTATGGTGCGAGGTGCGCTACGGCATCGGCTATCTGGACTACCATGTGTTCGGCTTTGCGAACCGCCGCGGCGCGGTGCGGAAGACCTATATGACCGCCGTGCAGAACCAGGCCCTGACCCGGCAGATGAACGATCCGGCGTATTTCTATCAACTCAACGACAAGATCGAGTTCGACACCATCTTCTCCGACCTGCTGAAGCGCCGCTTTCTGGACCTGCGTAAGACGGACGCCGCGGGCCTGCGGGAATTCTGCGCCGGCACGGAGGCCATCTTCTGCAAGCCCGCAGGGCTATGCGGCGGCGAGGGCATCCAGCGCCTTGCCACGGCGGATATCGACGATTACGACGCTTTGTATGACCGACTGGTCAAGGGCGGCCAGTTGCTGATCGAGGAGCCCATCCGCCAGCATCCGGACATGAATAAGCTGTGCCCCGACTCGGTGAACACCGTCCGTATCGTCACGCTGGTAACGGCGCAGGGCGCGCAGATGGTCTATGCCCTGGTCCGCATGGGCATGGGCGGCGTGTGCGTGGACAACGTCTCCTCCGGCGGTATGTACGCCCCGGTGAACGAGCATGGCCAGCTGTACCGCCCCGCCTTCTGCGACAAGACCGGCAAATATTACGAGCGCCACCCCGTCACCGGTACAGAGATCACGGGCTTTCAGATCCCCCTGTTCGACCAGGCGCTGGAGCTGTGCCGCACCGCGTCCAGGCGGGTGGAGGCGCACCTGAAATATATCGGCTGGGACGTGGCCATCACGCCGGACGGCCCCGTGCTGGTGGAGGGCAACAACCTGCCCGGCTACGATATGTGCCAGAACGCCGGCCATGTGGACGAGGGTATGCTGCCCCGGTTCGAGAAGCTGCTGGGCCGCCCCATTATGTGATGAAACCGTATGCTGCGCCCCGCGGGGCGAAACAGAGATAAGGAGGACAGACCATGCATCCTATGCGCAGAAAAGACAAGGAACGTGACGCCGCCTTTGCCTGGCAGGTGCTGCGTGACACCACCTATGCCGCCCTGGCCATGACCGACAGTGACGGCGCCCCCTATTGTGTGCCCGTGAACCATGTGGCCGACGAGCAGGGCAATGCGGTGTATTTTCATTGCGCCGGCGCCGGCCGCAAGTGGGACATCCTGACGAAGGAGCCGCCCGTGTGCCTGTCCGCCGTGTCCAAGGCGGAGCTGATCCCCGGCGAGCTGACCACCGCCTACAAGTCCGCCCTCGTGCAGGGCCGGGCCGTGCTGGTACAGGACCCGGAGGAGAAGCTGTATGCCCTGAAGCTGCTGGTGCAGGCGCTGGACCCCGTTTCCATGTCCCGGGCCGTCCTCTGTGCCGAGCACTCCATGCAGCGCACCATGCTGGTAAAGATCGTCCCCGAGATCATCACCGGCAAGGAGTCCTTCGGAGACTGAACAAACAGCTTTCTGCGTGAAGAGAACCGCAAAAGAACCGCCCTCCGGCGGTTCTTTTGCGGTTGTCTACCCCCTGGGGGTGGTTTCAAAAGGAGGGGGCCGGAGCCCCCTCCTTTGTCGCTTCAAGGGGATAGGATTCTTAAGGAAAGGGGGAAATTCGAAATCCCCCTTTCCTTAAGTGGCGTTCTTTGGCTGCTTTCTTTCGACACGGAAAGAAAGCAGCTTGCGCCCGCAGGCGCAACACCCTCCCTGCCGCAGGCAAAAAAGAAGCACCCGCTGGGCCGGAAGCATTTATATTCCCCGCGGCAGCGTGGGATATTTATTTCGTCCGCGCCGACAGGCGCGGGCTGATTAAGCGCAAAAAGAAGCCCCCGTAGGAAAGCAATCTTTACTATTCCTCCCGCGGCAGCGGGAGGAATAATTAAGCACAAAAAAAGAAGCACCCCAAAAAGAAAAATCATCTATACTATCCCTGGCCGTTAGGCCAGGGATAATTAAGCGCAAAAAAAGAAAGGCCCAATGGGCCTTTCTCTTTTTTGAGTTTAATTAGAACTCCTTTTTCTTGCCGATGACGACGGCGGAGCCGGCGACGGAGGTCAGAGCCATACCGACGTACATAGCGATACCAGCGTCAAAGGTCTTGGGGGACTTGTTGGTCTCAGTGGTGGGGTCAGCGGTCTTGTCAGCAACAACCCACACACCAGCGACCTGCTCAGCGGTAGCGCCGGAGGGAACCTCGGTGTAATTCTCATAGACCTTAGCGGTGGCGCCGCAAGCGGAGCACTTAGCGGTCAGCTTCTCGCTATCGATAACCCAAGTGTGAGGAACGACTTTATCGGACAGCTTACCAACCTCAGTCAGAACGAGGACTTCGCCGCCAACCAGCAGCTTGCTGTTGCCACCAGTAACATCGGAGAACAGAATCACATCGTCGTTATCATTGGTAGCGGTATAGAACTTGGTCTTCTTGTCGGCACCAGCGATATCCTTGTAGTTGACCTGACCGCACTTGCTACCCAGATTAGTATATGCAGCCGCCTCGCCATCGGTATACTTGACTTCTTTAACTTCTTTGAGGTACATGGCAACAGTAGTCTTGCCAGTATACTTCAGAACCAAGCTAGCATCGGAAGCCTTAGTGACCTTGACGTAATATTCGTCCTTGAATTGGTCGCCACTCAGCGCATAGTAAGCAATGGTGTTTTCATCAGCGTCAGCCTTGTGGTAGGTTACGGTGACTTCCTCGGCGAGAGCGACATCGCTATCCTTACCGAAGACATCATAGGTCTGAGCCGCCGCGAACGCGGTGGTGCACAGTGCCAGAGCCATGACCATGGCCAGCACAGTTGC
>OGCQ01004725.1_pt1 | contig 10680 bp, 9 predicted proteins | sample 1570161 | NCBI WGS metagenome assembly OGCQ01 (sample SAMEA4384402, study PRJEB24528) | human gut metagenome
ATTTTAAGACAAAATCATATCCTATTACTTAAGACAATATCACATCCTATTCATACAGACTTAAAACATAATCAAAAAAAATTTGACAAATAAGTTAAAAAGAGTTATACTTATTTTGTAAAAAGCATAATGCATTATGTATTAAATATTTATATTTATTTTAAATTTCTAGGAGGAACTAATATGAGATATGAAGATTACCCAGCTGAACCATTTAGAATTAAGAGTGTAGAAACTGTAAAAATGATTGATAAGGCAGCAAGAGAAGAAGTAATAAAAAAAGCAGGATATAATACTTTCTTAATTAACTCTGAAGATGTTTACATTGACTTATTAACTGACAGTGGTACTAATGCCATGAGTGACAAACAATGGGCTGGTTTAATGCAAGGTGATGAAGCCTATGCTGGAAGTAGAAATTTCTTCCATTTAGAAGAAACTGTACAAGAAATTTTTGGATTTAAACACATAGTTCCTACTCACCAAGGAAGAGGAGCAGAAAATATTTTATCTCAAATAGCTATAAAGCCTGGACAATATGTTCCTGGAAATATGTATTTTACTACTACTAGATATCACCAAGAAAGAAATGGAGGTATATTTAGAGATGTAATCAGAGATGAAGCTCATGATGCTACTCTTGATGTACCTTTTAAAGGAAATATAGATTTAAATAAATTACAAAAATTAATAGATGAAGTTGGAGCAGAAAATATTGCTTATGTTTGTTTAGCAGTAACTGTTAATTTGGCTGGAGGACAACCAGTTTCTATTGAAAATATGAAAGCAGTTAGAGAATTAACTAAAAAACATGGAATAAAAGTTTTCTATGATGCAACTAGATGTGTTGAAAATGCTTACTTCATTAAAGAACAAGAAGCAGGATACCAAGATAAAACTATAAAAGAAATAGTACATGAAATGTTCAGCTATGCTGATGGTTGTACTATGAGTGGAAAAAAAGATTGTCTTGTTAATATAGGTGGATTTTTATGTATGAATGATGATGATTTATTCCTAGCAGCAAAAGAAATAGTTGTTGTCTATGAAGGTATGCCATCTTATGGAGGACTTGCTGGAAGAGATATGGAAGCTATGGCAATAGGATTAAAAGAATCTTTACAATATGAATACATAAGACATAGAGTTCTACAAGTTAGATACTTAGGACAAAAATTAAAAGAAGCTGGTGTACCTATACTTGAACCAGTTGGAGGACATGCTGTATTCTTAGATGCTAGAAGATTCTGTCCTCATATTCCTCAAGAAGAGTTCCCAGCTCAAGCTCTTGCAGCAGCAATTTATGTTGAATGTGGAGTAAGAACTATGGAAAGAGGAATAGTTTCTGCTGGTAGAGATATAAAAACTGGTGAAAACCATAAACCTAAACTAGAAACTGTTAGAGTTACTATTCCAAGAAGAGTTTATACTTATAAACATATGGACGTAGTAGCAGAAGGTATAATTAAATTATACAAACATAAAGAAGATATAAAACCATTAGAATTTGTATATGAACCAAAACAATTAAGATTCTTTACAGCTAGATTTGGAATAAAAAAATAATTTCACAGTAATGAACTCTTTAATTTTGTATGCAATCTGTTATTTTTAAAAGGAGAGGGTGAACGCCTCTCCTTTTTTTAAAAATTATATTATGAAAAATAGACTTTGATATTAAAATTTTAGGAGGGTTATATGGATAATTCGGAAAGGAAATTTCAGTCAAAAATAGGTTTTATATTAACTTGTGTTGGTTCTGCTGTTGGAATGGCTAATATCTGGGCATTTCCATATAGAGTTGGTAAATATGGGGGAGCAGTATTTTTATTAATATATTTTATGTTTATTGCACTATTTTCTTATGTTGGTCTATCAGCTGAATATTTAATCGGAAGAAGAGCAGAAACAGGAACTTTGGGGTCTTATGAATATGCTTGGAAAGATATAGGAAAAGGTAAATTAGGTTATGGTTTAGCTTATATACCTCTTTTAGGTTCTATGAGTATAGCTATTGGATATGCAATAATTGCTGCTTGGGTATTAAGAACTTTTGGAGCTGCTGTTACTGGAAAAATTTTAGAAGTTGATACAGCTCAATTTTTTGGTGAAGCTGTCACTGGAAATTTTGTAATAATGCCTTGGCATATAGCAGTAATTGTTTTAACTCTACTTACACTTTTTGCTGGAGCAAAGAGTATAGAAAAAACTAATAAAATAATGATGCCTGCATTCTTTGTATTATTTTTCATATTAGCAGTGAGAGTTGCATTTTTACCAGGAGCTATTGAAGGATATAAATATTTATTTGTACCTGATTGGTCTTATTTATCTAATGTAGAAACTTGGATTAATGCAATGGGACAAGCATTTTTCTCACTTTCAATAACTGGTAGTGGAATGATAGTCTGTGGTGCATACTTAGATAAAAAAGAAGATATAGTCAATGGTGCATTGCAAACAGGAATATTTGATACAATAGCTGCAATGATAGCTGCCTTTGTTGTAATTCCTGCATCATTTGCATTTGGATATCCTGCAAGTGCTGGACCATCTTTGATGTTTATGACTATACCAGAAGTATTTAAACAAATGCCATTTGGACAATTATTAGCAATATTGTTCTTTGTGTCTGTTGTATTCGCTGCTGTTAGTTCATTACAAAATATGTTTGAAGTTGTTGGTGAATCTATACAAACAAGATTTAAGATGACAAGAAAAGCAGTTATTATATTGCTTGGAATAATTGCTCTTGTTATTGGTATATTTATAGAACCTGAAAATAAAGTTGGTCCTTGGATGGATGTTGTTACTATATATATAATCCCATTTGGAGCTGTGCTTGGTGCTATTTCTTGGTATTGGATACTTAAAAAAGAATCTTATATGGAAGAACTTAATCAAGGAAGTAAAGTTACTCGTTCAGAAGCATATCATAGTGTTGGTAAGTATGTATATGTACCATTAGTTTTGATAGTATTTATATTAGGAGTTATGTACCATGGTATAGGGTAAATAATGGGGGCTGTTGCGAATTAATTTATTGGAATGAAAATAAAAAATAAGTGAAATTAGCTAGTAATGAACTATTTTTTATTCATTTATAATTTTGCAACAGCCTCATTTATAAGATATCTCAAATTTTTTACAATGGTTTCTTCAAAGGTATTCCAATTTTCCTTGGATATTTTTCAGCTGTTTTCTTTGTCTTTAATATCTCAATAACAAGTCTATCTTCATTTGAAAATGGTAGTTTAAATTCACATTCTTTAAGTATTTTAGAGTTCAAAATTTTTAAAGCATTAGATGAATTTTTTATCTCATCAGTCCCAACCATTTTTTGTGGCAAAAATCTTCCATTCACTTTTAAAAAAGGTATTTCATATTCTAAAATAACAGACAAATTAGAAACCCCTCTACAAAGTCCAACATCATATTTTTCTCTTCTGTCTTTTATAATTTCTTCTGCTCTTCCATTTATCACTTCAATATTATTTAAGGATAATTCATTTTTTACAAGTTCCTTAGTTTTATCTGGCTGGTCTTTCATAAAAGATAAAACTTGGTCTTGAGCTTTTTCTAGTGCTTCAATAACATCATGATGTTCCTCATAAAATCTGTTTTCTTCCTTACAGAATCAAGCAAAGTAAATTTCTTATCCTCATTAAAAATTGCTAACATCATTCCAGGGAAACCTGCACCTGTTCCTATATCTATTAAAGTTTTATCTCCATCTTTTAATAGATTTTGAAGTAATAAGGAATCTAAAAAATGTTTTTCAATTATAGTTTTTTCTTCTCTTATTGCTGTTAAATTGGTATGGCTATTATAGTCTAATAAAATTTCTAAATATTTCAAAGATTTTTCTATCTTATTTTCATCATAAGAAACTTTTATTTTTTCTAAACCTTCTTTAAAATAATCTTTCAATTTAATTTCCTCTCATTTTCAAATAAATCAATATAGCTTGGATATCAGCAGGAGATACTCCTGAAATTCTACTTGCCTGCCCTATATTTATTGGTTTTATCCTCTTTAATTTATCCTTAGCTTCCTTAGGTATAGTCTTTAAATCATCATAATCTATATCAGCAGGAATTTTTTTGTTTTCCATAGACTTATGTTTTTCTATCATCTTCAAGGCTCTATTTATATATCCTTCATATTTAACGGTGATTTCAACTTGATAAGTTGTATCATGGTCATAGCCTTGTAAATTTACACTTTTAATTTCTTCTGAAATATATTTGATATCTTCAAAAGTAACTTCTGGTCTTCTCAATAATTCTAACAAGGTACTTCCATCCTTTATAGGACTTTCTCCCCTTTTTAAAAGAATTTCATTTACTCTTGGATTACTTGGACCAACATTTGTTTTTGCCAAAATTTCTGTGATTATTCCAACATCTTTTCTTTTCTTTTCAACTCTTTGATATTCTTCTTCTGGAACTAAACCTAATTCATAACCTAATTTAGTAAGTCTTAAATCGGCATTATCTTCTCTTAAATAAAGTCTATATTCACTTCTTGCAGTAAACATCCTATATGGTTCATTAGTCCCTTTTGAAACTAAATCATCTATTAAAGTACCTATATATGAATCAGCTCTATCTAATATCACAGGCTCTTCATTTCTTAATTTTCTCACAGCATTAATTCCTGCCATAAGCCCTTGTGCCCCTGCTTCTTCATAACCAGATGTTCCATTTATTTGTCCCGCTAAAAACAAATTTTCAACTGTTCTACTTTCCAAAGTATATTTTATTTCTTCTGGAGGAACATAATCATATTCTATTGCATAGGCATATCTCATAATTTTTGCATTTTCAAAACCTTTAATATTTTTTAACATTTCTTCTTGAACATCAACTGGCAATGAAGATGATAAACCTCCAAGGTAAATTTCATTTGTTTCATAACCTTCTCTTTCCAAAAATAAATGATGTTGATTTTTATCTGGATACCTAAAAATTTTATCTTCTATTGAAGGACAATATCTAGGTCCTAATCCTTGAATTGTTCCGTTAAATAAAGGAGACCTTTCCTTAGCATTTCTTATAATTTCATGTACTTTCTCATTTGTATGTGCAATATAGCAAGGAATTTGCTTTCTATTTAAAGCATCTTCATCTTTTGTTCTATTTGAAAATTTTAAAACTTGGCTTTTATCACCAGGTTGTTCTTCCAAAACAGAATAATCTATTGTTCTTCCGTCTATTCTTGTAGGTGTCCCTGTTTTAAATCTTCCCAATTTTAAGCCAATCTTTTCAAGTGATAATGGCAAATCTTCTGAGGATAATTCTCCCATTCTTCCTGCACTAAAATTTATTTCTCCTATATGTATAAGCCCTCTTAAAAATGTTCCTGTTGCTACAATAACTGCTTTGGCTCTATATTCTAAGCCCTCTCTTATTTTTATACCTTTTATTACTTTCTTTCCATTTTCTTCTTCAACTACAAGCTCACTTACCATACCTTGAATTACAGATAAATTATCTGTATGCTCCAAAGTTTTTTTCATTTCATTGGCATAAGCCATTTTATCTGCTTGTGCTCTTAAAGACCTAACTGCTGGTCCTTTTCTTGTATTTAAAACTCTTATTTGAATAAAAGTTTTATCTATATTTCTTCCCATTTCTCCACCAAGTGCATCAATTTCTCTTGCTAAATGAGATTTTGCTGGTCCACCTAATGAGGGATTACAAGACATCACTCCAATAGTATCTAGTGATATTGTAAATATTGCTGTTTTCATCCCCATTCTTGCTGAGGCTAATGCTGCTTCACAACCTGCATGTCCTGCCCCAACAACTATAATATCAAACTCTTGCATTTTTCCCCCTAAATCAATTTATTAAATGATTCAACTGTTTTTTTGTCAGTTATAATCACTAATACATCTCCTTCTTCTATTACAACATTTGCAGTTGGATTAGGTAAAAACTCTCCTTTACTTTTTTTAATTCCAACTATATTTATATTATATTTATTTCTAACATCTAATTTTATAAGGCTATTATTCCAAAATATACTTGGTGCTTTTATCTCTACCAAAACAAAATTATCAGTAAATTTTAAATGTTCTATTATATCTGTATTCATTGTAAGTTCTGCTATTCTTTTTCCCATATGTTCTTCTGGATAAACTATCTCTGTTGCACCAATTTTTGTAAGAACTTTTCCATGTTTTTTATTTATAGCCTTTGCTATAATTGACTTTATTCCCAATTCTTTCAAATTAAGTGCTATCATAACACTTGCTTCTATATCTCCTATACAGACAAAGGCAACATCAAAATTTTCAGCTCCTATATCTTTTAAAATTTTTCCATCACTGGCATCACCAATTATAGCATTTTTTAATATATTGTTATTAATTCTATCCTGTACCAATTCTTCACTTACATCTATACCTAAAATATTTTCTCCAGCTTCATATAAAGTTTTAGCAACACTTGTTCCAAATCTTCCTAAACCTATAACTAAATACTGTTTCATATCCATCACCCTTTATCCAATTAATATATCTTCTTTTGGATATTTTATTAAACTTTTCTTATTATTTGTAAAAGCTAATGCAACTGTCATAGGCCCTAATCTTCCTATAAACATTGTAATAACTATTAAAAGTTTAGAAATTATCCCTAATCCTGCTGTTATTCCCATACTTACCCCTGTTGTTGAAAAGGCTGAAATAACTTCATATACCACTTTATCTGTTGAAAAACTTTCTACTGATAATATAACTGTTGTAACAACAATAATATAGAATACTGATATAACCACTATTGCTAGTGCTTTATTAATCAATTCCCAATCTATTCTTCTTTTAAAAACTTCAACATATTCTCTTCTTTTTAAAACACCAAGTGCATAGAATATTAAAATTCCAAAGGTTGTTGTTTTTATTCCTCCACCTGTTGAACCTGGTGATGCTCCAATAAACATAAGAATATATGAAATAAAAACTGTCGCAGGTCTTATATTGGTAAGTGGCACTGTATTAAAACCTGCTGTCCTCAATGTTACACTTTGGAAAAATGAATTTAAAAATTTATCCAAAAAATTCATACCTTTTAAGGTACTTAAATTATTGTATTCAAATATTAAAAATAATATTGTCCCAATAAAAACTAAAAAAGCTGTAATAATTAAAGCTAATTTTGAAGTTAAACTTAAATCTCTAAATTTTTTCTTTTTGATTATAAAAATTGAATTTATTGTTACAAAACCTATTCCACCTAAGATAATTAAAAATGAAACAGTTAGACTGATTAATTTATCATATTTGAAAATTTCCAAATTATTAGTAAATAAGGAAAATCCTGCATTACAAAATGCTGACACTGAATGAAACAATCCATAAAAAATTGATCTTTTTAATGGATAATATTTAGAAAAAGCATAAGCTAAAATTGAAGCTCCTAATATTTCAATTACAAATACTGTCAACAATAGATGTTTTATAAAATTTGTAATACCTCCATTACTATTAGAATTTCTTTCTTCTTTTAAAAGTTCCCTAGTTTCAAAGCTCATTTTTTTACCAATCAATAAAAAAATTATTATTGAAACAGTCATAACTCCAAGTCCACCTAATTGGATAAAAAACAAAATTATTAATTGCCCTGTTGGAGTAAAAACTTGACTTACATCAACAACAGATAAACCTGTTACACAGATAGCAGAAACTATTGTGAACAAAGAGTCTAAAACTGTAATATTTTGATTTTCTCTTAATGAAAAAGGCAGTTTTAAAAGTATCACTCCAACAAAAATTGCTACTAAAAAGCCAAAAATTAATTTTCTATAAGGAGATAAACTGTCCCACTTTTTTAATAGACTTAGTTTTCTCATTTTTCTCCTCTCTTTTAAATATTTCTTTTTTCTAATATTTCTTCTAATTTATCTAATTTTTTAATTTCTTTTTTTACTAAAATATAAGTTATTAATGTTGCTATACTATCTGCTGTTGGTGCTGCATACCAGATACCATTCAGTCTAAAAAATATTGGTAAAATTATTAAACAAGGTATCATAACAATAATTTGCCTTGAAAGACTTATGAAAAAACTCATTTTAGGTTTACCCACTGCTTGAAAGTAAATTGATGAAACAATTTGAAATCCAACTATTGGAAAAACTAGAGTATAGGCTTTTAAACCATATTTAGTAATTTCCTGTAATTCAGGATTGCTTGTAAAAATTTTAATTAAATTATTAGAGAATAATCTCACGCTTATATAACCTATAATACAAATTATTGTTGCAGCAAAAATCCCTTTATATAATGCTTCTTTTACTCTTTTATACTTTTCTGCTCCATAATTATATCCTAAAATTGGTTGTATCCCTTGATTTATCCCAAAAATTGGCATAGCCATAAATGCCATAAATGACTGTACTATTGCCATAGCACCAATAGAAGTATCCCCTCCATACTTTTTTAAAACTGTATTTAAAATATATGTTACTAAACTAAAACCTAATTGTATTGCAAAGGCAGAACTACCTAAAAGGCAAATTTCTTTTGCCTTATAGAAATTAAATTCTATATTCTTTTTTATTAATTTTATCTTACTTTTATTTGAAGTAAAATAGTAAATAGTCCAAAGCATTGAGACATATTGTGAAATTATAGTAGCTATTGCAGCCCCTTTAACTCCCATTCCAAATGCAAAGATAAAGATAGGGTCTAAAACTATATTCGTTATAGCTCCTAAAAGCAAAGTTCCCATTGCTATTTTTGGGCTACCATCTGACCTTATAACAGAATTTAAAACTAAACCTAAAATTGCTGCTGGCACTCCTAAATTTATATAGAACAAATAATCTTTTGCATAAATAAAAGTTTTGTCACTACCTCCAATAAAATATATTATTTTATCCATATAAAAATAGATCAATAACATAAGTACAGCTGAAATAATAAAAGATAAGAATACTGCTACTCCTAAAAATCTTTCTGCTTCCTCTCTATCTTTCATTCCTAATTTTAAGGATACTGCTGCTGCCGAACCTATCCCAATTAATAATGAAAAAGAAAATATCAAAATAACTACTGGAAATACTACACCTATTCCTGTTATTCCTAAGTGTCCTATATCTTTTATATTCCCTATATATATTCTATCCACAACATTATATAAAGCATTTACAAACATTCCTACAATAGCAGGAATTGAAAATCTTATAAGTAATTTTGTGATACTCTCCGTTTCCATAAAATTATGTTTATTTTCCATTTTCTTCCTTTTACATATGCAACCTGAATAAAAATATGTAATTTAAATTGTAAATTTTACTAATGTAAATAAAAAACAAGTGAAATTGCATTCTAAATTTTAGATAAAAAATTAAAGCAAGTGAGCCGAGCAAATCTCAACATGTTTGAGCTAACTTGTTAGCGAGTTGGTTGAATTACAGCGAACATTAATTTTTTATCGTTAAGAAATTTAGCTAGCAATAAACTGTTTTTTATTACATTATTTAGTTAATAACTATTTTTATTCAGTTGATGTGTGCTTCATTAATTTTTCTTTAACTTCTCCAACAATTTTTTCAGGTAGCAATAACACCAATATATCTCCTGCCATCATAACAGTTCTTCCCTTAGGGATTTTTTCTACACCATTTCTTATTATAGCAATTATTAAAACTTCATCAGGCCAAATAATTTCTGAAACTGCTTTTCCATCTAATAGAGACTCTGCCATTATAGGTAATTCTATTGTTATCTTTTCTTGATTTTCCTCATCAACCACATTGTCGTCTTTTTTCATTCTGTCATATAAAATATCATATACTGGCTGTTGACCTAAAAGCTCTGTAATATAAAAAGATACAACTGAAACTGTTGTTAAAGCTAATAATAAATGAAAGCTCCCTGTCATTTCCAATATTAAAATAACACCAGTGATTGGTGCTCTTACAACTGCAACAAAATAAGCTGCCATTCCTAAAACTATCCAATGTACTGTAAAATCTGCCCCTGTTTGTGCAAATATATCTATTGTTTCTCCAAAAATTTTTCCTATTATTGCACCTAAAACTAACATAGGTAAAAATATTCCTCCTGCAAAACCTGTTGAATATGAAATTGCAGTGAATAATAGTTTTATTATAAAAATAATTATTAGTGTAATAATAATAGTTTTTCCATGAATTAAACTTTCTACTAAATTATGTCCTCCACCTGTTACTTCTGGGAGAACAAAACATAAAATAAAAGAAATTGTCATAACAAAAGAAACCTTTATTTCTCTTGCTAATTTAACTCCATTAAATATATCTTGGCATTTTATCAAAGTTACAGTAAATAATTTTCCAAAGAATGCTATTATTATTCCAAAAATTATATACAAAATAAATTGAAAATATGGATTTATAGCCAATGGATATTTTATAGCAATATCAAAAGATGTTTGTACTCCAAACACTCTCCTACCGACAAAATCAGCTGCTATACTTGATACAAAAGCACAAATTAATAGTTTTCCACTTAAATATTTAGAAAAAATTGCCGGCAAAGCTGTAAAAGGAAGCCCAAAAATCATTAATCCAAGCAAATACTTTTCAATTTTAGTTGTCATTTCTCTATCCCTTACTTGTTATAATTACTGCCTTGAACATCTTAAATGCAACAAAGGCTTCCACACTACCCATTGTTAATGCAAGACC
>OGCQ01004736.1_pt1 | contig 10666 bp, 9 predicted proteins | sample 1570161 | NCBI WGS metagenome assembly OGCQ01 (sample SAMEA4384402, study PRJEB24528) | human gut metagenome
GATAGTCCATGTTCAGATGAATCCAGAACAGCGGTTCCTTGTAATCCATAAATACTTTACGATAAAATTCTTTATAATCTTCATCAGTGCATTCGTTCGGGTGTTTCATCCACAGTGGATTCGGATCACTTAAGGAAACAGGACGTTTGTTGATCTTTACGCGGTCTCTTGCAGGAGAAACTTCGACAACTTCTTTTTCGCCTTTGTCGTTCTCTTTCTCTTCTGTCTTTGCATCTTCATGAATATGTTCAACGACAACATCGTCATCTTTCAGATCCGCTTCATCAATTGTTTCGTATTCCTGTTCTGCATTTGCTTTGGAAAGATAAATATTTACCGGCATGAAAGAACAATATTTCTCGATAACCTCACGCATACGGTATTCATTACAGAATTCCAGGCTTTCATCATTCAGAAACAGTGTGATTTCAGTTCCGACTGTTGTACGGTCACCATCTTTCATATCATATTCTGTACCGCCGTCACAGGTCCAGTGAACTGGTGCAGCACCTTCTTTGAAAGAAAGCGTATCAATGTGAACTTCATCAGCTACCATAAATGCAGAATAGAAACCGAGACCAAAATGACCGATCATCTGGTCATCTGTTGTTTTATCTTTATACTTCTCAAGAAACTCAGTTGCTCCGGAGAATGCAATCTGTGTAATGTATTCTTCTACCTCATCGGCAGTCATACCAATACCGTTATCAATGAATTTCAGGGTTTTAGCATCTGAATCAACTACAACCTGTACTGCAGGTTTGTAATCATCTGCAAATGTATATTCACCCATTACTTCCAGTTTTTTTAATTTTGTGATTGCATCACATCCATTGGATACAAGTTCTCGAACAAAAATGTCATGGTCAGAATACAGCCATTTCTTAATGATCGGGAAAATATTTTCACTGTTGATTGATAAATTTCCATGCTTTTCAGCCATATTATCCACACTCCTTAAATTCGTTTTTTCATCTTTTTATATACTAATCCCCTTTTTTCCAAAAGTCAAGAAAAAATTAGCACTCATTTAAAATGAGTGCTAACAAAAACTTTTTTATTTATTTGTTTTTATTTTTCTTTTTGTAAAACACAACTCCGCCTATTGCTCCGGCTGCAATAATCAGAATACATATAAACGGAAGAATCTGCGTACTATCTCCTGTCTTCACGGCGCCTGTCCTGCTGATTGCCGGTGTCAGATCAGCGCCCGGAGCTGTTACATTAGCTTTCGTAACAGAAAATGATACCTGACGTGTATCTGTTGTATTAGTCGGCTGCCAGGAATTACCATCGTACTTCTGCTGTTCAAAATTAACTTTTAATGTGTAGTCTCCACTCTTTGCCAGACCAAAAGATGCTGTATACGGTGCCGCATCCCATCCCAGAGTATTATTGAGTACAGTCCATGACTTCGGTTCATAACGTGTGTCTCCATTACGCGGAGATGTATTATCCATTCCGGCACCTACTGCCGTAAAGGAAATCTTTGACTGCGTCGTATATACACCATTGTAATCAATTCCGGTGATTATATTATTTTCGGCAGATGCGATTTTCGGACTATATGCCTTTACATTGACATCTATAGATGTCGCCAGATTCAGATTATTGTCATTGTCTACACCGTCCGGAAGAGTAATCGTTCCTGATACGGTGAAGTTCTGTTCCTCTGTTGCTGACTGTCTGTAGGAAGACCCTTTCACATTCCAGGAAACAGCTGCTTTCATATTGCCTGCTGTTGTTTCAATCACAACTGCGGATGGAAGATTCAATGAAGAAGCACTTTTCTCGGTTCCGTTCGGAAGTCCACTGACAGCCGCTGGCTGCTGAATCTTCGTAATGGTCGCGGTATCTTTAATCACCTGAAACGCTACAGAAATCGGAGTTGTTGCTTCAAATCCGCTTTCTGTTGCTACTTTAATCGTTTCTGTATAGCTGCCGACTGCCAGACCTGCCTTAGGACGTACGGAAAATGTAATTTTGCCTTCCCCATTCGGTGCCAGTGTCATAGAATCTTCTGTAGTGATCTCATAATTTCCACTCTGACTCACCGGCATAATTACTGTCTCTGGTACATTTCCGTTATTTGTATATGTGATCGTCTTCGCGTCAACTGCAGAATAGCCATTCTTTGCAGTCGCAAAGTCCAGAGTCTCATTCGGATTCGGGGTAAGGTCATGTGAAATATCCTGTACCGTCACAGTAGCAGTGATTGTAGCTATCATCGCTGCCGGATCATTGACATTATTGACCGTAAATGTCTGCTGATATGGATTCGCATTGGCGTCAAGTCCAGTTACCGGTGTAATTGTAAGCGTTACTGATGCACCCGGATTCACTGTAACTGTGTTCGTCTGCGCGTCTGTCTGCTCAGCCCAAACCGCCGTTGCTGCCTGATTCTCATCACCTGATGCAGTAACAGAAAGAGACACTGCTGTATCACTATTATTTTTAAATGTTACTTTCTTCTGCGCTGCTGTAGCATCATCCGCCGTATAATCCTGTACAAAAGAGAACTGCGGCTGAGTTTCTCCTTCAACAGATATTTGATTTGCGGTTGCAGGATCCGGATTCTGCTCTGACTGTGTTCCTCCTGACGGTTCTTCGTTTGATGAATCTTTGTTTGACGGCTCTTCATTTGACGGTTCTTCATTTGATGGATTCTCGTTCGATGGATCTTCTGTCGTTCCGTTATTTCCATCCTCTGTCGGATAGGTATCATCGGAAGTTGCCGGCGGAATTCCATCTACCGTTTCAGTACCGGCCTTATCTTCTCCCTCAGCAGAATCATCCGCCTGCGTCAGCTGATTGTCTTCCATCTGGTCATCCTTTACCAACGTATCCTCTGTCGGCACTTCCTGGATCTCACCAGTCTGCTCCGGCTGTTCTTCTGTCACCTGTCCCTCTGTCTGCTGATCATCAGAAGTCGCCGGTGGTATCTCATCTACCGTTTCTGTGCCCGCAGTGTCTATATCCTCGGTACTATCTGCATTGTCCTGCTGATCGTCGGTACTCTCCTCATCAGTTGTCTGATCTTCTCCTGTTTCTTCGGAAGCATCCTCTTTCTGTGCCTCTGCTGCAGCTTCAAGTGCAGCTCCGCTCTCAGCATCAACCACTTCATCAGAAGTTACTGTCAGTGTGCCGCTATAACCGTTTTCTTCTTTGCCGGTAATTGTCAGCACGATCTTGGAACCGATATCTTCCTGTGTTACTGTATAAGTCTTCTCTTTGCCCAGCTCTTTCAATTCAGGAGTTTCCCCTGCATTTTCCGCTGCCTCGTCATCAAACGTCTTTCTGGACCAGAGATAAGTGACATCATCCTCTGTCATTCCCTCAGTATTAACTTCTTTAAAATCGGCACTCAGAGTCTTTCCTTCTGCTGCGATTCCCTGAATATTCAGTTTTCCGTTCAAAGCGGTCGTCTCTGCCGCAAATACGGTTATGGGAAGCATAGATAATGCCATAAGCACTGACATAATAACTGCAAGAACTCTCTCTTTCCGCATAACACACCCTCCTTTTAGTCTCTTTTTATAAGCGATCTGAAATTACGTCTTATATTATTTTATCTTTATGTGGGGCATTCTGCCCTTCTTCTGTAAAGAATTATACCACAGCATTTTTTACGGATGTAATTTATGTTTTACACTCTGTTAATATTTCCCGGATGACCGTTTTTTTATTTTACGGACATAAAATATCCCCATCCATTCATTACCGGACAGGGATATTTCCACAATATTTCTTTTGTTTTCAGATTTTCAAATCTCAGGCTTCTACAATCAGATATCCACCGGATGGCAATGTAAATACCTCACACGCTTCTTCCAGATCCTCATCAGTCATTCCACTGACATCAGCACCTGCCTCATCCAGATACGCTCTGACTTCTTTGATATTTTCCACTTCTACCGCCATACAGTCTTCCAGAAATTCCAGAGCTTCCTCCGGTGTCTCTGCGACCGGTTCATCATAAAGTCTGCTCTGATCTTTGAGAAAAACTTCTACTGCTTCTTCTGAATACATTATTTCAGCACCTCCTCTATATTTCCTTTTGCTTTGATCAGCTTTCTCAATATTGTCTGTACTCTGTCCGTTTCATATGCTGCCACTTCTTTTACACCTGGTTTTGCATGTGCCATCGCGAATCCATACGGAACTGATTTCAGCATATCAATATCATTGTATTCATCCCCGAATGTAATGCATTCTTCTGGTTTGATATTCAGAATTTTCTGGTATTCTGCCAGTCCTCTTGCCTTATTTGTTGTAAAAGGAATAAAATCCACCCATGCTGTCCCTGATGTTACAACTGTACACCTGTCACCAAATCTTTCTCTCCAGTAGTAAATTGTGTCCTCCTGCAGTCCACCCTGCTCATACACAGCAAGTTTCATGCATGGCTCTTTTATTTCATTAAAGCTCTGAATTTCCATGCAGACATTTCCGACCACATGAAGCATAAGGTCACGAAAATGTTCCGTCTTTGGTTTTATATAGTAGAAATCTTTGGTTGAACAGGTAAATTCAGATCCTTCCCTGTTATAAATACACTCTGCAATTTCTCTGACCAAATTCTGATCAAAATAATTCTGATACATTACCTTTTCATGATAAACTGCCAGCCCGCCATTTTCACAGATAAAAGCCATATCATCTGCTACCGGAGCAAACATTTTTTTCATGTTGGCATACTGGCGTCCACTTGCAGCTATAAAAAGTATCCCTAACTCTTTTAACTGTCTGATCAGCGGAAAAATATCCTCCGGAAGGCTCTGCGCACCTTTCATTAATAACGTTCCATCCAGATCACTTGCAACTAACTTAATCATTTTTCCATTCCTCACATATCTTCAGTAAATCCTGCGGTTTTTCTGCAATTACTTCTGCACCGTTACTTTCAAGTTCCCGGCGGTCGCGGAATCCCCATAGTACCCCTACCGTATGCATCTTGGCTGCATTTCCGGTTTCCATGTCTGTTTTGGTATCTCCCACATACATACATTCTGACGGTGTCATTCCAAATTCCTGTGCTGCCTTTAACGGGCCATCCGGTGCCGGTTTTCGGCGTATCGCATCGCTCTGTCCGATCACCAGGTCAAAATATCCGTCAAACATCTGCGCAATTACTTTCACCGCTGCCACATGTGGCTTGTTGGAGCAGACGGCCAGCTTCATCCCACGATTTTTCAGTTCTTTCAGTGTCTCCATAATCCCATCATATGGAACCACTTTATAGAGTGGATCTGCATCAAATTTCTCTCTGTAGAGGCTGCGGCATTCCTCATAATGCATCAGTTCCGGATCACCTGCATCTTTCAGGCAGCGTCTGATCAGCATATCTGCACCTTCGCCACTGTAATATTTAAAGTTTTCCACCGGCTGCGGTGTAAGTTTCAGTTTTTCCAGAATCTCATTGGCCACATATGCCATAGATTCCAACGTATTTGCAAGTGTACCGTCAAGATCAAAAATACATGCTTTTATCATCTGTTTATCCTCTTAATTCAATCCCCAGTTTCTTCAATTCATAAAAGAGTCTTCCGACCGGAAGGCCTACTACATTCGTATACTCACCATGAATTTCCTTTACATAGATACCGAAGTTTCCCTGAATCCCGTAACTTCCGGCTTTATCCATCGGTTCCCCGCTCTTTATATATGTACGAATTTCTTCATCTGTCACAGGATAAAAAGTAACATCCGTACATTCTGCAAAAGAATGTTTCTCCCATTTTCCATTCTTTTTGACCAGAACTGTCACGCCGGTATAAACCTGATGGGTATTTCCCTGCAGTATCTTCAACGTTTCAAATGCAGTCTGCTCATCTGACGGCTTTCCTAAGATTTCACTCTTATAAGAAACGATCGTATCTGCTCCAATGATCACTGTCCCATCTTCCAGTTCAAACTTCGAAGCGATCTCTTCAGCTTTCTGGGCAGATAATTCACAGACGATCTCATCCGGTCTTTCTGCTGTAATCTTTTCTTCGCCTTCTGCTGCACATATCTGAAAAATAACACCTGCCGCCGCAAGCAGTTCACGCCGCCTCGGTGACGCAGATGCAAGTATGATTTTTCTCATAAAGTTCTTCCTTTTCTTTGTTTTACTTCGGTAACAGTATACCCTGTCCCTCAAAATCGTGCAACTGCGAAAAACATTTTTCATAATCAGAACATATTTACGCCAAATATATAGAATAAAATTTGAAATTACCTGTTGACAGTACATTGTTTTTCTGCTATTATTATCAACTGTGAGCGATAAATTGCCCTCAAATATGTAAATGCTGCTGTGGCTCAGTCGGTAGAGCGTCGCCTTGGTAAGGCGGAGGTCACGGGTTCGATTCCCGTCAGCAGCTTTATTTTTTTGCCTATTTTAAAGGGTTTTCGGATGTTTCGGTATCAAATAGTAATCAAAACATGTGTTCACCCTATTTTAGGCATTTTCTGTGCCTGAAAATCTGGAATATTACTCAAAATTTCTTTCTTCCGATCAATGGATTTTCTGTTTTTATGATAAATAGAATATTCCAAGTTTTTTTTAATCTAAGTACCTTTCCAGATATTCAGTATATACCGGAAATTCATCTTCAGTAAAAACAACCTCTTCCGGCTCCTTAATGATTTTTTTAAAGACAGAATCAGAGGTATCAAGATCTTGTAACATCTCTTCAGGACTCCAATCTATTAATTTTCTTTTTTTAGCCCTCTTCAACATTCCTCTTGTTATAGACTTTAAATTCGAAAATGCTTTTGCTGTAAGATTGTATTAAACAAATGGTTAGACAAGCGGTAGTCGGTAACTAGCCTATGGATTTAAGCCTTCCATACCCAAAATAGGAATAGAGAACCCCAGTGCTGCAACACTGGGGTTCTCGTTTTGTCGTCCATAGTTGGAACATAATTCATTTTTGCCTATTGGCATTATAACATATGTGTTTCCGTAAAGCAATATACCTGATCTCAATAATTTTATGATCTGTTCTAACTTTTTTTCTTTTCTATATTTTTCTATATTTTTCTCAGGAAATCTTTTAAATTCCACATTTTTATGATATGATTAACCTTTAAAGAACCATTCAGGAGGGAAAGAGATGGATAACGAAACCGTTTCTAAAAATTTTATTGAAAACATCATTGACAAGGATCTGGCTGATGGCGTTTACGACACTGTCCACACCCGCTTTCCACCGGAACCTAATGGATACCTCCATATCGGACATGCCAAATCCATTCTTTTAAATTACGGACTTGCCAAAGAATACAACGGCAAGTTTAATATGCGTTTTGATGATACCAACCCCACAAAAGAAAAAAGTGAATTTGTAGAATCTATCAAAGCAGATATCAAATGGCTCGGTGCTGACTGGGAGGACAGACTTTTCTTCGCTTCCGATTATTTCGGTCAGATGTATGAAGCAGCGATCAAGCTGATCAAAAAAGGCAAGGCTTATGTCTGTGACCTGACTGCTGACGAGATCCGCCAGTATCGTGGTACTCTGACAGAGCCTGGTAAAGAAAGCCCGTACCGTAACCGTTCCGTAGAAGAAAACCTTCAGCTTTTTGAGGAAATGAAAGAAGGCAAATATGCCGATGGAGAAAAAGTTCTCCGTGCAAAGATCGATATGGCATCTCCGAATATGAACATGCGTGACCCGGTCATCTACCGTGTGGCTCATATGACTCACCACAGGACCGGCGATACATGGTGCATTTATCCGATGTACGACTTCGCCCATCCGATTGAAGATGCAATCGAGGGTATAACACATTCTATCTGTACACTTGAATTCGAAGATCACCGTCCACTGTATGACTGGGTAGTACGTGAGCTTGAATATCCGCAGCCACCGAAACAGATTGAATTTGCAAAGCTTTACCTTACAAATGTCGTAACAGGCAAACGTTACATCAAGAAACTGGTCGAAGACGGCATCGTAGACGGATGGGATGATCCTCGTCTTGTTTCCATCGCCGCACTGCGTAGACGTGGTTTCACTCCGGAATCCATCAAAATGTTTGTAGATCTCTGTGGTGTCTCCAAAGCAAACAGCTCTGTAGATTACGCAATGCTTGAGTACTGCATTCGTGAAGACCTCAAATTAAAACGTCCTCGTATGATGGCTGTCATGGATCCGGTCAAACTTGTGATCGACAATTATCCAGAAGGACAGGTAGAATATCTGGATGCTCCGAACAACATGGAAAACGAAGCTCTCGGAACCCGTAAGATTCCATTCAGTGGTGAACTTTATATCGAACGCGACGATTTCATGATCGACCCGCCGCGTAAATACAAGAGACTGTTCCTCGGTACAGAAGTTCGTCTGATGAACGCATACTTTGTTACCTGTACCGGTTATGAAGCAGATGATGACGGCACTGTACGTGTTGTACACTGTACTTACGATCCGGCTACCAAAGGCGGTAACGCTCCGGACGGACGTAAAGTAAAAGGTACAATTCACTGGGTAGAAGCTACCAACGCAAAAGAGGCAACTGTACGTCTTTATGAAAACATTGTAGATGAAGAAAAAGGCGTATACAATAAAGAAGATGGATCCCTGAACGTAAATCTGAACTCCCTTACAACCGTTACCGCTTACGTAGAGCCGGCGCTTATGGAAGCCAAAGGCTACGACAGCTATCAATTCGTAAGAAACGGATTCTATTGTGCAGATATCCATGATTCCAAAGAAGGTGCACCGGTATTTAACCGTATTGTATCCCTTAAGAGTTCTTTCCGTCTTCCGAAATAATTCTTTCGGAAATGAATGATGCAACAAACAAGAGGCAGGTCAATCGACCTGCCTCTTGTTATCTTCATAGTTCTTATTATTAAACTGAACCGGATTCAGTTTTATTCTTCTTCCTGTTCTTCTTTCTCTTCTTTGATTGCTTCTTCTACTGCATGCTCGGCATCTGCTGTTTCAGCAGTTTCTTCTACAGCCTTTTCTACAGCATCTTCAGCCTCATCCCATGCTTCAAAAGCTTCTGATGTTTCTTTCTTTTCTTCAGGCTTTGATGTTTCTTCTTCGGTCTCATCCTCGAAATCTTCATCAAAATCCTCGAAATCATCCAGCGGGTCTTTGCGGAATGCAAGTGCCGCGATTGCTCCTGCTGCTGCGGCAGCAACTGCTCCGACTGCTACAAATCCCCAATATTTATTAATCTTTGCCATAATTTCGTATCTCCTTTCATATACAGAAACCATCTATCCGATACTCTGAATAATGTTAGTGTTATTTTACTACTTTTGTATCAAAAAAGGAAGAGAAAAATTGCGAATCTTACCTCGGATACGCTGCAGCGCATTGTCGATGGATTTCGGTGTTTTGCCCATGATCTCCGCAATCTTTACGTAGCCGTATCCTTTCATATAATAATCCAGCACTTTATTTTCCATCGGACTTAAGGCCTTGCTGATCTTCAGTTCCAGATTTCTTGTACTTTCCTGATCAATCACAATAGATTCCGGGTCTTCTGTGCGGGAATCCCACGAGCCTTCCAGATGCTCAGATTCTTCCTCATTGCTAAGCGAAATATACGTATTCAGCGGAAGATGTTTCTGCCTGTTTGAATTCTGTACCGCACTGTAAAGCTGCCGGTCAATACATAAACCTGCAAATGTCTGAAAAGACGCCTCCCGATCCGGCTGGTAATTCTGGATTGCCTTAAAAAGTCCGATCATTCCCTCCTGAATCAAGTCGTCTGTTTCTCCTCCGATTAAAAACATGGCTCTTGCCTTTTTGCGAACAAACTCCTTGTATTTTTCCATCAGATAATCAGATATTTCCATCTCTCCCTGTCGCAGTCTGAAAATCAGTTCTTCGTCGCTGTACTGATCGTAACGGCTCATTCTGTTTCCCCTTTTATTTGCTGCTTTTTACCAGTCTCTGTCTTACAATTTCATAAGCAAGGACTCCTGCTGCCACAGAAGCATTCAGCGAATCAATGTCTCCCTTCATCGGTATGGATGCTGTGAAATCACATGCTTCGCGTACCAGACGGCTGACACCTTCTCCCTCATTTCCGATCACAAGACCCATCGGTCCTGTCAGATCCAGATCATACATGATTTCTCCACCCATATCTGCACAGACAAACCAGATGCCTTTTTCTTTCAGTTCTTCAATCGTTCTTACAATATTTGTTACCTTCGCAACCGGTGTATAATTTATTGCACCTGCAGAAGTTTTTGCTACAGTAGATGTCAAACCTACTGCACGTCTCTTCGGAATGATAACGCCATGTGCACCGGCAAGATTCGCAGTACGGATGATTGCACCAAGATTGTGCGGATCCTCTACATTGTCCAGAAGAATCAAAAATGGGGCTTCACCTTTTTCTTCTGCTCGGGCAAGGATCTCATCCACTGTACTGTACTCATACGCTGCAACCTGCGCGATCACACCCTGATGTGCTCTTGTCTCACTGAGCTGATCCAGGCGTTCTTTTGACACGTAGTTGATGATTGTATCGGTCTTGCGTGCTTCTCTTGCAATCGTACGCACCGGTCCGTCCTGACATCCGTCAAGGATAAAAAGCTTGTCCACGCATTTTCCGGAACGGAAAGCTTCCAATACCGCATTGCGTCCTTCTATCTGTTCACTCATAAAATGTCCTCTCCGATTCCCATACGGATCAAAGTGAGCATCCG
>OGCQ01004738.1_pt1 | contig 10662 bp, 10 predicted proteins | sample 1570161 | NCBI WGS metagenome assembly OGCQ01 (sample SAMEA4384402, study PRJEB24528) | human gut metagenome
GAAATACGCCGCCGACAAGGACGCCTTCGTTTCTCTGATGGAATCCGAGGGCTACACTGTCCGCTGGGAGAGCAACCGCAAGTACATCACCTACACCACACCGGACGGCATGAGATGCCGCGACAATAAATTACACGAAGAAAAGTATTGCAAGGAGGTCATGGAGCATGAATTCAGAATCAGAGCAGAGATTGTCTCTGCAAGAACTCAAGCAGCGCAACACCAAGCAGGCAGTACTTCCGACGCTGACACCACCTCACGAAGCGTGTCCCTCGAAAACAGACTGGGAGCGAATGATGAAATACATGGATGCACTGTGGTACCATGCGGATCGGCAGACAGATCTGTTGGAGAGCATCAGCAGACAGATGTCGCAGCTTCCCTCACGGACGCAGCTGGACGATCTGCTGAAGGCAGTGCAGCATCTGGAGCAGATGACCGAACAGGCTGGGAAGCCGAAAGAAAATTCTTTTTCTCTGCACAGAATCAGACGTCCAAGACTGCATCTACCACACGTCAGTATTCCGGCATTGATCTCTCTGCTGATGGCGGCGGCAGCACTGCTTCTGCTCTGGTGGGGCTTGGGCACCGTCTGGAGCAGCTCCAGCCTGCTGCCCCTGTGACTCCCGTGCATTACCATACCGACAGCAAGATGTTGCAAAAAGAACGTGAAAAGAAGATCGCCCTCGGTCACAAGGCTGATGACCACGAGGACGAGGTGAGTTATGACTGGCAGCAGACCATGTGAGGTCTGCTATTTTTATTGCCCGAATTGATTTCGGAAGAAAGGAGCGCTATGGGTAGAAAGAGAAAAGAATCCAATATCGCAAGCGTCATGTATTCCTATGTGGGTACGGACGATCAGTTTGATGATTTTCTGAAAATGATGATCCACGACTATCTGTCTGTGGATCATCCATATACAAATCGAACCGCCGATTTTGTTGCTAAAGTAGAAACAGAAGTCGCCTGACTTGTTTTGATAGCTATTCAAAAAATTGTGTGCTATGGTGTGTCGTGCATGATCGGCACACCATAGCAGAAAGGAACGATTATGAAAGTCTGGCTCTATTATCGGCTGTCCAGAGATGAGGATGAAGAATTGAATTCTCTGAATAACCAGCGGAAAATCATATATAACTTTGCCGTCAGCAACGGCCACGAGGTGGTGGGCGAATCCTTCGATGACAATGTCAGCGGTATGCACTTCAACCGTGAGGGAATCGAAAAAATCTATGAGGTGGTCGAAGCGGGCAAGATCGAAGCGATCATCGTTAAAGACCTGTCCCGCCTGGGCCGCCACCGGACGCAGACCGCACTCTTTATCGACTACCTCCGAGAACATGATGTGCGAGTCCTATCCGCAACGGAAAATATCGACACCTTCAATGAGAACGATGATCTCATCATCGGCTTTAAGGGGCTGGTCAACGACTTCTATGCCCGCGATGGCAGCCGTCGTGTGCGAACCGGTTACCGGCAAAAGCAAAGGGAAGGCATCGTGACCATCCCGCCTTTCGGCTACTTCAAGGATAAGAACACAAAAAAGGTCGTTGTCGTAGAAGAAGCCGCCGAAACGGTCCGGCTGATCTTCTCCGCCTATGTCGGCGGCAGCGGCATGAAGGCCATCGCCCGCACACTGAATGAGCAGAGAAGAAAAACGCCCGCGCTCATGCAGGTGGAACTGCTGAGCAAGCGCCTTCCCAACACCCAGGATGGCATCCTCAAGAAATATCTGTGGGATGCAACGATGGTGGCCCGAATCTTAAAAGATGAAAGCTACATCGGCACGCTGATCTGCCACAAGAGCGAGCGCAATAAGATCAATAAGACCTTTCGGTTCACAGATACGGAGGAGCAGTTCCGGCATGAAAATTATCTGCCAATGATCGTGACTCGTGAGATATGGGAACAGGCTCAGGCGCTCCTTGCAGAGCGCAAAGAGAAAAATGTCCGTGCGGGCACCAACCGGGGCATCCTCCGGTACGGTGGATTACTCCGCTGCAAGGATTGTGGCCGAACCTTTATCGGGAAACGTATCAAGCTGAAAAGCGGAGAACGGGTCGCCTATGTCTGCGACACCTACCATCGGTATGGCAAAGAACACTGCTCCTCTCACATGGTGGACGAGGAAACATTGGACAGATTGATCGGCGCGGAGATCCTGCGAACAAAGAAAATGTATGAGGAAAACTGGTCGCGGATGGAATGGCTCATTGAGAGATGGACGCCGAAGGCTTCCACGGCCAGTGCCAAAATAAGTAAACTGCAAGAGCACATTCTCTTGCTGGAGGAGGAAGTGGAGGTGATCCTGATGGAACGCATTCGGGATAAGGCCAACGCGGAACGCTACGACCGCATGATTGCAAAGCGCGAGGAGCAGATCGCGGAGGCCAAGAAACAAATCGAAGAATTGCAGAATATTTCAGAAATGCTCCGCAGCCGACAGGCCAAGCTGAAGCGGGATATCAGCATGATCGACGATATCCTGCGAGAGGGCAAAATGTCAGAAGCACATCTGAGGAAACTGGTGGAGAAAATACTCGTTCATGAGGAGGACGGCAGGCTGGATTTGGAGATCCGGCTGAAAGCGCCCTTCCGTGACCATTTGGATGTCTTCGAAAACGGAACGCAGACAGATTGCTTCCCCTCCGCAGATTTTGACTATGACAGGCTGGGTGCGGTGATCTACGGCGATTACTATGCGGGGTAGGTGATAACAGGTGCGGGTATGGCTCTATGCGCGGCTCTCTAACGATGATGACCGTGAGATGAACTCCCTGCTGAATCAGCGGGAGATCTGTCAGGCGTTTGCCGAGCAGCACGGGTACGCCATCGTAGGACAGTCCTTCGATGACAACATAAGCGGCATGAGTTTTGACCGCCGTGGGCTGGACGAGCTCATGGTGGCTGTGGACGCTGATAAAATTGACGCTGTCATCGTAAAAGACCTATCCCGGCTTGGCCGCCATAGAACCCAGACTGCATTGTTCATTGACTACCTGCGGGAACACCAGGTGCGAGTGATCTCTGCCACGGAGGGCATTGATACAGTCCGCGACGAAGACGACTTGATCATCGGTGTCCGCGGCCTGATGAACGATTACTATGCAAAGGATATTGGCAAAAAGATCCGGGCGGGATACCGACAGAAACAGAAAGACGGCATCGTGATCACGCCTCCCTTCGGCTACTGGAAAGACAAAAATACGGGGCAGATCAGGATAGACGCAGAGGCGGCAGTCACGGTGCAGCTCATCTATTCTCTGTACTTGCAGGGGTGTGGGCAGAAAGAGATTGCCCGGCGGCTTAATGCTGCGGGGCGAAAGACACCGGCGCAGCTCCGAGCTGAACGGTGCGGCAGAGAGGTCCGGCATACGCACAAAACCCGTGACGGTCAGTTCCTATGGACATACGCCAGTGTGAAAAACATTCTGGTGGAGAAGGCGTACACCGGCGTGCTGAACAACCATCGCAGAGAATACAACAACGGTAAGGCCAAGCATATAGATAAAACCGACTGGTATCGTCATGAGGGATTCTTTCCTGTGATCATAGGAAAACAGGAATGGGAGCAGGTACAGCGCTTGCTCAAACAGCAGGCTCGCCCCGCAAACGGCAATCAGGCCAAGCACCGCTATGCGGGGTTGCTGACCTGCCGTGAATGTGGGAATGCGTTCATTCCTATGATTCGCTGCTGGAATGGCAAGAGCCGTGTGGAATATGTATGCCGTGGATACCACCGGAATGGAAAAACCTATTGTTCCTCCCACCGTATCCATGAGGAGGTACTGGATGCCGCAGTGCAGGCGTATGCCCAAACTGTGCGGGAGCAGTGCGCCGAGGAAGTAAAGAAGCTGGCACAGCTGCAAAAAATGTGGGCGTTGAGGAAACCGATCCTCGACGCCTACATTTTGTCGTTACGGGAGAAGGCGCAGAAATTGGAGCAAGAGGTAGATTGGATTGTAATGGAGAAAGTCCTAAAACAAAAATAGCATTTTATAGCGTTTGCTCTAAAGTTAGACGCTACTTTATAGGATATCTTTTGCCTAATGAAAATACAAATTACTTATTTGCATCTATATAATGCCACAGGGACGGCATGATTTTTGTCGTCTTTCTTTATTTCATATTTGTCCGGGAAAGAGGCAATTAAATCGTAAAGCTTTGAAAAACCATACGCATGTATGTCAAAATCAGGTAGAGACTGCTTCAAAAAAGCGCCTACTGGGGCTATATTAGCATAACCATTAGGTTTTTTATATCGGTCAAATGCTTCCTTTAAAAACGGATGAAGCTCTTCAATGTTCGCGGCTCGTACACTGGCTTTTTTCTTGAACAATGGGCTTTCAGCCTGCCGTTCGTCGATAACCTTTCGCTTAACTGCATAGCATACATTTTGTAGGTCAGGCATTAATCTAAAGGCATTAATTCCAATAGTATCAAGATAGTCCAGCAAATCATCGCGTATTCTTTTGTGGATTTTAATTACGACGGTATTACTCTTTAGAATATGGGAATGTTCTTTAATATCCAATGTATAAGGGAACATAAAAAGTCCTTGTTGCATTACGATTCTTTGATTGCATTGATTGGCATCAACAAAGAGAATCCTTTTCTGCTCAAATTTCGTTATTTCATCATCTAAAAACGACTTAAAATTGGGATTCTCAGTGAGTGATTCTACACTTTTGCTTGGATGGTCATCGTAGTATATTCGAGCGAAGTAGTTTACAATAGCTTTTACTCCTGTATCATGTTCATCCGCTTCTTCCTTTAGTCCTCGAATAATCCTATTTAATAAATAAATCATTCTGTTGCTTTGTACTGCAAAAGATGCAGATCGGAACAGTGTTTCGTCAAAATAGGGCAGAGTTCTAATGTGAATTTGATCATTTAGAGAGCAGTAACGCATATAATAATATATTCTGTCTTCTTCGTAGGTATAGTTTGTGCCCTTAGGTGTAAACAAAGAAAAGTACAAAGCGATAAAAGGATTGTATGTAAAATCCAAAAGTCTTGTCGGTAGGCCATAATGCTGCGCATATGACATGAAGTCAATAGGGTTGTTCGCGGAAAAATACTGGAGGCCATAACGCTCAAATTCATGAAGAAGTCTTATTTCTTGCTCTCTCCAGTCTTTTTCTCTAATAATGTTTGGAAATAGTTCACTTTGTTTACCATATCCACGAAATACATTGTTCTTATCTACGGCAAGTTGCGTAAGGTGTGTAATTAGCTTGTCAGAGCTGGTGAACTCTTGTTCGTTGTCAAATGGATTTATTATCATGATACTCCTCCAAATAAGAGTGTTTGTTCAAAGTAATTCCTTTGTGTTTACTCTATCAAACTGCAGGTAGATTTTCAACAAGGAACTCCAATATTCTTGGTTATTCTCATAAAGATTTTCTAAATTAAGAGACCGGATTATTTGCAATCCGGCCTCTTAATTGAAGTGCCCTGTGTTGACGAAAAAGATGCAAAATCTTTTATTGCCCGCAAGGAAAGGAATGTTTGCAAGGGAAACCTTAGCCGGGGTTCCCTTGCTTTTCAATAAAACCCGTCGCAGGCGGGCGATTTGCAAAGCAAATCGAAGAGGCACCAATAAAAAGAGGACATCCACTTGGATGTCCTCTTTTTATTGGTGCGCCTGAAGGGACTCGAACCCACACGCATCACTGCACGAGAACCTAAATCTCGCATGTCTACCAATTCCATCACAGGCGCATATATGAGCGGCAGGGTCACCTGTCGCTATTTTATTCTCCTCTGATTTTTACACGGCGAGGAACCGAGGCGGAGCATAACGCTTGACCCGCACCTATAAAAACAGGATGAACCTGCTTTTATTCAAAATAAAAAAGAAGAATTTGAGAAGTGCGAAATCCGGGGACTGACTTTGTCAGTCTGCGATTTCAGCGCACAGAGTGCGATGAAATCGCAGATTTGTATCTGCGCATAAATTGCCTTGCCATATGGAAAGCCTTGGACAAGAAGCTGCTGGTCAAATCCTACGCGAAAAACCTACACTGAGGTGACATCACCTAAATCTCGCATGTCTACCAATTCCATCACAGGCGCATATTTAGTTTTGGGGGAGCGGGCGACGAATGGAACGGCAAAACCTTCACTGAGGTGACACCACCTAAATCCATCGAGTCTACCAATTCCACCACGCCCGCATATCCACGCCGTATTGTAGCACACTTCACGTCGGCGTGCAAGGAATGTTTTGCCTTTCCCCTCCACCCTATGCTATACTGTCATCAACAGTACACGAAAGGATGGTGCCCCATGAGCGAAAATGCCCTCGCCTTGGCGCGTCAGCACGCGCCCTGCTACATTTACTCCCGCGAGATCCTTACCGCACAGGCAGAGACTCTCCACAGGACCTTCCCCGGCTTTGATATTCTGTTCTCCGTGAAGGCCAACCCCTTCCCACCGGTAATACGGCACCTTGCGGCGCTTGGCATCGGCGCGGATGCGGCCAGTGCGGGTGAGGTCTGCCTGGCCGCGGAATGCGGGATCGCGCAGGAGGATATCTACTTCTCCGCAGCCGGCAAAAGCGATCGTGCACTGGCCGCCGCGTGGGATAACTGCCATCTGATCGCCGATTCTATCGGCGAGGTGCGGCGAATCGCCGCTATGGCCGCTGCCCGTGGCGAGACAAAGGCCATCGGCCTGCGCGTGAACCCCGCTTTCAGTATGGACGGCGGTACGGGCGGAACGTCCAAGTTCGGCATCGACGAGTCCGACCTCCCGGCACTGAAAATCCTGCTGCAAACGCTGCCGATAGCCGTCTGCGGTCTCCATATTCACCTGCGCTCCCAGAACCTCTCCGCGGACACTCTCGCCCGCTACTACAAAAACTGCTTCGCGCTGGCCCTCCGCGTCCGCGATATTCTGGACTGTACCATCGAGTATATCAACTTCGGCGGCGGAGTAGGCATCGTTTACGACCCGGCGTGCCAACCGCCGCTGAACATGAGCACCTTGAAGCAATGTACGCAGGCCGTGGCAGAGGAAAACGCCCGTACCCTCCGCGCACGGCTGCTGGTGGAGTCCGGGCGGTTTCTGACAGCACAGGCGGGAACGTACTATCTGCCTGTGGTAGACAAAAAGACGTCCCACGGCACCACCTATGTCATCGTAGAAAACTGTCTCAACGGCTTCCAGAAGCCCTCTCTTGCCGCCATGCTGCGTAACGCCGCCGGAGAAGGCCCCCTTGCGCCTCAGGAACCTCTGTTTACCGGCGAGACCGCCTTCCCCATCACCGCCCTGCCTGCGGAGGATACCGGCATCACCGAGACCGTAGACATCGCAGGAAACCTCTGCTGCGCCGCGGACGTGCTGGCTAAGAACTTCACCGGTCCGGCGCTGGCGGTGGGAGATCTTGTGGCCGTGGGGAACACCGGGGCCTACGCCAGAACGCTGTCGCCGCTGCTGTTTTCCTCCCACGACGTCCCTGCGGAATTCTTGATCTGAAAAGCAGGGCAGCCCATTGGGCTGCCCTGCTTTCTTATTTCTCCCGTCTGATGGGCCGGATATACTTGAAGTACTGCCCCGGCACAAAATAGAAATACGTCATCCTTCCCGGCGTAGCGGTATCCAGCACACAGCCGTTGGCGGCGTAGTCAAAGTCCCGCATAGCGGTCTCCACCTTATCCTCCACCGTGCGGCACTCCTGCTCATAGTCGAAGGGGCCGTGCTCAAACACCATATACTCCCCCTCCGGCACATCCATCAGCTCCAGTGGCGCGGGTATGGGGCCGCTGTAATCGGCAGGCAGGCGGACGCCGTAGCTCTCGATGCGGGGGTAGTTCCAGGCACAGAGGCGGCCTTTGGGGTCGTTGATGTAGCCCATGATCTGGCCGGCCATGCCGTCGGCCTCGGCGCCGCCGTTGTCGTCCAGCTTGCCGGGAATGCTGTCCAGCAGGCCGCAGACGGTGGCGCAGTCACCGCCGGGAACATTCTTCTGCTTTTCCCAGAAATCCCAGTAGCCGTTGGACTCATAGTTGCGAAGGTGCAGGTATTTGTGGGCGGGAATAGTAACGAAATACGTCTTGACGCCCTGTTCACTTTTGACCATACCGATCTCTCCCAATCCAAAGATATAGCGATCGAAGGGATGGATGCGGGTGCGGAGCACTACGGGGCGGGGCCGGCAGCGGTAAACACCGGGGGTAACGCCGTAGAGCGCCTTGAAGGCGCGGGTAAAGGCCTCCTGCCCGGAAAAGCCGTAGTCCAGCGCGATGTCCAACAAAGGCCGGTCGGTATCGCGCACCTCCTTCAGGGCAAAGGCCAGGCGCCGCTGGTGCAGGTAGGTACGCAGGGACATACCCGCGATCTCGCGGAATTTATGGGTGGCGTGGTACTCAGAATAGTGCAGACGTGCCGCCAGCGCCCGCAGTGTCAACGCCTGATCGTCCCGGCGCATAATGGCGTCGTCCATCTCATTGACGACGGTCTGGATCAGCTGCTGCCATTCGTACATAGGCTTGCTCCCTTCTCTCGCTGTGAACAGAATACACCCTTTCCGCCCCAAATGTTTGATACGAGTTGCTGTTAAAACAGGGACGGCTCCCGCCGTCCCTGTCCGCTTATTCCACTTCAGCAGCCTCCGCCGGCTCCTCCTGCCCCTGCTTGGGCAGCTGCTCGGGCCACTTGGCCCAGGTCTGGCGGATATAGGGGATCATCTGATCCCGGGGCATATCCAGTGCCGCGGCCAGCTCGCCGTAGAGCTGGTCCTCAGCCCGCTTGAGATAGCGCTCATCCATCTGGCTGACCTTCTTACCATGGCGCAGGGCCCACGCCCGCTTGCGGCAGATACCGTGGATCATGGCGGCCAGCTCGGCGCAGTCACAGCGGAGCACCAGCTGGTGGTAGAAATCCTTGGCGGCACGCATACCGCGCTCGGCGGGCTTCTGCTCCGGCAGGACCGGCAGCGCAGCGATCAGTTTCAGCGCACAGTCACGGCTGATGATGGGGCGCATGAGGACAGCGGTGTCCACCGGAGTCATAACGGTGCCGCCGCGGTACAGGGGAGAGAGATGATAGTAGACCTTGTCGCCGCCATCATAGGCCAGACCGGATGGTCCTATGGACTCCACCCGGCAGACGCCCTCGCCGCCGTATACCACCAGATCACCCGCTGCAAACATCACACACGCTCCTTATCCGCAACATACATACACATATATACACAAAAAGGCACATGGCACACGACCATGCGTTCCCCTTTTGCTCACCATTACCTGACATCAGTATAACATATTCTGACGAAAAATGTAAGCACAAATTTTACCGTGACTGTCGATTTTCCCGGAAAGTTGTGATACAATGCAGAAAAACTTTTGCGAGGTGCAGCCATGAAAAAACCTGTCATCCATCCCTCCGCCTTTGTGGCGGACAACGCCACCGTCCGGGGCAGCGTGACCCTGGGCGCCAACAGCAGCGTGTTCTTCGGCGCGGTGCTGCGGGGCGACCGGGCGCCGATCACCATCGGTGCGGGCACGAATATCCAGGACAACTGTGTGGTGCACGTGGACTACGACCATCCGGTGACGGTGGGCGAAAACGTAACGGTGGGCCACGGGGCCATTCTCCATGGGTGCACCGTGGGTGACAACACCCTCATCGGCATGGGCGCCATCGTGCTGAACGGCGCGAAAGTCGGCAGCAACTGCCTGATCGGCGCGGGGGCGCTGGTACCGCAGAACGTGGAGATACCGGACGGGTCTTTGGCCTTCGGCTCCCCCGCCAAGATCAAAGGCCAGCTGGACGAGGCCGCCATTGCCGAGCTGCGGCAGGCGGCGCTGGACTACCAGAAGGAGGCCATTGCATACAAGGCCGAGCAAGAACAATAAAAATATGCGCTCCGACCAAGAGCCGGTGCGCATGGCTGAAAAGCGGCCCCCGGCTGTGCCGGGGGCCGCTGACCGTTTAGACGACGGCGAAGAACTTGATGATAAACAGCAGGGAGATAACGTAGGTCAGGATGGAGACCTCCTTGGCACGGCCGGAGAACACCTTGATCACGGTGTAGGAGATCATGGCAATACCGATTCCGTGGCCGATGGAGCCGGAGATGGGCATGGCCAGCAGCATCAGGAACACGGGCACTACCTGGTCCAGATCGTCGAAATCCACGTTCTTCAGGCCCTGGAGCATCAGGATGCCCACGTAGATCAGGGCGGAGGAGGTAGCGGCAGCGGGAATGACGGCCGCCACGGGCGCGATGAACATACAGGCCAGGAACATGAACGCGGCGGTCAGGCTGGTCAGGCCGGTGCGGCCGCCGGCCTCCACGCCGGAGGCGGACTCCACGAAGGTGGTGACGGTGGAGGTGCCGCAGCAGGCGCCGGCCACGGTGCCCACGGCATCGGACAGCAGGGCCTCCTTCATGTTGGGCATATTGCCGTCCTTGTCGGTCATGCCGGCGCGGGAGGCTGTTCCCACCAATGTACCGATGGTGTCGAACATATCGATCATGCAGAAGGTGATGATCAGGCTGATCGCCGTGAACCAACCGATATTAAAGAAGTCGGTGAAGTCAAATTTGAACAGCGTGGTCTCCACCATATCATGGAAGGGCGGCAGGAAGGACGCACCCTCCAGAGAGGCAAAGGGGTTGGTACCCAGGAAGATAAAGCAGCCGGCCCA
>OGCQ01004741.1_pt1 | contig 10660 bp, 8 predicted proteins | sample 1570161 | NCBI WGS metagenome assembly OGCQ01 (sample SAMEA4384402, study PRJEB24528) | human gut metagenome
CAGGTCTCATTACCCAGAGCGCACATCCCGATGCAAACATCATCTGGGGTACTGCCTTTGATGAGAATCTGTCCGATGAGATGCGCGTGACCGTTGTGGCCACCGGCTTCGACAACAAGAGCGCCAGCGACCTGCGCAACAGCATCAACAACGCCATGGGCGGTGCACAGTCTGTGCCGTCTGCGGTGTTCAGCAGCGACACCGGCGCAGCCGCAGCTCCGGCATCCAATGCCGCACCGGCTGCTGCCCCGGCTGAAAAGAAGGCCGTGGAAGAGGAAAGCAGCGACAACCGTTACTACGACGAGCTGCTGGCCATCCTGAACAAGCGGAAGTAATTACAGGCTACAATGGGGCTGGCAGCTGCGCCCATGCGGTCAGCGCAAGCCCCGTGCAAGGTGTGCATGGGAGGGCATCATGGTGCAGACAGAGCGGGAGACCGGTGCCCTGCGCGGACAATTTGCCCGGCAGGCCGCTGTACAGGCATCTGCCGCAGCACAGGCGGAAAGCGCCCGGGCGCAGGCAGAGCAGCTGAGCCGCAAGCTGGCTGCGGCACGCGCCGAGGTGCGCCGGTACCAGACCCGGATGTTCGCCTTTGAGCGCACCCTGCTTGCCCTCAAGCACGAGAATGCAGAGCTGGAAGCCGCCTGTGAGCAGGCACGGGAGCAGCTGGAACAGGCCAATGCCCGGGCAGAACAGGCTGAGGCCGCCTGCCGCAGAGCGGAAGCTGCTCTTGCTGCCATGCAGCAGACTGCCTCGGAAGCACCCGTGCAGCCGGATACAGCCCCCGAGGTTGAGCCGCAGTGCGACACTGTCCCGGAACAGCCTGTACCGGAGACGGAAGAGACTCTCTGTGCCCCGGAACAGGCGCTGCCCCCGGAGCCCGCACAGCCTGCATGGCAGCCGGAGACCCGGCTGGAGCAGATGGCTGCGGAGCTGATGGGCTGGTTCGATGCCATGATGCCCCAAGAATGAACCTAGAAAGGACTGTTGCGTGTTATGCGCAGCAGTCCTTTTTCTTTCTGCGTGGGACGATTTGAAATGCGCTCCGCTTTGCTTTGCGCATCATCAGCGGAAATAAGGTTTCTATTTCGCGGTTGCCGCGCTCTGCGGAGCGCGGCAACCGCATTTTCACAGGAAGTGCTGTAACGACAAACGGCTTGCTTTCGAACAACGTTTGCAAAGGGTACTGTAAAAATTGGGTTGCATTTATACAGCCGGGAATGAGAATGCTTGCAGAAGATACCGGAAAATGGCAGAAATGTTGCACGCAGCCTTGCATTTTGCTGTAAAATCCAGTAAAGTATAAATGAATGCAATAAAGCGGATGTTAGGGAAAACCTATTACATCCAGTCAGTGCGGACGGTGTGCCCGGAACAAAACCGGGGCAGAAGGATGTACCGCAAAAGGAGAAACATGGCCATGAACGAGAAACCGAAGATCCTGATCGCGGATGATTCCGAGATCAACCGTGCCCTGCTCAAGGAGATACTGGGCGATGGCTATGACTATCTGGAAGCAGAGGACGGCGCAGCGGCAGTGGAGCTGATGCGGCAGCGCACGGATATCTCTCTGTTGCTGCTGGACCTGATGATGCCCGGCATGGACGGCTTTGATGTGCTGCGGGTGATGAAGTACCACGCATGGCTGGACGAGATCCCGGTCATCGTCATTTCGGCGACAGAGGACACCGCCAACATTGAGCGCGCCTACGATCTGGGGGTAACGGACTATATCCGCCGTCCCTTCGAGCGGATCATGGTGCTGCGCCGGGTGAAGAATGTCCTCATGCTGTACGCCAAGCAAAAGCGGCTCACCCGCCTTGTCACCGATCAGGTGTACGAAAAAGAACACAACAGCGTGCTGATGATCAGCATCCTGAGCCATGTGGTGGAGTTCCGCAACAGCGAGAGCGGGCTGCATGTTCTGCACATCCGCACCCTGACCGACCTGCTTTTGCACCGGCTGGTGCAAAAGACCGATCGTTATCAGCTGGACGAAAGCGATATCGCCCTCATCAGCACCGCTTCGGCGCTGCACGATATCGGCAAGATCGTCATCCCGGAGGAGATCCTGAACAAGCCCGGACGCCTGACCGCCGAAGAGTTTGCCATTATCAAGAACCATACCGTGGCGGGTGCGCAGATGCTGCAAGATCTGGGACAGGCTATTGCCCGGGATGAGCCGCTGTTGCAGGTGGCGCACGCCATCTGCCGCTGGCATCACGAGCGCTGGGATGGCAATGGCTACCCTGACCGGCTGAAAGGGGACGAAATCCCCATTGCGGCGCAGGTGGTGGCGCTGGCAGACGTGTACGACGCCCTGACCAGCGAGCGCTGCTATAAGCACGCCTACGACCACGACACCGCGCTGCGCATGATCTTGAACGGCGAGTGCGGCGCTTTTAACCCGCTGCTGCTGGACTGCCTGCAAAAGTCCTCGGAGCAGCTGCGCACCGAGCTGACCCGCTCGGAGTGGGACCGCGGCTTTCGACAGGAGACCCACCGCCTTTCTGAGGAGATTTTGCACCGGGAGGCGCTGCCCCGGGAGAACCACTCCCAGCTGCTGCTGGAACAGGAAAAGGAACGCACGGATTTCTACGCCGCCCAGTGCGGCGGCATCCGGTTCGACTACGACCTGCTGGCAGGCAGCGTGACCGTGTATGACTACCATGCCGAGCCCTTACAGCAAAAAACGGTGACCGACTTTGCACAGGGCAGGGGACTTGGCTTTTTGAACGAGCAGGATCAGCGCAAGCTTTCCAAGGCCATCAGCCGCGCCACGCCGGAAGCACCGGACGTGGTGTTGCCGGTCATGGTGCAGCGAGATGGGAAGCCGCACCTGCATCGGATGGCGCTGCACACCATCTGGAGCGGTGCCGGGGTGCGCCGCTGCGTGAACGTGCTGGGGCAGCTCACCGATGAACAGCACCGCGTGGAGCATCAGGCAGAGCTGCTGACTGCGACCGACCCGGAGGAAGATCCCGCCCGGTTCCTACGGCGGTTGCAGGGCATCTTTGATGTGGTGCGTCTGGTGGACCCGGAGCACCGCAAGGTGCTTGCGCTGGACAGTGACGGCATCCTGACCGAAAAGCCCGGCAACTGCCACATGGTATGGAACCGGGATACCCGGTGCGAAAACTGCATCTCGGCCAAAGCCTACGCTCGCAAGACCATTCTGAATAAGATCGAGTTCAAGGACGAGGAAGCCTATTTTGTCATTTCCAAGTACATCAAGGTAGGCGGCAGGGGCTGTATGCTGGAAATGGTCACCCGGCTGACGGATGGCCGCTGGCTGGATATGGGCGGCCACCGGCTGCTGCTGGACCGCTGCGACGGCATGGAACGCAGCGCCTTCGTAGACCCCCTGACCGGGGCCTACACCCGCCGCTATTTTGATAAATTCCTTGCCGGGGGCGAGATGCACGGCGGCGTGGCGATGATCGATGTGAACCAGTTCAAGTCGGTCAACGACAGCTTTGGGCATCTGGTGGGGGACGAGGCGCTGCAGACCGTGGCCGCAGCCATGCAAAGCTGCCTGCGCCAGACCGATATCCTGATCCGCTACGGCGGCGATGAATTTTTGCTGCTGATGCCCCAGAACTGCCCTGACGGCGTAGAAAGCGTTATCCGGCGGGTGCAGAACGCTGTGCAGGCGGCGCGGGTGCCCAGCCACCCGGAGCTCCGGCTTTCGGTAAGCATTGGCGGCGTGTGCAATGTGCAGCCCTTGACCGAGGCTATCCGGCAGGCCGATGCCCGGATGTACTGCAATAAAGAAAACGGTGAGCAGGTGTTATAACCGCAGCTGACAACAAAAAAGAGACAGGCGACCCTTTCCGGGAAGCCTGTCTCCTCTTTTTTTCAAAGAAATCTTTTATTTCCGCTGCCGGGCGGCGATCTGCGCGGCAGTGGGCGGGATATCGCCCTGCGCCGCTTTTTCCAACTGGCTCAGGCGGCGATCCAGATCGGTGAGCCGCTGCGAGACGATGTCCGGCAGATCCTGCTGGTCCAGATCGTCGGCGGGGTTCACCGCCTTGTTGTTGATGCGCACCACCTCGGCGGGCACGCCCACGGCGGTGCAGTTGGCGGGCAGGTTGCGCAGCACCACGCTGCCTGCACCGATGCGGGCGTTATCTCCGATGAACACCGGACCCAGCACCTTGGTGCCCGCGCCGATAAGCACGTTGTTGCCCAAGGTGGGGTGGCGTTTGCCGGTATCCTTGCCGGTACCGCCCAGCGTTACCCCGTGGTAGATGGTGCAGTTATCCCCGATCTCACAGGTCTCGCCGAACACGATGCCCATGCCATGGTCGATGAACAGACACTTGCCAATGGTGGCACCCGGGTGGATCTCGATGCCGGTGCGGTGGCGGCCATGTTGGCTGACCCATCGTGCCAGAAAAAAGTGCTTGTGCCCGTACAGCCAGTGCGCAATGCGGTGGTACACCAGAATATGGAATCCCGGGTACAGCAGCATTACCTCCAGCACGCTGCGTGCGGCGGGGTCCTTGCGCTGGATGTTCCGCGCGTCCTCAAGTAAACCCATGCGGAAAACCTCTCTTTCCCATAAACACCCGCCCACGCGGCGGGGCTCTCCCTTTTACCGTATTATAATAGCACAGCAGGAGACGAAAGTACAGTGCCGCGCTAGGGATTGTGGAACAAAATGGCATTTATTTTGCCGCGTGGCCCGGGTTTTGGGTAGAGTATCCAAAATTCGGCGAGAGATACCAGAAACCTTTTAGCACCTGTTTTTGCGCGCAGCCATTGACATATTTTGCGGTTCTATGATAAAATAATACGAATGAAAACGCAACCATCATAAAAAGGAGAAACACCATGCTGTGCAGCGCCCAGAACCCGAAACTGAACAAGCAGTTCGCGTCCGGTTTTGCCGTGGCTTCGTTGTTTCCTTTTTTTGCGCAATGAGCTTTTCCCTTTGCGGGGAAAAGTTTTTTTTTGCCCGTTTTCGGGCGTTTGATACACAAAAATACCATTACAGGAGGGAACCGCGATGCTGCTGACAAACGCTGTGAACACCGAGGGACGGCCGCTCGAGATCTATGTAAAGGATGGCAAAATCTCTGCCGTAGGGCAGGATCTTTCCGCCCTTGCCGCCGAGAACGAGACGGTGGTGGATGCCGGTGGGCTGACTGTGCTGCCCGCATTTGTGGATCTGCACTGCCACTGGCGCACCCCGGGCTTTGAGTACAAGGAGGACATCGAGACCGGCAGCCGCGCCGCTGCCGCCGGCGGCTACACCTTTGTAAACCTGATGCCCAACACAAAGCCCGTCTGCTCCTCTGCCGCACAGGCCATGATGGTGGAGCAGAAAGCTGCCGAGGTAGGGCTGTGCGATGCAAACCAGACTGTCTCCATCACCGAGAACTTTGACGGCGTGAGCATCGACCACCTCAAGACCCTGCCCGCCAGCGTGAAGTTCATCACCGAGGACGGCCACGGCGTGCAGGATAACGCCACCATGGCGCGGGCCTTTGCCATCTGCACCCAGAAGGACATCACGGTCATGAGCCACGCCGAGGATATGGAGATCAGCCCGTGGGACTACCGTCTGGCTGAGGACATCGAGACGGTGCGCAACTGCTGGCTGAGCGAGTACTACCAGACCCGGCTGCACATGTGCCATGTGTCCACCCGGGGCGCGCTGGACGCCATCCGCATGGCAAAGCTGCGGGGCGCACCCGTCACCTGTGAGGTGACCCCCCACCACCTGTGGTTCACCAACGATACCTGCGACTACCGTGTCAACCCGCCCATCCGCACCGCCGATGACGTGGAGGCGCTGGTGGAGGGCATCCGCACCGGCATCGTGGACGCCATTGCCACTGACCATGCACCCCACTCCGAAGAGGATAAACTGAAGGGCATGGCCGGTATGGTGGGCAGCGAGACCGCCTTTGGCGTGTGCTACACCAAGCTCTGCAAGCAGGAGGGACTGCCGCTGGAGCTGCTGGTGCATCTAATGAGCACCCGCCCCGCCGAGATTCTGGGTCTTGCCAAGGGTCAGCTGGAGCCGGGCTTCGATGCCGATTTTGTGCTGGTGGATCTGGACACCCCCTACACGGTGGAAAAGGAAAAGCTGCACTCCAAGAGCCACAACACCCCCTTTGACGGTGCACAGCTCTACGGCAAGGTGTTTGCAACCATCAAGGCCGGTAAGATCACCTATCAGGCCGAGGAGTAAGAAGAACGAAACCCTCTCAGGCAAAGCCGTCAGGCTTTGTCTGAGAGTACGGAAAGCAGTTCGCATATTACGAAAAGAAACAGTTGCCCTCAAGAGAAAAAAGCTCCCCCTTCGGGGGAGCTGGCGCGCAAGCGCCTGAGAGGGTTCTACAATACGACTTACAGGAGGACACCCAAATGACGAACATGGACAAACTGTACGAAGCTGTGGAGGCTCGCGGCCCGGTGTGCGTAGGTCTGGACACCGATTTCAGCTACCTGCCCGCCGATTTTGTGGACAGCACCCTGACCAAGGGTGAGAACATCGTGCGCTTCAACAAAAAGCTCATTGATGCCACCAAGGCTGTGGCCGGCTGCTACAAGGTGCAGATCGCTTACTATGAGTCGCTGGGCATGGAGGGCATGAAGGCCTATGCCGACACCCTGAAGGCTGTGCGCGAGGCCGGTGTGCCGGTGATCGCGGACATCAAGCGCGGTGACATTGCCAAGACCGCCGAGATGTACGCCATGGGTCACTTCACCGGCGATTTTGAGAGCGATTTCGTCACGCTGGCACCCTACATGGGTCTGGACTCCATCAGCCCCTATCTGCCCTATGCTGAAAAACAGGGCAAGGGTATGTTCGTGCTCTGCCGCACCTCCAACGGCGGCGCCAAGGACTTTGAGTACGAGAAGCTGGCCGACGGCCGCCACGTTTACGATCTGGTGGGCGACAAGCTGAACGCGCTGGGCAAGGACTATATGGGCGAGCACGGCTACTCCTCCATCGGTCTGGTCATCGGCGGCACCCACATCGAGGAGGCCACCGAGATCCGCGCCAAGTATCAGGACAGCTTCTTCCTCATCCCCGGCTACGGCGCACAGGGCGGCAAGGCCGAGGACATCGCCCAGTATCTGTCGAAGGGCAACGGCGGCGTGGTCAACTCCAGCCGCGGCATCCTGCTGGCCTACAAGAAGCAGCCCGGCGTGGCCTTTGATGAGGCCGCTTACAACGAGTGTGTGAACATGAAGGAGGCCATTGCTCATGCGTGCAGCCTGCTGTGAAGCCACCGTCCTGCGCAATGAGGTCATTGCCCCGGACATCCGCCTGCTGACCGTGGTGTGGCCGGACCGCGACCATGCCCCCCACGCAGGCCAGTTCTTCACCCTGCGCTCCTGGGGCGCAGACGAAGCCCCCTTCCTGTCCCGGCCCATCAGCGTGCACCGCTGGAACCCGGACAGCAGCACCATCGAGTTTTTGTATCAGGTGGTGGGCGAGGGCACTGAAAAGATCGCGCAGCTCAAAATGAAGGATACCTTCCAGCTCACCGGCCCCATGGGCAACGGCTTTGATGTGCCGGACATCCTGAGCAAGTACAAAAAGATCGCCGTGGTGGGCGGCGGCATCGGCACTGCACCCATGTTCCAGCTTACCCGCGAGCTGGCCGCTGCCGGAGTAAAGCCGGATGTGTTCTTCGGCTTCCGCGATACCCCCTACTGCATGGAGGAGTACCGCAGCATCGCAAACCTCGTCAAGGTGTCCACCGACACCGGCGCGGTGGGCTTCCATGGCTTTGTCACCCAGCTGTACGACCCCGCCGACTACGACGTGGTGCTGGTGTGCGGCCCCACCGTGATGATGAAGAACGCCGCCCGCCTGTGTGCCGAAAAAGGCACCCCCTGCTTTGTGAGCATGGAAAAGAAGATGGCCTGCGGCATTGGTGCCTGCCTTGGCTGCACCTGCGAGACCAAGGGCGGCGAGGGCAAGAGTGTGTGCAAGAACGGCCCTGTATTTGACGCAACGGAGGTGTTCTTCTGATGGCAGACCTGAAAACCAACCTGCTGGGTTTTGTGATGAACAGCCCGGTCATCGGCGCATCCGGCACCGTGGGCTACGGTGTGGAGTACGAGGAGCTGGCCGATTTTAGCAAGATCGGCGGCATCTCGGGCAAGGGCCTGACCCTGCACGGCCAGTACGGCAACAAGGGTGAGCGCCTGTGGGAGACGCCCTCGGGCCTCATCAACAGCATCGGCCTGCAGAACCCCGGTGTCCAGCACTTCATTGATGTGGAGCTGGGCGAGATGCTGGAACTCAAGCAGAAGTACGGCACGGTGGCTATTGCCAACCTCGGCGGCCACAGCGAGGAAGAGTACGTCGAGGGCGCAGCCATGCTGAGCGAGAGCGGCGTGGACATCGTGGAGCTGAACATCTCCTGCCCCAACGTCAAGGTGGGCGGCATGGCCTACGGCGTAAAGGCCGAGGCTGCCGGCGAGGTGGTGCGCATGGTGCGTGCTGCCTGCAAAAAGCCCCTGATGGTCAAGCTGAGCCCGCAGGCCGAGAACATCCCCGAGATGTGCAAGGCTGTGGAGGCCGCCGGTGCGGACGCTATCAGCCTGACCAACACCTTTCAGGCCTGCGCCATTGACTTGGAAAAGCGCCGCCCGGTGTTCAACAACATCTTTGCCGGTCTGTCCGGCCCGGCGGTGCGCCCCATCGCCCTGCGCATGGTATGGCAGGCCGTGGGTGCGGTGAACATCCCGGTGGTGGGTCTGGGCGGCATTGCCACCGGCCGCGACGCACTGGAGTTCATCATGGCAGGTGCTACCGCAGTGCAGGTGGGCGCCGCAAACTTTGCAAACCCCCGCGCCATGGAGACCATTGCGGACGAGATGGCAGCATGGATGGACAAAAACGGCGTGAAAACGCTGGACGAGATCCGCGGCTGCGCCCGTCATGCAGAATAAAAACTGATATATCCATAAAATATCTACAATTATGCGCATAAAATAAAACTTAACGCATAAATTTGCAAATGCCGTAAAAGCGTGGTACAATACCACCCAAAGGAATATACACCACTGAAAAGAGAGGGAGAAGTACAATGAGTGAAGCACTTGAAATTCTGAAGAGCTGTGACGCATTTCTGGAGGGTCACTTCCTGCTGTCCTCCGGCCGGCACTCCGGCGCATACTGCCAGATGGCTTATCTGCAGCAGTACCCGGACCGCTGCGCCGAGGTGATGAAGGCTGTGGCTGATAAGGTCAAGGAACTGGATGTGGACGTCATCGTCGGCCCTGCCATGGGCGGCATCGTGTACGCCTACGAGCTGGCCCGCCAGACCGGCAAGCGCGCGATCTTTACCGAGCGCGTGGACAACGTGATGTGCCTGAAGCGCTTTGCCATCCATCCGGGTGAAAAGTGCATCATCGCAGAGGACGTGGTGACCACCGGCATCTCCTCTCTGGAGACCAAGCGCGTCATCGAAGAGGCCGGCGGCATCTGCCTTGGCATCACCTGCGTGGTGGACCGCACCAAGCCCGAGGCTCCGTCTCCCATCCCCATCGTGGCCAGCGCCCTCAAGCTGGACCTGCCCAACTACGCACCGGAAGAGTGCCCCATCTGCAAGGAGGGCAAGCTGCCGCTGGTGCATCTGGGCAGCCGCAAGATGAAGCAGGAAGCAAAGCAGACCCTGTAAACTGAAAGCTTTTGTTGAAACGAGGAAAACTATGAACGCATATCTTCTTTTGGCAAACGGCATGGTCTTTGCCGGACAGTCCGTGGGCGCGCAGGGCGTGACCGTGGGCGAGGTGGTGTTCTCCACCGGCATGGTGGGCTTTCAGGAGACCCTGACCGACCCCAGCTACTATGGCCAGATCATCACCCAGACCTACCCCCTTATCGGCAACTACGGCATGAATAAGGACGACATGGAGTCCGACCGCATCTGGGCAAAGGGCTACATCGTGCGCGAAGCCTGCACCACCCCCTCCAACTGGCGCTGTGAGGAGACGCTGGACAGCTTTTTGAAAAAGAACAACACCATCGGCATCGAGGGCATCGACACCCGCCACCTGACCCGCATCATCCGGGAGAGCGGCGTGATGAACGGCGCCATCCTGACCACCTTTGACCCCGCTGACCCGGCCAATAAGGCCGAGACCGAGGCACTGCTGGCCGAGATCCGCGCCTACGCTGTGACCGACGCTGTAAAGAACGTGACCTGCGCCGCACCCGAGGTGTTCAACCCGGAAGGCGAGACCCATATCGTGCTGATGCACTACGGCTGCAAGCGCAACATCGTGCGCTGCCTTGTCAAGCGCGGCTGCAAGGTGACCGTGATGCCCGCCTTTGCAACGGCAGAGGAAATCAAAGCCCTTGCCCCGGACGGCATCATGCTGTCCAACGGCCCCGGCGACCCCGCCGAGCCAGTGGAGATCATCGAGAACCTCAAGCACATCTTTGAGTTGAACATCCCCACCTTCGGCATCTGTCTGGGTCACCAGCTGTCCGCACTGGCAGCCGGTGCCAAGACCATGAAGCTGAAGTACGGCCACCGCGGTGCCAACCAGCCTGTGACCGACTTTGAGTCCGGCCGCACCTTTATCACCAGCCAGAACCACGGCTACGCGGTCGTGGGCGAGGAACTGCCCGCCGAGATGGGCGAGGTGGCACAGGTGAACGCCAACGACGGCACCTGCG
>OGCQ01004742.1_pt1 | contig 10658 bp, 7 predicted proteins | sample 1570161 | NCBI WGS metagenome assembly OGCQ01 (sample SAMEA4384402, study PRJEB24528) | human gut metagenome
CCATACCGAACACAGAAGTTAAGCTCTTTAGCGGCGATGGTACTTGGTGGGCAACCGCCTGGGAGAGTAGCACGTAGCCACGTAATCTTTTTTTATTTTTATCACCTTTAAAACTCATATTCTATATAATAATAGAAAGACACTAAGAGGTGAGTTTATGAAAAACGTATTCAATGCATCAGAAGAATTATTTTTTGATATATTAATAATTGCGTTACTATCTTTCCTTTATTTTAATTACATTTCTATGAGTGAATTCACATTACTATTAGGGTTAATATTCAGTTTTATATATTTTGGAGTAAACTTTTATATAGGATATAAATATAAACTTAAATTTATTGATTCATTAATTGTAGGCATAATGGGTTCTGGTATGGGAATATTCCTTATATTTTTTTCATTTTATGCAGAGTTCATTTTAAAAATGCCTAACTTTGCCAATTGGATAGCTATACCTTATTTTATTCCTACAATGTCTATTGTCAAACTATTTTCTATAAACATAAATTATTTATATGCACCAGTTTTAATGATTATAAATATAATTTTAGTTGTAATTGGGTCTATTACTAAAAATATCATGAATAAATCATCTTTATAAAATAAATACTTATATTATGATATAAAAATATTATATAAAGATCAGGTGATTGTATGTATGAAGTAGAAATGAAATATGCAGATTTATTTAATGTAGATACTTTAAATTTTACTTGCGAAAACTTTAATATAAATGATAAAGGATATAAATTTGAAAATATTACTATGGACAATTTTATATTAAATGACCTAGAAGTTAATAATGAAGATATAGCTTTAATAAAAATTAAGTAAAAACAGCCATTTTGGCTGTATTTTTTGTATAATATAAATTTATTTAACTTTAAGAATTAAAAATTTTCTATATGATATAATTACAATATGATAATAAATAACAGAGGTGTTAAATGAAATATTTATTTAGAGAAAATAATAATGAAGTTAAAGTAAATAAAGTACTTGATTTATATAGAAAGTTATTAAATGAAACTAATAATAGGTCTAAATGTATAATGCTTATAGTTCCAAATGCAACATCAAAATTAAACTATGAAAGAGAATTAAATATAGATATAAGTGAAGAATTAAATATAACTACATATAGTAGTTTTATTAAAAGAGAAATAATAAAGTTTTGGCCTTTAATTACTGAAAAGTGTAATCAAATTATAAATAAATCTATATCTCCTATATTTATTCCAAGTAGTTTATCTGAATATATAATAATAAATAAGGTTAATGAGCAAAGAAATGCTAGTGGGTATTTTCAAGATATTACAGGCACAAATAGAAGTATTGCAAATAGTATAAGTAATAATATAAATAAGGCAGCATTAGCTTTAATAGATTTTAAAACCATAGGGGAAAAGATTTATTTATCTAAGAAAAATAGAGATAGTATAATGAGATTTTCTTATAGCCAGATGGATGAAATAATAGATTATTATATAAATAAACTATTAGAAAATTCTATGATAGATAATTCAATAGCTATATATTTATATGAAAATTATTTAATAAATGATGATAGATATATAAATCACTTAAGTCAAGAAATTAAATATCTTATAATAGATAGCTTAGAAAGTTGTAGCAATGCTGAAGTTAATTTTATAAATTCATTATCAAATTATACTTTAGTTACATATATTTATTTCAATAAAACTAAGGATTACTCAGTATTTAATAATATAGATATGGAGTACATTTATGAAAATATAATAAATAAGATTGAAAATAACATAAATAGTGTAAATTCAATAAAAGAGATAGACAATATAGAATTATCTGATATATATTTATTACCCACAAAAGTTAAGTTAAATGAATCTAGCCAATTGTATAGTGAGATGATTGATGAAGTTATAATCAAAGTTATTGAACTTGTAAATAATGGAATAAGATTGAAAGATATAGCCATTATATCTCCAATAAACAACACTATATTAGATTACCAAATTAAAAATGTCCTAAACCGTAATGAAATAAAGGTTTTTAATACTAAAAAAAATAATAAAATAATAGACTATCCATACTCAAATGCCTTAGTAGTTGCTACATGTATTTTTTATGGATATGAAGATTATATAAAAGAAGATGAGTATATAAGTTTTATAGAAATTCTACTTAATGTAAATAGGATACAAGCATATAAAATATATAGAAATAAAGAAGTGGATGAGAACTATAAGAACTTAGAAAAATATATAATATCTAAAAGAAGTGAAAATTTAAAGATAAGTGAATTTTTAATAAAGTTCTATATAGATAAAATGTTAAACCTTAAAGAAGGAATTGAAAATGTAGATGTATGTAAAAACATAATTTATGAAAGTGAAGCATTTATAGAAAATATAAAGTTATTAGGTATTAATAATAATAAAGAAGAAGAGAAAGTATTTATAGAGGCGCTTAAAAGTACTATAAATGACTATTATAGAGTATCTGATATAGCAGATTTAAAAGAGTCTAATAGCATTATTTTGACAACTCCGTATTCATATATATCATATGATATAAATAGACCTATTCAAATTTGGGTTGATATAGGAAGTAATGCTTGGAATATGAAAATAGAAAAAGATATAAGTAACTTAATTGTTCTTAGAAAATCGTTTAAAGAAAAGCAAATATATACAAATGAAATGGAAGAATACTATAAAAAATATTATTTATACAATCTAATATATAATTTGCTTATAAACGCAAAAGAAGTGTATGCTTATAAGAGCGAATATACAGTAAATGGTTATATACAAGAAAGTATATTATATAGTATTTTATTGAAATTAGTATCTAAGGGAGATGTTTAATGAATAATATAAACTACAGAGAGGACCAGTTACCTATAATATCTTATGAAAATGGTACTATGGCAGTACCAGCAGTACCAGGAGCGGGTAAAACTTTTATAGTTACAAACTTAGTTGCAAAGTTATTATGTGAAAATAAGCATAAGGGCGGGAAAATACTTATTTTAACTTACATGAATAGTGCAGTAAGTAACTTTAAGGGAAGAATAAAAAAAATACTACAAGATAATGAAATAAAAGAAGAAAATTCATATGAAGTTATGACAATACATAGCTTGGCAGTAAAAATAATCTGATAAAAGCCAGAAATAGTAATGTTAAATGATGAATTTAATATAGCTGATGATTTACAAAAAAATATTATATTAAATGAATGTATAAATAATTTTAAATTAAATGGTGGGCAAAGAGCATTTGTATGGTTTTTAAAAGATCAAAAAGATAACGAATGGAAAGATAGGATGTTAGATGCTTGGGAAAATGGATTTTATGACCTTGTAGGAAATGCTATAGGAGAATTAAAATATAATGATATTTCACCATTTGACTTAGAAAGAATGATAGATAGTGATTATAAAGGAATATTAAAAATAATTTTACCTATATATAAGGAGTACGATAGAAAGTTAAAGCAACATGGATTATTAGATTACGATGATATATTAATCTTAGCTCATAAGGCTTTAACTTTAGATGAAGGGCTAAGAAATAAATTTCAATCTAGATATAAATATATATTTGAAGATGAATGTCAGGACTCAAATGAAATACAAGGCAAAATAATAAAATTAATATCTAAAGAAAATAACAATTTAGTAAGAGTCGGAGATATAAATCAAAGTATAACAGGTACATTTTCATCATCAGATCCAAAGTACTTTAAAGAGTTTATAAGAGAAGCAGATAATTGCTATAGAATGGACATGTCTAACAGAAGTTCTAAAGATATTATAGATTTAGCAAATAGACTTGTAAAATATGTTACAAAAGAGTTTAATCAAATAGAGTGCAGAGAAGCTTTAGAAGCTATGGATATAAAGACAGTTCCCGAAAATATGGGTTATAAAGAAAATCCAAAGCCTGACGTGTATAGTATAAATACTAAAAGATATATTACTTGGAAAGATGAAGTAGAGAAAACTGTAATATATGCTAAGAATATAAAGAAAAAATATCCTGATAAAAGTATAGGTATATTAGTTCCATATAATGAACAAATTACACAAGTTGCAAGGGTATTAATTGATAATAATTTAGAATTTGAAGAATTAGGACCGAACTCATTAAATAAGAGAAGAATATTAGTTAATATATCATATATAATAGATTTTATATTAAATTGTGATGATATAGAAAAGCTTGTATTAGTTTTAGATAAAGTTTTTATACATACAGATAATGAATTAGGAAAATCAGACTTTTTAGAATTAATAAAAGGTTATACTACAGAAGAACTTATATATAATGAGAATAATAAAGACTTGATAATAGATACAAACAGTGATGTATATAAGGGATACATAAAAGGAATAAATGCTATTAAAGAAATATTAGAGTATCCTATAACAAGATTAGATTTATTAATATTATTTATTGGAGAAAAATTAGAGCTAGAAAAAGAAGATAGAGCAGTGATTGATTATGTATCTTTTTATATAAAATATTTATCACTAGAAAATGTAAATATGTCTCTTATAGATGTATATGAAATAATATCAAATACTAAGAATAGAGTATTTAACTATATTATAGATGTTGTATATGAAATGAATGGATATGAGCCAGAGCCAGGAAGTATAACGGTATGTAATTATCATAAGTCAAAAGGTTTAGAATGGGATTGTGTGTTTTTATTAGGACTTGTACAATATAATTTTCCAGATAACACAAAACAAAAGTTTCAAAGTGATAGATGGTATCTAAAAGATAGATATAAAAACCCAATAGCCATAGTAAAATCAGAAATAGATAATATACTAAATAAGAACGTAGGTACAGACTATATGTATCAAAGTAAAATAGATGTTATAAATGAAAAAATAAGATTGTTATATGTTGGAATAACAAGAGCTAAGGAAATGTTAATATTATCATGTAGTTCATATAAAGATGAAACTGAAATTGGTAAGAAAAATAAAGAGCAAAAGCCATCTATATATATAAATGAACTGGAAAAGCATATTCAACAAAAAAGAAGTATAAAAGCTTAATATAAAGAGAGGTTATAAGTTTTGAATAATAAATTAAAGTATTTTATATATAGTCAAAACTCAATTAATACTTATAAATCTTGTCCTACAAAATTTAAATATAAGTATATAGATAAAATAAATTGGAAGTATGATGACATAGAAAGTAGAGAATATTACGATAGTTTAAAAGTAGGAAGTGAATTTCATCTATTATGTGAAAGATACTTTAGCAATATTCCTTTAGGATTAAATGAATATACTAATCCTAAATTTAAAGTATGGATAGATAAAATAAAAAATATGTTTCCTATGAATAAAAAAGATAATAAAATTTATCTTCCAGAATATGAAGTAAGATTTAATTTAGACGGAAGTATAATAACAGCAAAATACGATTTAATAATTATAGATGAAAATAGCATAGAAGTATGGGATTGGAAAACTGAAAATGTAAAATTAGAATACATTAAGGTTAAAGATAGAATTCAGACTGTAGTTTATATGTTTTTAGCAAAAGAGGCAGTTTGTAAAATATTTAATTTAAATATAGATTACAATAACATAAAAATGAAATATTATCAGCCACAGTATGATGATATACCTATAGAAATTATATATAATGAAAGACAACATGAACTTAATAAATCTAATATAATTAGATATATAGATATGATAAACAATACAAATTACGAAAAAAATGATAACTATAAGTATGAGCTTATTAAAAATGATAAGCATTGTAGTTTTTGTGAATTTAATAAGCTATGTAATAGACAGGATGTAGTTTATAGCATGCTAGAGGAGGATATATATGAGTGTTAAATTCATATTAGGTAGAGGAGGAAGTGGAAAATCTACCTATATGTTAGATAAGATACAAGAAAGAGTTCAAGATAATGAAACATCTCCAGTAATTCTTTTACTTCCAGAACAGTATACATTTGAAATGGAAAAAAGGATTAGTAAACTATTCTCAGGAGACAAGAAAGATAAATATTTAAGAGCGAGGGTCTTAAGCTTTAAGACTATGGGTAATATAGTATTTTCTAATGTAGGTGGATTAACTGATGTTAATATAAATTCAAGTGGTAAAGCTATGATAACTTATAGGGCCATAGAAAGTGCTAGTAATGATCTTGAAATATTTTCAAAATCAGCATCTCAATCAGGATTTGTAAATTCTATATCTGAGATGATAAGTGAATTAAAACAATTCAATATAAGTTATGAAAAACTAGAAGTAATAGCAGAAGAGATAGAGAATGAAACATTAAAATTAAAATTAAAAGATTTAAGTAAAATATATAAGCAATTTGAAGAAAAGTTGCATGAAAACTATATAGATTCTCAAGACATGCTAAATTCATTAGCTGAAAAAATAGAAGCTTGTGATTATTTTAAAGATGCCTATATATACATAGATGAATTTACTGGATTTACACCGAATCAGTATAAAGTATTAAGAACAATTTTTAATAAAGCTAAGGAAGTAAATATAAGCTTAACTGTAGATAACCCACATTTACTTACATATAGTAAGAGTGATGCATTTTCTAGAACAAAAGATACATATGCAAAAATAGTTAAACTTTGTAATGAAGAAGGTATAAAGTTATTACCTTCTGTAGATTTAAATAAAGATGTTCTACCTAGATTTAAAAATAGTAAAGAATTGCAGCACTTAGAAAAATATTATAATTCTTACCCATATAAAATTTATGAAGAAAAGACTAACAATATATTTATAAAAGAATTTAATAACTTATATTCTGAGGTAGAGCAAGTTGCAAAAGAAATAGTAAATTTAGTAAGAGATAAAGGTGTAAGATATAGAGATATAACAGTAGCTACTAGGGATTTAAATAAATATGACTTTTTAGTTAGGTCTATATTTAATGAATATAAAATACCAAACTTTATAGATAAAAAAAGAGAAGCAAAAGCAAACCCTATAATAGTACTTATCATCTCTGCATTAGAAATGAAAAATAGACGATATAGTTATGAAACTATGTTTAGATATTTAAAAAGTGGACTTATAGGAATAAGTAAAGAAGATATAAGCTTACTTGAAAATTATGTATTAGCTAACGGAATTAAAGGTAAAAAATGGTTTGAAGATAAATGGGAATATAGATTATATCATAATATAATATCTGATGAGAATGATTACGAAGTAGAAGTAAGAGAAAAGGTTAATGAAATAAAAGATAAAGTACTGAGTCCTATAATTACTTTACAAGAAAAGCTAAAAGGTAAAAATAAAGTACAAGATATATGTAGATATGTATATGAGTTTTTACTTGATATAAATATGCCAGAAACTATTGAAAACTTAGTAATTAATTTTAAAAATAAAGGTGAACTAGATATAGCTAACCAGTATTCTCAGGTATTTAATATAGTGGTAGAAATACTTGACCAAATGGTAGAAATAATGAGTGAAGAAAGTATATCCTTAGATAAATTTGTAAAGCTAATAAGTTTAGGATTTGATGAATATGAATTAGGGTTAGTTCCACCAAGTATAGATCAAGTTCTTGTAAGTAGTGTAGATAGAATGAAAAACTCAAATACTAAGTATCTTTACTTAATAGGTACAACTGATGGAACTTTTCCACTTATAGCAAAAGATAATGGATTATTAAGTGATAATGATAGAGAAAACTTACAAAAAAAAGGTGTAGAAGTAAATATAGATAGTAAAACTAAAACTTTTGAAGAACAGTTTTTAGTTTATAAGGCATTAACATCAACTAGTGAAAATTTAATAATAACTTATCCTATAGCAGACCATGAAGGTAAAACATTAAGACCTTCTGTTATAATATCTAGGTTAAAAAAATTATTCCCTAATATAGATAACAAAAGTTATTTAATAGAAGAAGATGCAAATAGTGATGAGGAAGTTTTAAATAAAATAAGTACTAAAGCACCAACTTTTAACGAACTTATAAATAAAATAAAAGAGTTTGATGATACAAAAGAAATAAATGACATTTGGTTAGATGTATATAGATATTATATAACTGATGAAGAGTACAAAGAAATAGCTAAGAAGGTTATAACAGGATTAACATATACAAATCAGGTAGAAAAAGTAGAAGAAGAAAAGATAAAGAAATTATATGATAACACAGCTCTTAGCGTATCGAGATTAGAAACTTATGCAAGATGTCCATTTGCATATTTTATGCAATATGGATTAAAGGCAAAGGAAAGAAAAGAATATTCATTTACAGCTCCTGATTTAGGCACATTTATACATAATATATTAGATACATTCTCTAAGAATATGGAAAAAGATAAATTAACTTGGAGAGATATAAGTGAAGATTATATAATAGAACAAGTTTCAAGAATAGTTGAGAATATAGTATCTAAGGTTCCGGGGTATATTCTTGAAAGTTCATCAAGATATAGATATTTAGCATATAGATTAAAGAAAATGCTTATATCTGCAATAACTATAATAAGTGAGCAAATAAAGCAAGGATCATTTGAACCAAGTGACTATGAAGTAGACTTTGGAGTATATGGAAAATATCCTCCTATAAAAATAGTATTAACTAATGGTGAAGAAATAAACTTAAGAGGACAAATTGACAGGGTAGATGAACTTAATAGTGAAGAAGGAAAATATATAAGAATAATTGATTATAAATCTAGTAAAAGAGAATTAAGTTTAACTGATATATATCATGGTTTACAACTTCAATTATTAGTTTACTTAGATGCAATACTAGAAAGTAATATTGGAGCAAAACCAGCTGGTATACTATACTCATCAATAGATGACCCTATAGCTAAATTTGATGAAAATAAAGAAGATGATGATATAAGAGAAGAAATTCTTAAAAAATTAAAAATGCAAGGTTTACTTATAAAAGATCCTAACATAATAAAAGAAATGGACAAGTCATTAGCAAGTGGAGAAAGGTCTACATCACTTATTATACCTGCAAACTTAAATAAAGATGGAAGTTTAGGTAGATATACAAAAGGTGTTACAATAGAAGAGTTTGAAGTAATAAGAAAATATGTAAAAGAAACTATAAAAGATATATGTGAAGATATGCTTGATGGAAATATAAGTATAGCTCCTTACAAGAATAAAGATAAAAATTCTTGTGAGTTTTGTGAATACTCATCAGTATGTCAATTTGACAGTAGTTTAAAAGATAATAATTATAAAATAATAAACAAAAAAAGTGATGATGAAATAATAAGAATGATGAAGGGAGAGGTTGAATAATGAGTTCTCCTAAATGGACAAAAGAACAACAAGCAGTTATAGATAGTAGAAATTCAAATTTATTAGTAGCTGCTGCTGCAGGTTCTGGAAAAACAGCGGTACTAGTTGAACGTATAATACAAATGATAACAGATAAAGATAATCCAATAGATATAGATAAATTATTAGTTGTTACATTTACAAATGCAGCGGCATCTGAGATGAGAGAAAGAATAGGTGATGCTATAGGTAAAGCTTTAGATAAAGAACCAGAAAATACTCACCTACAAAAACAATTAGTACTTTTAAATAAAGCAAGTATAACAACAATACATTCATTCTGCTTAGAAGTTATAAAGTCTAACTTCCATAAAATAAATTTAGATCCTAACTTTAGGATAGGAGATACAACAGAATGTACATTATTAAAGCAAGAAGCGATAGAAGATGTATTTGAAGCGTTGTACGTGGAACAAAATGAGGGATTTTTAAACTTGATAGAAAGTTATGCGGAAAAAAGAGGAGATAGCAATGTACAAGATATAATTTTAGGAATATATAATTTTTCAATGGCATCTCCAGACCCTAAAAAATGGTTAGAAGATTCAGCAGAAAAATTTAACATAGATGATAACTTTGACTTTTCTAAATCAGATTGGGCTAAATCGATATTAGGTACTGTTTATATGGAAATAGAAGGAATAGAATCTAGTATGAAAAAGTCACTAGAGGAGCTTTATGGTATTGAAGAGTTGGAAACTTATTTACCTAAATTTAGGAATGACTATGAAGGTATAAAAAGAATATTAGATGCTTGCGATGAAAAAAATGACAATGCATGGAATGATACTTTCATGGCCATGTCATCTATTGAATTTGAAAACTATACTAAAGGAGTAAAAAGGCTTCCAAAGGATACTCCAGATTATATAACTGATATTAAAAAAAGAGCAGATGATATAAGAAAAAATGCTAAGAAAACAGTACAAAATATGGTTTCTTCAATTTTTAGAAAAGAAAATGATGATATAAAAGAAGAAATTAAATACTTATACAAAATAGTAAAATCAATATCAGATACAGTTCTTAAGTTTGAAGAAGCTTATAGCAATAAAAAGAGGGATAAAGGAATTATAGATTTTAATGATATTGAACATTTTGCATTAAAAATACTTATTCAAAAGGATGAAGATGGTAAAGATATTCCTTCAGATATAGCATTATCTTATAGAGAGAAGTTTGAAGAAATATTTATAGATGAATATCAAGATAGTAATTTTGTTCAAGAAGTACTTTTAAGTAATATAGCTAAGATAAAAACTCCAAATAGATTTATGGTTGGAGATGTAAAGCAAAGTATATATAGATTTAGACAAG
>OGCQ01004745.1_pt1 | contig 10650 bp, 6 predicted proteins | sample 1570161 | NCBI WGS metagenome assembly OGCQ01 (sample SAMEA4384402, study PRJEB24528) | human gut metagenome
AAAGGAACCTTTAATAAGGTCGGCGATGAAGTCAAAGGTGCAGCAGGAAAAGACGGAAAGAAGAACCTGTTCAAATGGGAAGGACTGGATGCAGGTACATACAAGCTCTCCGAGACAACTACACCGAACGGATATAATACGATCAAGGATATTACATTCGATGTTGATTCATCCTTTACAGGTGATGAGCTTACAGGCCTCGTAGCAGCAAATGTAGCAGACAAAGACCAGGCAATGGGAACAAGCGCACTGACAGGAAGTGTAACTGCCGGATCTCTGACAGGTGATGTAGTCAATATTGGTGGTACTGTACTTCCGACAACAGGATCTACAGGACTCATCGTGCTCTTGTACTTGGTGCAAGCGGAATCGTAAGAATGAGAAAGAAAGAAGAAGCATAAAAGCTTTATGACATGAACCTTTAAACGGGGGAGGGATATCCTCTCCCGTTTTTCCATATCAGCAGCAATATAACAAGGACAAAAAGAAATGCGTAACAAAAAGAAAAAGAAGAAAACTCAGTCCATCCGTACATTGATCGTGTCCGATATCCTTTTACTGCTCTGCGTATGCATGCTTGGTTATCCTATTTTCTCCGATCTGTGGAATGCACAGCATACCAGTCAAATGTTTGGGTCATATCAGGATACCGTAAAGGATATGGACAAGCAGGACTATGAAACACTTTTACAGGATGCCATTGATTATAACAATACCCTGCCGCCTCAAGGCGATTCCCGGTTTGCGATGACAGATGAAGAGAGATCAGTATACCAAAGTAAATTAAAACTTCCAGGGACAGATGTCATGGCCTATATTACCTGCGATAAGATTGGGGTCAAGAATATGCCAATCTACCACGGGACAGGAGACGCGGTCCTACAGTCCGGAGTCGGACACTATGAAGGATCATCCCTGCCGGTCGGCGGAGAGAACACGCATTGTGTATTATCCGGGCATACCGGAATGGCAGGACTAAAAATGTTCTCAGAACTTACCAAGCTGGAAAAAGGAGACACATTCCAGATTAAAGTCCTCGATAAGACCCTGACTTACCAGGTCGATCTGATCAATCAAGTGTATCCGGATGACATTTCAAAACTTGGGATCGAAGAAGGAAAAGATTATTGTACACTCATTACCTGTATCCCGGTAGGACTGAACTCCCAGAGACTATTAGTCCGAGGGATAAGGATTCCAAACCCGGATAAGAAACAGATCAAAAAAGCACAGGAACAGAAGCCGATATGGGAACGTATCTGGGAATGGCTCATGGCAAGGTTCGCGGTATATGAGCTTGTGATGGCATTGGGAGCAATACTGGTCTTGCTTATCTATATCATCCCGGATATTAAAAGGATCCGGAAATATATCAGAGAAAGGAAAAATTTATGAGATATGAGATCAAAGGTGAAACACTTCCGGTCGTGATCTGTAATCTGGAGAACGGGGAACGGATGATCACGGAAGGCGGTGGGATGTCCTGGATGTCCCCGAACATGAAAATGGAAACAACAACGAATGGTGGAGTCGGAAAAGCGATCGGACGGATGTTCTCAGGCGAAAAGATGTTTCAGAATATCTATACTGCCCAGGGCGGTCCTGGAATGATCGCATTCGCTTCTTGCTTTCCCGGATCGATCAAAGCGTTCCGCATTAGTCCGGGACAGGAAATGATCTTTCAGAAAAGTGCATTCCTTGCCGGCGAAGCAGGTGTAAATCTCTCTGTTTTCTTTAATAAGAAGATTGGAGCAGGACTGTTCGGCGGAGAAGGATTCATTATGCAGAGACTGTCAGGAAATGGGACCGTATTTGCAGAGTTCGACGGACATGTAGTGGAATACGAATTGCAGCCTGGACAGCAGATCGTGGTCGATACCGGACACTTGGCTGCCATGACCGGGAGCTGCCGTATGGAGATCGTCAGTGTGCCGGGAGTCAAAAATATGCTCTTTGGCGGGGAAGGGTTCTTTCATACAGTCATTACAGGACCCGGACATGTATGGTTACAGACAATGCCGATCAGCAATGTGGCAGGAGCATTACGGCCGTATCTGCCATCATCATCAAGTTAAAAAAGGAATGTGGAGGAAAAAAAACATGGAAAATAATAATAACGGGCTTCCGGAATACCGGGTAGGAAATGGATCAGCATCGGGTCCGGAAGAAGTACACGCAAGAGAAGATATCCCGAATATGGAACAGAACGGATATGCTTACGGTCAGCAGGCACAGAATGGAGGAAATTACCAGCAGGCTGGTGGATATCAGCAGGAACACTCCCAGACGGTACCGCCATACATGCCTCAGAATAATCAGTATGGAAACGATACCTCAGTCCTGGGAATCGGACAGTGGGTCGTAACACTGATCATGGGAATGATCCCATGTGTCGGTATCATCCTGTACATTGTCTGGGGATTTAGTTCTGCAGGAAATGAAAACCGGAAGAACTTCTGCAAGGCACAGCTCCTGATCATTGCAGTGTTATTTGTTCTTTATATCCTGGTTGCAGTAATCCTTGGATTTTCTGCATTTAGTGCAAGAACTATTTATTTCTAAAAAAGGAGGGAAAATATCTTGAAAATCAGAAAAGGTATCAATTTTATCGGCGCCTTACTTCTCATGGCTGCCACAAGCATTTTTCCAGCGACCAGCGTAATGGCAGCCTCATCCAGTTATGACGTTACCTTTAAATGTGCGACTACGGACCAGAAAGTGACTTTTGAAAATGAAGGGTTCAAAGCATACCAGGTCGTAGATGAGACCGGAACAGCCGTGAATGGTTTTGCGGAAGTTACAGATACCGGAGATGAAGCGGAATATGCCTTGGCATTAAAGGCTTATGTGAATTCCCATCCGGGAATCGAACCGGTAAAACGGTTCACGACCAATGCCGCAGGCGAAGGAAAAGCTTCCTTCCGGGACGGCACCTACCTGATCCTCGGGGATACGATGAAGATCGATGGTTACACCTATGATCCGGTCCCATTCGTCTTGAAGATCAGCTCTAAAATGGAATCTTCCCTGACAAGTTATGTCAAATACGATACGACAGAGCCGAAACCGACTCCAGGAAAAACAACGGAGCCGAAAAAGGGAAAGACAACAAAGACAAAAACGGTAAAGACGGGGGATACGGCCCGGGTGAATGCGTATCTGATGCTTGCAGGTGCATCTGTCCTGGTCATTGGAATGGCAGTTGCAGAAAGGAAAAGAAAGAGTGAAGAGTAATGTCGAAAACAGAGTAAAACGAATCCTTGGTATATCCTTGGCAGTGATACTTATGGCCGGCAATCTCATTCCATCTTATACAACTGTGGCTGCTGCAGACCATACAGACACTGCAACAGTAAAGACAGAAAGTGTAAATACCCTGTCTTATGATAATCAGGATGATCCGGATAAAAAAGAAGAAGACCAGAATCTGAAAGTCACAATTTCACAAGAAAAAGACTTTGAAACCGGCCAGACAGCTTTTATTTCTGAGATCATAGATGAAAAGAAACTGGAAGAATATAAAAACTCTCTGAATTCCGATGTATTACAGTCAGAAAGATCAGAGATCGAAGAAATCAAACTGGCTGCAGAGATTGCAGTCAGGGATAAAGATGGAAAAGATGCAGAGTTAAAGGAAAAAGAAAAAGTCCGGATCGACCTTAATAATACCGATTCTTTTAACGGATATGCCCTTTTCCATTATAAAAAAGATCAGACATGGGAAAAACTGGACTTTGCGATCCAAAAAACAGAAGAGAAATCTTATCTGGAATTTGAGACAGACTCCTTCAGCCCATATCTGTTCGTAAAAGTAAAAGACACGCAGGCTCAGAAAGAACCAGCCAAACAAGCGGAACAGATAAATAAACAGGCAGGAAATCAGGCAGAAGCAGCTGCTCAGACGGCATCTGCAGAAAATGCCAATACAATTCCTGCAGAGAATGGTGCGGCAGCTTCCGACGTATATATCCAAAGCCTCTCTACATCCTTATTCCGCGGGGCAAAGAAGAATGAAAAAGGGGTCTATGTCTGGACTGCTCAGAATGATAAAAAGGGACATGCTTTTTCTTACCGGATCCGGTACTCGGTCTCCGGCGTTGGGGAGGCGCCGGCAGGCACGATCCAGATGGCAGTCCCAATACATACCCTGTCGGACCGGAACGGGAACTGGGCCGATACCTATGAAATGTCCATCCCTTCAAGAGCAGATGTGGAAGCTGCTGAGGCAGGAACCGGGGAAGAGATTGATACAGATATTGATTATGCTTACTATGAGGACGGCGACAATGTCGTGATCTATAACTTCCGTGAAGTCCCGGCCGGAGATAACGGATATATTGAAATGTCCTACAATACCTCAGACACAACATTTGCTTATGCAGACAGCAAAGAACAGGCTCCATTTACCTGTGTCATGACAGTAAGGAACGATGAGGGGATTGATACAAAGAGTGCAGACCCGATCGTGACTGCGATCGATACCACAGCTGAGATCAAATCTACCTATAAGAATTATCCGACCAAATACAAGACCTGGGACAGCTCCTGGGGAACAGAGGTCATGCCGAAGAATCCGGAAAAATATCAGTATCTGATCTGGCGTATTGATTCTACCATGAATGCAACACAGCCATATGATCTCTCACTGGAAGACGTGGTAAAAGGGAACCATAACGGAATGGAAGTCTTGGGATTCCGATTTTCCGGACAAAGCAGCTTCCAGAAATCAGGGGAGATCAAGGATCAAAGGGGAACGGAAAAGAGATATGACTATGTCTTAACTTCCATTCCTTTGGAAATTTATAAATCATATGATTACTGGAAAGCAGAGAATAAGATTGCGGCAACAGTGACACCGATCGACAGAATCGACCCTGTAACAGAAAAGAAATCTTCAAACGTCTGGACCTGGACGAGACCGGAATTTACGTTCCCGACCGGACACTTTAACCTGTACAAACGTGCAGACGGTGCATACCGGGCTTTGGGAAGTAATATTTACAGCGGGACCACCCATCTGGCAGACAGCCTTGGTATGAATGCTGGGGAGTATTCAAGATATGATCTGGAAGAATTTTCCGGACACGATAACACGGAAATCACCAAGACAGAGCTGGATGGACTGGACTACGCTTCCTGGTTAGTCGGATACCCGTATCCATGGACTTATGACCCGGATACCAACGATCCGATGGATCCGGACTCTTATGGAAAGAAACCGGTGACTTATGAGCTGATCGATGAGGGTGTCTATCTTAATAATGACGCCGGGGGCGAGGATGAGGAAAAGACCGGGAATCTGACGGATAAAGATTTCGCAATCCGGGAACTGAACTTCACGGCTTATATGCAGGATGCCGAGTTCGATGAAGATGAGCAGAAGTTCCAATCCATTCCGGTCACGTTGACGGACAGCGATGTCCTGACATTTTATGGAAAGTTCGGGGGAAGCAATGAATGGACACAGTTCGCAGCTTATGACCTGAAAACGAAGGAAAAGACGTCTGACAGTAACTATGTCGCATCTATGACAAATTCAAAGCTTACCATGACAGATCAGGCTGATATGACAGCTTACAAGATTACGACATCCAATACGCATTATTTTTCTGAAATCTTTACAACACCTGTGATCATCCTGAAAAATTCCAAGACAGTCATGGATTTTGTAAAAGATAAAAAATCAGTTGGAATCAAGAACCATAATGAGGGTCATTTCTATCAGTATGATGGAAAAGAGATCCTGCAGTTAAATGAATCTGACACGGATTATGCAAGGGTAGCAAAAAGGGATTCTTCCATTACGAAGAAGGCAGTAGCGGTTTCCAATAATACCAGAAAGAAATCCTACAGCCTGACATGGAAAGTGGAACAGAAAGAAACGATCATGTATGGCAGCGACGGGGTCACGGATTATCTTCCTCAGAACGGTGGAGTCTTTTACGACCTGCTTCCAAAAGGTTCGGCCGTTGATCAGGATTCTGTATCTGTTACAACCGGAGACAACGACTTCCTCTCAGACAATGCATTTGATGTATCTGTACAGGAGAACTATAACGATACCGGACGCACCATGCTGAAAGTCAAGATTAAGACAGCCGGAGATCACTATGCAGTCTTCTATGATACGACACACTCCTGGGAAAGCATCAAGGACTATGGAACGGCCGTGTACAATCCGGTCGCATACGAGACAGGCAATGACTCGATCACAGCAGGATTCCCGGACAATGGCGGGGCAAAGAAATCGAACGGTTCTGTGAATCCGGAAGCGATCAAAGAATCCGGCTTAATGTCCGGCCTGAATCCGAATGTGCCTGATGCGTGCGATTCCGGAGCAAAGAAGTTCATTTATGCAGAAGATAACTACGATATTTCTGCACTGACTGCAGCTTCTTCCGGACTGACCAAGAAAGTCAAAACAGAAAATGAGGACCAGTATTCATACAGCACAGAGACGCAGATCAATGGAAATTATTCCTACCGTATTCGTTTCCAGAACTCTTTCGGATCACTGGCCAAAGACATGATCCTGTTCGATTCTCTGGAAAACTACGATCCGGATACTATGCTGACAGAAGGAAAGCAGAGCGAATGGCATGGAACACTGACAGGTGTTGATGTGAACCAGTTAAAAGAAATAGGAATCGCACCAGTGGTCTATGTGAGTGAAATTGCTGCATTGGATATTGAGGTACACCATGACCTCACAGATGCTTCTATCTGGACAAGGCTTACAGATGATACGGACCTGTCTAAGGTGAAAGCTGTTGCGATCGACTGCAGAAAGATGACAGACGGAACAGATTCCGTACTGGATGAAGGAGATTCCATCAGTGCGTATCTGTATATGAAAACCCCTGCAAGCGTTCCAGAGGGAAATACGGGATATACTTATAACAATATCTATATCTCAGACACGATCTTCAATAAAGATGATCCGGAAAGCGGCGAGAACTTTCTGATCCATCAGGATTACACAAAGTTAAAGTTCCTTGTAGTCGGCAGTTTTGACCTCGAAAAGGTCAGTACGGAATCATCAAACGTAAAAGTTGCCGGCATCAAGTACCGTCTGACTGGAACGAGTCGTTACGGAATGGAAATCGATGACATTAAAACGACCGATTCTGATGGAAAGATCAGTTTTAAAAAGATCGAGATGGGAACGTATATCCTGCAGGAATATGAATCCACAAAAGACTGGATCCTGGATCCGACAGAGCATACAGTTGTCATCGACAACACCGGAAAGGTCACGATTGATGGAAAAGAGTATACAGACGGAGTTTATCAGGTCGCAGATCATCCAAGGGTGCATGGAAATCTTGTTTTCTACAAGAGAGGATTGTCCGAAGCCAAGGAAAACGTCAACAAGACAAAGTTCCAGTTATCCGGACGTTCTGAATATGGTACTGATGTTCTGTTATATGCCGAATCTGACCACAGTGGAAAAGTGAAGTTTGAAAACATAGAACTTGGAAAGTATACTTTGACTGAAGTTACAGCCAACAAGAACTATGTACAGTCAGATATCCAGTGGTCTGTCACTTGTGATGAGAATGGGAACGTGTCCATTACCGGAGGAATCAAAGACGGTAAAGACCTGGACCTTACCAATACAGAATGGTACGAGCCGGGAACGAATGGGAATGCGTCCATCTTCAACGAGCAGAGATATTGGGATTTCTCCATTGTAAAAGTTGATGCAGAGAACAAGACCAAAGGCCTTCAGGGAGCAGAATTTTCCTTAAGAGGAACCTCAGACCTTGGTACGGAAGTGGACCAGAAGGGAACTTCTGATGCAAAAGGACAGGTACAATTCACAAAACTGGAAAAAGGTACTTATGTATTACAGGAAACAAAAGCCCCGTCCAATGTAAGATCAGATGGAACTGCCGGCGGAAACTTAAATTACATCGCAGATGCGAACAAGTACCTGGTCCAGATCGATTACCACGGAACCGTGACGATCAGCGGGTTGGAAGTACAGGACAACACTGGTTATTTCATGGTAAAAAATGACCGTGCTTTAGACGGCAAGATCACAATCACGAAGGTATGGGAAGACGACCTTACGAATGAGGAACGTCCGATCCCGAAGATCCACATCACGAACAAAGATCTTTCCCAACAGGCTCTGATCATCAAAGGAACTGCAGGTACAGAGTACACCTTGAAAAATTCGGCAGGCGAGACCGTAGAGACCTGGACAGCCTCAAGCGAGCTGAATGGTTACTATACCATCACAGGACTTAGTAAAGGTACTTATACGGTAAATGGACAGGAATTTACTTACAATGGGACCTACCAGTCAGTAGATATGATTTCCTAATATTCTACATGGTTCCAAAGATCATAAGAAAAGGATGCCTCTGGGTGTCCTTTTTTTAACTCATGCCAATTCCTACACAGAAGATACTTATTAGAGCTGGGTCAGTATAATGACCTCATTAGTCTTGTTTGTGAAAAACGGGTCAGTATAATGACCCACAATTGATCTAAGCCGGGTCAGTATAGTGACGTGATATAAGAAAATGGATATATATACCGGGTCACTATATTGAAATAAAAAGGCAAAAAAAAGACAGCCCTCAACAGGACCGCCTTTTTCCTCTTTGATTCTCTGCATCCATTATATAACATATCCGATTGATTTTCAAATCACATGTAGAAATGAGAATATAGCGTCCTTCTGTCATCATCTGCATTTCTTCCTGAACACTCGATTACTCATACTATTAATAGAACTATTTAAGAAAGGAGAGAGAGACTTTGAAAAAGAAGAAGTTACTTGCCAGAGTCACAGCATTGACCCTGGCAGCAATTTTAATGGTCCCGTCGTCCATTGGAACGACCGTGCTTGCATCCCCGGATAATACCGAGGCATCAGCCGAAGCACCGGGATCGGATGGGGCTTCAGACAAAGCAGAAGGAACTGTTCAAGAATCTGCATCTGCTGATAAAAGTGCGGATGGCGGACAGACGCCTGAGTCACAGGATAAAAAATCGGATACAGAGCAATCCGATGAACAGTCCGGACAATCTGATGAGAAAAAGTCAGATACCAAGGATACAAAAGAACCTGCTAAGACAGAATCTTATAAAGTATCCATTGAAGATCCGGAAAATGGATTGATTGCATTTCCAGTTTCAGAAGATGAAGTTGTAAAAGCGGATATGGAAAATCCGCAAAAGGCTTTGGAAGAGGCTCTGAAACAGGAGCAGAAGAAAAGCAAGAAATTCGAGGAGGGCAGCGAAGTCCAAGTCAGCATCGCACCGGATTCCGGATATTACCTGGTCAGCGCAGAACTGCTGGATAAAGAAGGCAAGAAGATACAGGATCTGGAAGTCAGCGAGGAAGGAACCGCTGCTTTTACAATGCCAGAAAGTGAAGCAAAGATCACAGCTTCTTTTGAAGCTTACACGGATGAACAGCTTGACCAGATGGATGAGGAAGGTTCTGCCGCTTTTGAAGAGGAGCTTACAGATGAAGAGATTGCACAGATAGAAGCGAACAGTGGAGGCAGTGCAAATGAAGCTGCTGTATGCAGTGATGACTCAAATGTATCCGCACAGTCTGCAAGGATCGCAGGCAGTAAATCCATTTATCTGAATGTGCCGGGATCATCAGTCCGGTACGGTTCTTATACGACCAGATACTATACGACCAATGAAAACCAATATGCCTATTGTATGAATCCGGTCTGGAAGACACCAAAGGCAGGCTGGTACACGGGATACCTGATCGATAATGATGTCGTGAGGAAAGCATTTTACTATGCATACGGAGGTCCTGGATACAGTTCTTTTGTGAACAGCTATGGATGGATCTGGGATGGATCCCAGCGGTATGAATATGCCTATACGCATATCATGCTTTCGTATATGTATGCATTATATGTACTGCATGATACAGGGAGAGCGAATAATGCATTTCATGGCGTTTCCAGTTCTGTAAAGAACCATATTAAAAATAAAGCGACCCAGATTACATGGATGGCCTCCGCACCGGCAGGATATGGCTGCTATTATTTTGATACCAGTTATATAAACGGAAACAGACGGGCACAGCCAATGGCGTTCCAGATCATGAATGCGTCCACGGTACAGTTCCGGAAGTCATCGTCCAATTCTGCTATCACAAATGGGAACAGCTGTTATTCCCTGGCAGGCGCACAGTATTCCATTTACAGTGATGCAGGCTGTACGAACCGCGTCGCAACACTAAGTACGGATGGAAACGGAAATACCGGTACTGCAACATTAGATACAGGAACTTATTATTACAAAGAGACACAGGCTCCGGAAGGATATGAACTAAATCCGTCCATCGGGTCTTTTTATCTGGGGAACTGTGATACAAAAGTTGTGAGCGTGTCTGATGAACCAGTGAACGATCCGTCAGCAATACAGATCACAAAGAAGGATAAAGTTACCGGAGATACTGCAGAGGGCGGCACGACCATGGCCGGGGCACAGTTCACGGTCAGCTACTATGCAGGCTTTTATGATCAGGACACACTTCCATCAAAAGCTACCAGAACATGGGTGGTCGAGACGAAAGAAAAGACTTCGAAAAATGGAAAAGTCTATGTGGCTGGATTAACAGACAGCTATAAGGTGGGCGGTGATTCCTTTTACTATACAGGA
>OGCQ01004752.1_pt1 | contig 10638 bp, 9 predicted proteins | sample 1570161 | NCBI WGS metagenome assembly OGCQ01 (sample SAMEA4384402, study PRJEB24528) | human gut metagenome
TCCTTAGAGGCAGTACCATTGCCAATGGCTATCACCGTAACGCCATGTTTGGCAATCATATCCTTTATCACTTGTTTGCCTTCCTGCGCCTTTGTCTTGGAATGAGTTGGATAAATCACACCTGTATCCAGTACCCTTCCGGTTGCGTCCACGACCGCCACTTTACAGCCTGTACGATACCCCGGGTCAAGTCCCATTGCCACATTTCCTTTTACAGGAGGCTGCATTAACAATTGACGTAGGTTAACTGCAAACACTTTAATGGCTTGTTCCGCTGCTTGTTCTGTCAGTTCTGCACGAATTTCACGCTCAATGGAAGGGAAAATCAAACGGGAATAACTATCCTCTGCAGCTTGACGTACCAATTCCGCACATAGAGAATCTCCTTTTACATAGGTACTGTATAAAATATGCAGTCCTTTTTCTTTATCCAAATCCACTGCAGCTTTCAAAAAACCTTCCCTCTCTCCGCGGTCAATAGCCAGTACGCGGTGTCCGGCAATTTGTTTTACAGGCTGAGAGAATTCATAATACTGCGCATATACCGAATCTTCTTCCGGATTTGACGCTTTGGATGTTAACAAGGCATGTTCCATTGTCACAACCCGCAGCCTTTTACGGATGCCCGCATCATCAGAAATGAGTTCTGCAATAATATCGTTCGCTCCTTGCAGTGCCTCTTCTACTGAGGTGACCTCCAATTCTTCACTAAGATAAGCCAGAGCCTCCTGTTCCGGATTGATTTGTGGATTTTGTTCCAAAATACAGTCTGCCAGCGGCTGTAATCCTTTTGCTTTTGCCACAGATGCACGTGTTTTTCTCTTTGGACGGAACGGACGGTAAATATCGTCAATTTCCGAGAGTGTCTCTGCTTTTTCCAATGCCTGCGACACTTCCGAAGTCATAGACCCGTTCTCCTCAATCAGTCGAGCTACTTCCTCTTTTTTCTTTTCCAAAGAACGTAAATACTCTAATCTGTCTGCAATTTGGCGTAACGCTTGGTCGTCCAATGACCCATGCGCTTCTTTACGATATCTGGCAATAAAAGGAATGGTATTTCCTTCGTCAATCAATTCCATTACCTTTTGAACTTGCCACGGTTTTAATTGAAATTGTGTGGATAACGCTGTAACAAAATCCATATAAATCATCCTTTTCGATTCATTCTATTTCCAAAAAAGTGTATCTTTTAAAATGCGATAAAATATGTTATGATGAACAAACAGCATATTTCTGCTGAATTTTTTAATTATATCATAAGAAAAATTGCAAAGCAATTTTTAACAACAAAGAGCTCTTGCCAATGGTCAAAATTCAGATAATTGCAAGAGAACTGTTTCCATTTATGTTTTGTTGCTATTACTGAATTGTGATAACGACAAAAGATGGCTGTGCAATTTTTCATATTCAAATGAAATATCATTTTATAGGATTACAGAAAAAGAAGGAAATACTAAAAGAATATCAATCATAAAGGAGTATACACTATGAACAATCCTGAAATTGGAGCAAAAGCGACCAGACAACTGACTGTTACAAAAGACCAATTGGCCTCCAGTGTGGGAAGCGGTACTGTTGATGTATTCGCTACTCCTATGGTAGCTGCATTAATGGAAGGCGCCGCATGCGACCTTGCAGCACGTTATATTGAAGATATTTATACAACGGTTGGCTCTGAAATTTGTGTACAGCATTTATGTCCAACAGCGGAAGGGGTTACCGTAACGGCCGAAGCCGAGTTGACAAAAGCCGACGGACGTTTTTTGGAATTCAAATTGACTGCAACAGATAATGCAGGCGTGATTGCCACCGGCACACATACTCGTGTGAGTGTAAAAAAAGAAAGCTTTGCCAAAAAAGCATTGGACCGTAAATTACAATAGTTACGGGAGGCACTATGAAACAACTATTACCATTTGAAACTGTTATTTTCGACTTGGACGGCACCCTGGCACAATCCGCACCCGGTGTATTTCAATGCGTAACTGAAGCTTTACAGCGTATGAACAAACCCATTCCCGATGAAGCTACGTTACGCAAATTTATCGGTCCGCCCTTATGCCACAGCTTTATTCATTTTTGCGGCATGACGCAGGAAGAAGCGGATATTGGCGTTGCTCATTACAGAGATGTTTATTTAAACGGCGGTATTTATAATAACAATACATTTCCGTATATTATGGAACTACTGCAAAATTTAAAAGAGCACGGAGCAAAATTGTGCGTTGCAACTTCCAAGCCGGAACCAATGGCGAAAATTGTATTGGACCATTTAAAAGTAACGCCTTTTTTAGATTATATGGCAGGTGCAGATTTGGACGAACGACACAGCAATAAAACAGAACTGATTGAAAAAGGTCTTCTGCACTGCAATACAAAACCCAGTCATGCCGTAATGATAGGCGATACCCACTTTGATGCCCATGGTGCCAAACATGCAAATACCAATTTCATAGGCGTATTATATGGCTACGGAACCCGTGAAGAAATGGAGCAGGAAGGTGCTACACAATTTGTAGAGACAGCAAAAGATTTACAATCTATTTTACTTCCGAACTTTTCGGATAAACTTTAAAAAAGTATCCTAAAAGATAAAAAGAGCAAAGCAAGTGCTTCTGCTCTTTTTTCATTTCTCGAAAGAAATTTTCTATAACATGTATGCAGATTTTTATGATATGCTGTCACAGTCACATAGCAACAGCAGAAAAATTAAAATTTGGGTTATTAAAAAGAACGTTATACGAATTATTTCAAACAAATCATCTCTGGAAAATGAAATAAAGTTGTAAAAACTTCTAAAATATTTCTTCCAACCAAACAAAAAACTTTCTATGACTCAAGCCTTTGAAAAGAATAACGCATTACCTTGAATAAACGTTCTTTTGCTTTTTTCATATGTTTGTTTACAGTAGGAGCTCCAATTCCCAATTCTTTTGCAATTTGTGCTTGTGTCTTATTTTCAAAATAATAAGCATACATGCAATCATACTGTCTTTTTGTCAGTTCTCCCTGCATAGCTTTGGTCAACACTTTCAGCATCCGATGATATTCCGTATCCATTTGTGGACTGTTTTGAGATTGATACTGTTGCATTCCAAATATGCTTTCTGTCATGGTATCCAAATTCAGCAACCTTTTTGACATGTGCCCTCTCTCTCCTTTCTCGTTTTAATACTTCCTTAACTTGCGCACGCTTATATAAAAAGTTACCCGTATGTTTACAATCCAAATACATTCCGTACAGCATGTCTATCCGTGCTTTTACAGGACTTTGCTCGAAACAATCGGCACAATTCAACTGCTGTTTTAATTCTTTGATATAAAAACGAATGGTGTCCGCCTGCTGCAAATAAGCATTAGCCCATTGTGTATCTTCCAAATTTTTCACACCTTTCAGAACGTATGTTCTTTTATTTTTTATTATATCATGTGAAATTACAAAGACAACGAATAAAACGAACGACTTTTTCCAGTATCATGTATACAGAATGTAAATTTTTATCATATCAGTAAATTTAGAAGAAAAACCCTGTTTTTTTTATGTCATATGCGTTATAATAGTTCTGTATAAACATAATTTATAATACTGTCATATCGTTTGACTGCCAACAAACCATATGATTGATATAATATACCCCACAAATTACACCATTGGCAGAGAATAGTGAGGAATCATGAGTATTTTACATAACGTTTATCAAGGATTTTCATCTGCTGTAAATTTAGTAGTAGAAAAGAATCGTAAAAACAATCTGATTAACCGCATTAAATATGTAATTCGTGAAGAAGAAACAAAAGCAAATCAAGCTTACATTGCACTTGGTAAATATTATTTTAATCATTTGCGTAAGGAAGACAATGAAGAAACAGAATTTTACTGCAAAGCAATAGAACATGCAAATAATCGCATTGACCGCGCTCTTACAAAATTAGATGAATTAACCATTGACGCAGAAGACTTTTTCTGCGATGAAGATTTTGAATCTGCATGTGAAGATTTGGGCTTTACCAGTTGTGAAAATGCAGAAGAAGCTTCTTCTTGGGACTATACAGAAACCATAAATAACGAAATGATTGCAGACAAAGAAATTTCTGCCGAGGATACATTAAACAGCAGCGATTTTCCTTCCGATGAGGAAATTGTCAAAAATATTTGTGACGTTCACGGCAGCTGCGGTGAAGATTATAAAAAAGAATCTTCCGAAAGTGAAGCTGCTTCCGAGGAAGAAAATCAAATTCCGATTATTAAAGATAATCATATTCACCCCTTTGGAGACACAGAAAAATAATGATTTTAAAATAGACCGAGGCTGAGCCTGTCTCGGTCTATTTTAAAGAGTACAGTACAGAAAATGTAAAAGGCAGTAAGTATATGAAAAAAAAAGTAATGTTAGGAATGAGCGGCGGTGTAGACAGCTCTGTCGCCGCTTTGTTATTGAAAAATGCAGGGTATGATGTTACAGGTGTTACCCTGCGTTTAAGACCGGACCGTTACATGGAACAATGCGTTTCCGGCGGCTGCTGTTCCATAGATGATATTGATGATGCCAGAAGAGTTGCCTATAAACTTGGAATAGAGCATCTGGTATTTAACTTTACGGATATCTTTGAAGAAACTGTTATTGATTATTTCGTAAAAGAATATGAACAGGGACGTACACCAAATCCTTGTATTGCATGTAACCGCCATGTAAAATTTAATGCAATGATGAAACGCGCAATAGAATTGGGATTTGATTACGTTGCAACCGGACATTATGCTTGTATTGAGCAAAATGAACAGGGACGTTGGCTGCTAAAAAAAGCGCCTGCGGCAAAAGATCAAAGCTATGTATTATATTCCCTAACCCAATTTCAATTGGAGCATACTTTGCTGCCCCTTGCCTCTTACACAAAACCTCAAATTCGTGCTATTGCACAGGAAGCGGGATTAATTGTTGCAAATAAACCGGACAGTCAAGAAATTTGCTTCGTTCCGGATAAAGATTATGCCGGTTTTATTGAACGTTATACAGGTAAAAAAGCAGAACCCGGTCAGTTTGTAGATGAAAACGGAACAGTACTTGGCACTCATAAAGGAATTGCGCATTATACCATAGGACAAAGAAAAGGGCTTGGTATTTCATTCGGAGAACCAATGTTTGTTACCAAAATAGATGCGGCGCATAATCAAATTGTATTGGGCAAGGCAGGCAGCCAATACGCAAAACAATTAGTCGCAGGAGACATCAACTGGATTTCCATTGAATATTTAACGGAACCTTTAAAAGCAACCGCTAAAACGCGCTACCAAGCTCCGCCTGCACCTGCGGTGTTGCTGCCAATGGAAAATGGTCTGGTACAAGTTATATTTGATGAACCGCAGCGTTCCATTACACCTGGACAAGCCGTGGTTTTTTATGACGGAGATACCGTTATAGGCGGCGGAACAATTTTAAATAACAATGCATAGAATTTTCATTTTAATTATAAACTAAAGGTGGTGCCCTTTATGGCAAAAAGCATGAAAAAAGTAGTAGGATGCCCAAGCTGCGGTATTCTGGAAGAATTTATCGCATACCCCTCTATCACCATTCCAACAGATAGAGAAATGCGTGATAAAGTGCTGGATGAAACCTTATTCTTCTGGAGATGCGGTTCCTGCGATTATGAAACGCAAATGGTGTATTCCTGCCTTTATCAAGATAAAATACGTAAGTTTATGATTTATGTTCAGCCTAAAGACGAAGATCCTGCTGTATTAAAGCAAATTTCCGTATCAGGTTTGGAAGAGATTAAAAAACGCATTGTTACAAATATTGAAGAATTAAAAGAAAAAGTACTCATTCTTGAAGCAGGACTGAATGATTACGCTACAGAACTTGTAAAAGTAGCTCTCACACAAGTGGTAACCGCAAAATGGGGTGTTACACCGGAAAAAAGCTTTTATTGTGGTATTGACCATGATAAAAATACCATAGAATATGTCTTTTATCTAAACGAAGAAGAACCGCCTGTTTACCAAGGAATTAAAATGGATGTATATCAAGCATCCTTACAAATTGTAGAATCGATTGTAACAGAAGAACCAAATGCTTTTCTGCGTATTGACAATGGTGTAGCAAAAGAAATTTTGGAAACACATCAGCATATGCAGCAAGAGCAGCAAACAGAGCAGTCAGAACAAGAAGAAAGCAACCAATAAGGAGACACTAGGAGGATTTATAGTTATGTGTGGAATATGCGGATTTACGGGAGAACTATTAAACCGTGACCGAGTACTGAAAGATATGGCGGATAAAATTATTCACCGTGGTCCTGACAGCTGCGGATACTTTTCCAATCCGGAAATTTCAATGGGGTTTCGCCGATTAAGTATCATTGATTTAGAGGCAGGCGACCAACCGATTTTTAACGAGGATAAAACGCTTGTACTGACCTTTAACGGCGAAATCTACAACTATAAAGAGTTACGTGAAGAACTGCAGCGAAAAGGGCATATCTTTGCTACACATACAGATTCTGAAGTGTTAATTCACGGCTTTGAGGAATGGCGCGAAGGGCTGTTAAATCGTCTGCGTGGTATGTTTGGCTTTGCAATCTGGAATACGGTAGACAAATCATTATTCATCGCAAGAGATTTTTTTGGCATCAAACCAATGCATTATACAAAAGTTGGAGACCATTTGGTGTATGGCTCTGAAATCAAAAGTATTTTACAATTTCCCGGCTTTGAGAAAAAATTTAATTATGATACATTAAATAACTATCTCTCATTCCAATATGCTGTACCTCCTCAAACCTTTTTTGAAAACTTATATTGTTTACTGCCCGGACACTATTTATGGTACAAAAACGGAAAAATAACCACTACCCGCTATTGGGAAGCCATGTTTGAACCGCAGAACGATATGACCGAAGCACAAGCTGTTGACAAAATTGAAAAAGTATTTGCCAATTCTGTGGATACTCATAAAATCAGTGACGTTGAGGTTGGCTGCTTCCTGTCCAGCGGCGTGGATTCCAGCTATGTTTCTACCTATTTTCCGGGACAAAAGGCCTTTACGGTGGGATTTGATTTTGGAGAAAAATATAACGAAATCGACTTTGCCAAACGCACTGCCGATATTGTAGGATTGGATCATCATTATAAAGTAATTTCATCCGATGAATTCTGGGGAAATATCAAAAATGTTCAGTACCACATGGACCAACCTTTGGCAGACCCTTCTTGCATTGCACTTTACTTTGTATCTAAAATTGCAAGTGAACATGTAAAAGTAGTGCTGTCCGGTGAAGGCGCTGACGAATTATTTGGCGGATATGATGTTTACAATGAACCGTTGGTATTTAAAAACTATCGTAAACTTCCACAAGGATTGCGTACTTGGTTGAAAGATACCGCCCAAAAGTCTAAAAAACAATTTAAAGGGCAAGGTTTTGTCACACGAGGAGAACTGCCTACCAACGAGTATTTCATTGGAAATGCCAATATGTTCTCCTATGAAGATAAATTAAAACTTTTGAAAAATAAAGACTGCGTCACTCGCCCTCAGCTTACTATGACCGCGTAAAACATTTGGATGACTGCACCCGCATGCAGTATTTGGATATCAATTTATGGATGGTTGGAGATATTCTCTTAAAAGCTGACCGTATGAGTATGGCAAACTCATTGGAACTGCGCGTACCATTTTTAGACAAGGAAGTATTTAAAGTGGCAGCTTCCTTACCAACTCACTTACGCGTGCAAAAAGGACAGAAAAAAGTTGCTTTAAGAAAAGCAGCCCAACGCAGATTGCCAATGGAAACCGCAGAGAAAAAGAAACTCGGCTTCCCTGTTCCTACCCGTGTATGGTTAAAGGACAAAAAATACTACAACATTGTAAAAGAAGCGTTTACCTCTCCTATTGCTCAGAAGTTCTTCCATACAGAGGAACTGATTGATTGTTTGGATACCCACTATAATGGATTACGGGATTACAGCCGCCGCATTTGGACTTTATTCATTTTTATTGTATGGTACGAAATTTACTTTGAAGACGGTAACCATGAGCCAGGTAATATGCCAAACTTTTCAAAATAATAAGACATAAAAAAAAGGATGCATAATCATGCATCCTTTTTTTGTTTTAGTTAGAAGTTGTAGTCTGGCTGGAAGTGGTATCTTCTGAAGCTTCACTTACTGCACTGCTTGCAGGAGTAGATTCAGCAGAAGATGTATCACTGGATTGTTCAAATACAGCAGGATCAAAACTATTGATTACATCTTCATGTAATGTATAATCTGTGTAACTATCCAACATTGCATTCATATCGCTGATATATTCATCACTCTTTAAATCAACCAATACTTGGAAATCTAATTCTTCCTCTTGAAGTTTTTCTTCGGCTGTTGCATTGATATCATTCTTTACTACAAGAATGTAGGAAGAACTGGTTTCTACCACTCTTGCTTCACCCGGATTCATCTCATTTAAAGCAGCAACCATTTCAGAATAATAATACGTATAATTTGTATTCGTAGATAAATTTGTTATATCTGTTTTTAATGGGTCTGATGACAGATTCTCAGCTGTTTTATATTCTTCTGCTACTTGTTCCATTGTTTTAGAACCATCGTTAATTGCAGCAGCATAACCATCTAAAGTTTCTTTTGCAGCAGCTTTGTCTTCATCTGACAGGCTAGATACAGATTTTGTGAAATATTCAAAATCTGTATAATTTTCAATTAAATAATTTTTCTTATCCTCAACAGAAACAGCTTTTTCTCCACCTTCTCCATACAAAGTTTGGAATATCTTGGTGTATTTTGTATTAAATTCATAATAAAGCTGCTTTACGCCTTCTTTGGTAACACCATAACTCATCAACTGTTGAATCGAATCCTCGCTTGTATCCCATGAGGAATCCATGTTGGTATCAATGGTCTTACGTTCTTCATCTGTCAAAGAAACTCCCAACTCAGCAGCCTTAGCATCTACAATAAACATACTTTTCATGCTTTCTAAAGCCCTGTCTCTCATCCAATCCTCTGCAGACTGCCCATTAATCTCCTGAGAAAGAATGGACTGTGTTGAATCAGGTACATAGTAACTGGCTTGATAATATGCTGAATACATGCAATAAGCATACGCGCCCATAGTAATTTTTGTGTTTTCATTTTCTGCCACAATTTGACTGCCACTATCAGTGCCACACGCTGTCATACCCATTGCTATTGCACAAACAGCCAATAATGCAGTCGCTTTTTTTACTAATTTCATTCTAAACCTCCTATAAAACTTAACGTTCTTTTATTATACAGAGTTCCATTTTAAAAGTCCATAATCGCTGCGTGAACATTATGTGAAAATTTATGGTATATTTGTTCACTTATTTATGTTTTACTTCTTTTTATCTGAAATCAGAATCTCCAAGACTTGTTTTAGTGTTTGTAATGGAGTTTCCTTCCCTGTCACTTTAACACTGACATACGGTTTATTACCTGCGCTTAATTTTACTCTGCCTTTTAATATTTTAATCAGAGGTTCTAAAAACTCCATATTCATCGGCTCACGATACAGCATAATATAATCATCACGCTGTTTTACTTCAAATATACCAATCTGTGACGCCATATTGCGCAGCAATGCAATATCAATCAGTCCTTGAACAGATACCGGGGGCTTCCCGAAACGGTCTGTCAATTCATCTAAAACATCCAAAGCATCATCCTGATTTTTAATACCCGCAATCCTGCGGTAAATATCCAAACGCTGACTGAGATTTTCAATATATCGTTCCGGTATATGTGCCTGAACCTGCATATCTACCAAACACTCATTGTCTACAGGAGCAGCAGGCAGTTCTCCTTTTTCCATTTTGACCGCTTCTCCCAGCAGCTTTAAATAAAGGTCATAACCTACTGTTTCCATGTGGCCATGCTGTTCTCCGCCTAAAATATTTCCTGCACCTCTGATTTCCAAATCTCGCATTGCAATTTTAAAACCGGAACCAAACTCTGTAAATTCTCGAATAGCAGAAAGTCGCTTTTGAGCTACCTCTGTTAAAATTTTGTTGCGAGTAAATGTAAAATAAGCATATGCTCTTCTGGAAGAACGTCCCACGCGGCCGCGAATTTGATGCAGCTGTGAAAGGCCCATACAATCCGCATTTTCAATGATTAACGTATTTACATTGGGTACATCTACCCCTGTTTCAATAATGGTAGTACAAACCAACACATCTATTTCTTGTTCGAGCAGTTTTCGCCAGATTTCAGACAATTCACTTTCTGTCATTTTTCCGTGTGCAAAACCAACTTTCGCCTCGGGAATTTGATGTTGCAGAGACGCAGCAACACGCTCGATACTTTCTACATTATTATGTAAATAATATGCTTGTCCTCCCCGCCGTAATTCACGGCGAATTGCATCACAGATAATACCTTGGTCATGTTCCAATACATAAGTTTGCACCGGATGGCGGTCATGAGGAGCCTCCTCAATGACAGACATGTCACGAATTCCTGAAAGCGCCATGTTCAGTGTTCTCGGGATAGGAGTTGCAGACAATGTAAGTACATCTACATTTTTATAGCTGTCTTTCAAACGCTCCTTTTGTGCTACGCCAAAACGCTGTTCCTCATCCACAATAAGCAATCCAAGATTATGAAAT